>JGI24724J26744_10000859_pt1 | contig 21397 bp, 21 predicted proteins | sample Cruoilmetagenom7_FD_26744 | JGI IMG/M metagenome (IMG submission 26744) | reverse complement strand
TGATCATCCCCGTTGCNCTTGAACAAGGCTCTGACTTTGCTATTCGCGAAGGCGGCCTTACTGTTGGCGCTGGTAGAATCACTGAGATTATTGAATAAAGAACTGCAAAGAACGGTACTGAGGTAAATATAGTATGGCTTCAAAAAAAGGTGTACGACCGGTTATCACTTTAGCGTGCGAGGAATGTAAAGAGCGCAACTATACAACCGAAAAAAATCGGCGCAATGATCCCGGCCGGATAGAAATAAAAAAGTATTGCTCACGCTGCAAAAAGCATACTTTGCACAAGGAGACGAAGTAAATTCGGAGACTGAAGTGCGGGTGCACTTGATTTTTCATCGCATCCGCACAGCAAAATAGGCCAGTAGCTCAATTGGCAGAGCGCCTGTCTCCAAAACAGGAGGCTGTGGGTTCGATTCCTTCCTGGCCTGCTTATGAAAGAATAGCGACGCCACAAAAACCGGCGTCGTTTTAAACATAACTGGGAGATAAAAATGCCTAACACTAAGAAAAAAAATGAGAAAAAAACAAACGCAATCACCAAATGGTGGCGTGAAACCGTTGGTGAATTGCGCAAAGTGACCTGGCCTACGCCTTTGGAAGCTTGGAAGCTTACCAAAATCGTTGTTGTAGTAATGATCGCAATGAGTGCAATTCTGGGTGTTTTAGACTTTGCATTCACACGGCTAATTTCCTGGGTCCTGTCCTAATAGTTTTTTATTTCGGGTAAAACCCATCCGACAGAGGTTAAAAATGGTTAACGAAGAATTAAATGAATTGGAAGAAAATCAACTGCAAGAAGAATCTGTGGAACCTCTTCCCATAGAAGCTGATTCTACCGATACGCCTGAACCCAAAGACGATTCGATAAGTTTCCCTTCCGCAGAAGAAATTATTGCCGCCGCGCAAAAGAAATCTTCAGAAGTAGATGACGGTCGAGCTTGGTATGTCATCCACTGCTATTCCGGGTATGAAAAAAAGGTGCGCCACAATCTTGAACAACGTATCGAAACCATGGGTATGAAAGACATGATTTTCGATGTAGTTATTCCAACTCAGGAAGAGGTTGAAGTTAAAGACGGAAAACGCCGATCAATTGAGAGGCATGTATTTCCAGGGTATGTATTGGTTAATTTGATCCTTACTGAAGAATCGTGGTACGTTGTCAGGAACACACCTGGTGTCACTGGTTTTGTAGGTATGGGCAACGACCCAACACCTTTGCGTACCGAAGAAGTCACACAAATATTAAAGCGAATGGAAGCAGAAGCCCCACACATTAAAGTGTCATTTAAAGTAGGTGAACGCGTCCATATCATCAATGGACCATTCAATGATTTCAGAGGTACGGTATCAGAAATTGATGTTGAACATGCGAAGGTTACCGTTATGGTAAACTTCTTCGGTCGAGAAACGCCTGTAGAATTAGATTTCCTCCAGGTAGAAAGATCATGAACAACCTCCATGTTTGGAGGATTGTGGGAGGGTGACCCAATTCACCCGCTAAAACCACTTGAGGAGTATATAAATGGCAAAGAAAGTAATAGCAATCGTAAAACTGAACGTTCCCGCTGGAAAAGCAAATCCAGCACCCCCAATTGGCCCTGCTTTAGCAGGTCATGGGATCAACATTATGCAATTCTGCAAAGAATATAATGCCCGCACACAAAGCAAAATCGGCGACATTATTCCCGCGGAGATCTCTGTCTTTCGAGACGGTTCATTTACCTTCATCCTTAAATCTCCACCCACTGCCGAATTGCTGAAGAAAGCAGCCGGTGTTGAAAAAGGATCTGACATGCCCAACCGCACCAAGGTTGGTACAGTCACAAGAGATCAGCTTCGTGAAATAGCTGAAATAAAAATAAAAGACATGAACGCTATCGATATCGAAGGCGCGATGCGCCAGATCGAGGGCACGGCCCGGAATATGGGTATTGACGTAGAATAATAACCACTTCGTGGGAGGGTATTTATTACCCGCCACTACCACAAAGGAGTAGTAATGGGAAAACACGGAAAGAAATATTTAGAAGCAAAAGCTAAGATTGACCAGGAAAAATTATACACACCTGAACAAGCGATTAAACTTGTAAAAGAAACATCATTTACAAATTTTGATTCAACCATCGAAGTACATATGCGCATGGGTTTAGACCCGCGGCAAGCAGACCAGCAGCTTAGAGATGTTGTTGTTCTTCCAAATGGATTAGGAAAAACTGTCAGCGTGTTAGTCTTTGCCCAAGGGGAAGGTGCGGCTGCCGCAAAAGCGGCTGGCGCTGATCATGTGGCAGATGATGATGAGTGGATCAAGAAGATACAAGACGGTTTCACTGGTTTTGATGTGGCAATTTCTACACCAGATATGATGGGAAAAGCCGGGAAACTTGGTCGTGTACTGGGTCCGCGCGGTCTTATGCCCAACCCCAAGGCAGGCACAGTCGTTCCAGCAGAAGATCTTCCACGTGCAATCAAAGAAGCGAAAGCAGGGCGCGTAGAATTCCGTCTGGATAAAACGGCCAATATCCATGTTCCAATTGGCAAAGCGTCCTTTTCTGCCAAGAAATTAACAGAAAATTTAGCAACATTTATGGTGGCAATCAAGAAAGCCCGTCCAGCAGCCGCAAAAGGCAGCTACGTAAAGAAAGTTTCCCTTACTTCCACAATGGGTCCTGGCATTAAAATTGATCCATTCCAAGCTTTATCTATGGAGGTATCCTAATAAGCGTGATATAATCTTGATGAAATTTTCACCAAAGACAGCCGGTGCCTNAACGGCATAATTTCCTGCTCAGGTGGAGACGATTGAATACTTTAAGAAGTAACCGATAGTCTTTGCTTGAACGGAAAACGGCAAAGACTATTTTTAATGAAAGGAGGTAAACCCATTGGCGTTTACTAAACAAGAAAAAAAAGAACTGATTGCCGGTTATGAGAAGTGGCTGAAAGATAGTAAAGCAGCTTATGTGATGTCGTATCACGGAATGTCCGTAAAAACCATTCAAGAGCTGCGCTCGGAAGCCCGAGAAATCGGAGGCGAGCTGCATGTTGTCAAGAACACATTGATGAATCTTGCTTTAAGCAACATTAACTTTGAGAATAAAGGCATATTTGATGAAGCCTCTGTTGTTGCATTTGCATTCGAAGATGCACCATCTCTCGCTAAGATCATTAATGAAGCCAGCTCAACNGATGTCTTCGCGATAAAAGGTGGTTTCATGGACGGTGCACCTATCGAAATAGACCAGATAAAAGTCCTCGCTAAACTACCACCAATGCCACAAATGCGCGCCCAACTGCTCGCGCTTATTCAAACACCAGCTACACAATTGGTTCGCACAATTACCGAACCTGCCCGTCAGGTTGCGGCTGTGGTTAAAGCTTATTCAGAGAAAACCCCAGCACCCGCTGCTGGTTAAATCTTAATTCATAAATAAATAGGAGATTGTTAGAAATGGCAGACATTAAAAAATTAGCTGAAGAACTCAGCAAACTTACAGTTTTAGAAGCATCCGAGTTAGTGAAAAGTTTAGAGGAAGAATGGGGCGTTTCCGCTGCTGCGCCTGTTGCTGTTGCAGCTGCTGCCCCAGGTGCCAGTGCTGAAGCGGTTGAGGAAAAAACCGAATTCGACGTTGTCATCAAGGAAACTGGCCCAAAGAAGATCGATGTGATCAAAGCAATCCGCCAGTTAACCAGTCTTGGATTGGTTGACGCAAAGAANATGGCAGAGACTGCTGGTGCCAAAGTACTCACCCAGGTAGGAAAAGAAGCCGCAAATGACGCCAAAGAAAAGCTCGAAGCAGCTGGCGCAGTCGTTGAGCTTGCCTGAAAATCAACCTGATATTTCTATAACCGTTGACCAATCATGTCAACGGTTTTTTTTATCCCCCAACAGCCCAAATTAATATCTTTCCAGACTCTCCCATGATAAACAGAGCCTTTCCATCCGGGCTAAAAACGAGATCAATGATCTCTTCTTGTGCCGCTCTAAATACGTAAACTACTGATTCTTTTTCAGGATCAATCAAATATACATTGCCGGATGTATCACAAACAGCCCACAACCCAATTTTTTCATTAACTGAGATAGAAGATATATCTTTTGTCTGTAATTCATCAATATCATACCGCCTAATAACCTTTTTCAGACTCGTATCGACTCTTTCAATATATGAATTTTTTGCTCCATCAAGGCTTTGAACAATATAAATCAGTTCACTTCCCCCAGGAAGAAAAGTTGGTTTTATTGGCAGGGAAACCGCCCGATAGGTTCTCATTTTTTTAAGTGTGCCTGTTTCATCGTTAAATATGTATAATGCTTTCTCCTCTTTATTTATAAAAGCAGCGATACCGTTTTTCCGAGAATAACTTAACCCCTCTATATCAATCCGTTCATGTAGAATTTCATTGCTAGAAAAATCCATGATCAGACAAGTCTCCTCCCTTTGATTCCGATCCAAGCAATAAAAGCCTGTTCCAGTTTCTTGGACATAATCCAGCAGCCTGAATTGCCACGAATTACCCGGTTCACTTATGGGATATTTTATCCCGGCTAATAGCATATCTTTTTCTAAAGATGTATTAATTACTTCTACTCCGCTCCCTTTTTTATTAACGGTTACACTGAAATTATCCTGAAAAGACAATGCACTGCCGCATTCAACCGTAAAATCACTCATATGAATTTGGCAACTGCCTGAGTACGGAAGGATCTGATGACTTTGATAATCAACAACTTGCGGAGTGAACACAATCGATTTCTCATTAACAATTTGAAATCCCGCGAAATAATTTGGTTGTGTCCACCATGTTGGATTTTCACTCTGGGGAGCAATTTCATATCTTATGATTTCACCATCATCTCCTATTATTACTCCATCTAAATTACGCATCACTGCTGAATTCCTGTCAACCATCAGACCATTTGAAATATCATAAACTTCCAAGTGTGTACTGATAGATTCCCTTTTATACACTATAGATTCATCCCTTAACAATACAGCTAATTTATTGCCATCAGGAGAAAATTTCATTGGACAGGGGTTCTCCCGTCCACATCCTTCAACTTCTATAGCCCCCAATTCAACCCCATCTATTTTACTTAAAACGGATATGGCGTTATTTTTTATTACTCCAAACTGAAGGTCGCCTTTATTAAAAGCATCCTTTACTGCTTTAGAATGGGGGGCGATCTCCCTCCAATTCTCTGTTGACCAAAAGCGAAATGCGGTATGAAAACCATCTCCATTTATATCAAACCGCGACAGATCAAAAGTTTGAAGTATTTTTCCATCTGAAGAAAAACCCAGGTTAGGGAAAGTATAAAAGCGGCCATTAGGAGATTCGTTTTTCCCATCCCATTCATAAACAATTGAGTTCTTTTTAATATCTACTACTCGAAAATAACTATCAACTTCGGTCGCGGAAAACCTCATTCCGCTTTCTGCCAGAAACATCCCGTCCGGCGATAAAGCTATTTGTGGTATATCCGCACCACAAATAGATGCGTCCAGTGTGTGATTATTTATATACGGTACTTCATACACAACACCGCCACCGACCTGCCAAACCTGGATCGCCTTGTTTGTTGTGATTGCTAAAAAAGAACCATCATAATTTAACTGAAAATATCTGTCCATCCCAAAATTACAATCGGGAAGCGTACCATCCACCTGCATTAAAACATTACCAGAATCCAGGTCAATTATTCTTATCCCGGAAAGGTCCCCCACCGCCGCTATTCGTCCATTAGGAGCTAGATGAACGATCTCAGGGAAAAATGGATGGATTGTTTTTTGTAATACCAATTCAAGCATATTATCAATGGATATCACAGGAAAATCTCGCTTTCTTATTCTATCTTCCGTGGAAATCACTTCTGGCGTAAGCATAGTAATCTTTTCCGGGGAAGAGGTTTTTTCAGCGGCTATATCACCCATTGTGCTATTTGTAGTGGCTTCTTCTGTGTTGTTTTCCTTAATCCTCGTACACGAATTTAATAATAATGTTATCAGTACGATAACCAATATAGAAATATATTTTCCTGATTTCTTATGTAGATTTTCCATAAATGAATATCACGATTATATCTAAATTAGGGATTTCAAAGGGTAATTTGCCCTTTCTTAAATTGTAAATTGGAATAATCGGGAACATTGTATTATCTAAGAATGATAACTGACACTACCAGAAACAATTTCCCCATTATAAAATTACTATAAATATCAACCTAAGCTTGTTCGTTTTTTTTTACAGGAGTTTTCATATGCCTTTAAAAGGAACCATAATAGTCGATGAAAATCTTTGCAAAGCTTGCGAATTATGTGTTGAAGCTTGTCCGCAGCATGTCATTGCATTAGATGATGAAAAGATCACACCGCGCGGGTTTCACCCTGCATATCTAGCAGAAGATGGTTGTACCGGCTGCAGCATCTGCGCTCTCGTGTGTCCCGAAGTTGCTATTACCGTATATCGTGAAAAACCCGCAAGAAAATAGGAGCCTATAATGACACGTGAATTCTGGAAGGGAAACGAAGCATTCGCTGAAGCAGCTGTGCGAGCAGGACTGCANGCATATTTTGGGTACCCTATCACCCCACAAACCGAGGCGTTGGAATATATGTCTCACCGTATGCCCGAGCTAGGGCGGNCNTTCCTGCAAGCCGAAAGTGAACTTGGCGCAATCAATATGGTTTATGGCGCAGCTTGCACCGGCGCACGGGTGATGACATCCACATCTGGCCCAGGTACAAGCTTAATGATGGAAGGGTTATCGTATATTGCCGCCACCGAAGTTCCAATGGTTTTAGTGGACGTGGTTCGGGGTGGCCCCGGACTTGGGAATATTGTCCCTTCTCAGCAAGATTATAACCAGATGGTACACGGTGGCGGACATGGCGATTACCACCAAATAGTTCTCGCGCCAGCAAGCGTACAAGAAACCGTAGACATTACCTACAATATGTTTGATCTCGCGGAAAAGTATCTGACTATTGGTGTTGTCATGATCGACGGCAGCATCGGGCAGATGATGGAACCCGCGGAGATGCCGCCAATGCTGGAGATCAAAAAAGATATTCCTGATTGGGCAGTGCGCGGCGGAAAAGACCGCAGAGTTAAAACTTCCATCTATTTTGCGGCAGAAGATATGGAAAAAACAAACCTCCGAATGATGAGACGGTGGCAGCAGATCGAAAAAGATGAAGTTCGATACAAAGAATATTTCATGGATGGCGCAAAAATTGCAGTTGTTGGATATGGCTCTGCAGGCCGAATTGCTCTTTCTGCAGTTCGGACAGCCCGCAGTCAAGGTATACCGGTTGGCTTGATTAGACCCATCAGTCTGAGCCCTTTCCCTAAACAACTTATCCGTGAAATTTCAGAACAGGTAGATAGCATCTTGGTTGTTGAAATGAACACTGGGATGATGCTTGAAGACGTATTAAGCGCAGTGCAGGGTAAAACCCATGTGGAATTCTACGGGCGGTCTGGGGGAGTGATACCTTTCCCAGGTGAGATCCTCAAGGAAATTGAACGAATCTCAAAGGAACCCCATAAAGATGGTAGGCACCCGCGTGATTTATGGCTGAAACGAATGGAAAGTATTTCGGTGTAGAGGAGTAAAAATGGCTATTGCAGACACTAAGAACATGGGAGTTGTTTATGAACGTCCCAAGACATTGATAAATAAAATTACCAGTTACTGTCCAGGCTGTACACACGGCACTGCCCATCGGCTGGTAGCAGAAGTGATTGACGAAATGGGATTATCAGATACAACAATCGGTGTGGCATCCGTTGGTTGTTCCGCCTTTTCTTATGATTATTTTAATCTTGATTTTGTCGCAGCTCCCCACGGCCGCGCGCCTGCCATGGCCACCGGGATTAAACGAGTTAAACCAGACCGGATCGTATTTACCTACCAGGGGGATGGGGATATGATATCAATTGGAACGGGTGAAATCGTCGCGGCTGCTGCCCGTGGTGAAAACATCACCGTGATCTTTATCAATAATGCGAATTACGGTATGACCGGCGGTCAAATGGCCCCAACTACCCTGCCAGGCATGAAAACAACCTCGTCTCCACATGGAAGAGATGTAAAGAAGATGGGATATCCCATCCGAGCAAGTGAATTGCTTTCCACACTGGATGGTGCCAGTTACATCGTTCGTCGCAGCTTGCACGACGCAAAAAATATCCGTAAAGCGAAGAAAGCAATTCGGATGGCTTTTGAAACCCAGGTTCACGGATTGGGCTTTTCCATGGTCGAGCTCCTGTCCACCTGCCCAACCAACTGGCATCTGACTCCTACTGATGCATCTGATTGGCTTGAAGAAAAAATGATTCCATATTACCCAATTGGGGATTACAAAGTCCATCCTGTATTGAATGAGATTAAAATTTAGGAGATTATGATGCAAAACGAAACCATTATTGCTGGATTTGGCGGGCAGGGAGTTCTTTTTATCGGCAAAGTTATGTCATATGCAGCTTTAGAAAATGACCTGGAAGTTACCTGGTTCCCCTCTTATGGCCCTGAAATGCGGGGGGGTACAGCAAACTGCACAGTCGTCATTGCTGACGAGGAAATAGGATCCGCTCAGGTTCTTAACCCGCGCGCAGTAATCGTGATGAATCAACCCTCGCTGGATAAATACGAAGATCTTATCGTACCTGGTGGATATTTGGTTGTAAACACATCATTGGTCAATCGCCCCATAAAACGTAAAGATATCTCAGCCATTGAGATACCGGCTACAGAAATAGCAGAAGAGATCGGTGACAAACGCTATGCGAATGTGGTTTTACTGGGAGGATTGGCAGCTGCAGCAGATTTTTTAGACATCAAATACATTGAAAAAGGACTAAAAAAGAGCCTCACGGGCAAAAAGGAATCATTCTTCGAAATCAATCTGATAGCCCTTCACAAAGGCGCAGAATTCAAATAACATATCCCTATTATCACGGATTATTAATACTTGCTTCACGCCTGCAATTATGGTAATATATTGCGACACCACACCTGAATTAACCTATCAATCGCTCCTGGAGGAGTGGTTTTTTTAAAACATACCCCCAATTGTTTACAAACCATTGGTATCATTGAAAAGACGAGGTAAGGATTATGCATAACACCTTCCTAACAAAAGAAGGGCACGAAAAATTACAGCAGGAACTTGAATTCCTTCGCAAAGACAGACGCAAGGAAGTTGCAGCCCGCCTACGGGAAGCTTCCGATGGTGAAGATCTTGTTGAAAATGCCGAATATGAAGCCGCCAAGAATGAGCAGGCATTTGTTGAAGGACGCATCAAGGAATTAGAGATATTGTTAGCAACCGCTAAAATTATTAGCGAAAGTGGTACCAGTGGACTTATCCAGATTGGTTCAAAAGTAACCATTCAGGAAGAAGGATATGACGAAAAGGAATCCTTTTATATCGTTGGAGCGGTAGAAGCCAATCCCAGCGAGGGTAAAATATCCAATGAATCTCCACTTGGGCGCGCGCTCCTCGACCATAAGAAAAATGATGTGGTTGCGGTTGAAGCACCTGATGGCGAATTCAACGTTAANATTTTGAAAGTTTCATAATATACTAAATGGCTCACCACCCCGCCTAGGATGGATGGGCGGGGTTTTATATTAATAACAGGAAATAGATATGAAATTGAATGATCTTGAGAAGATTCGTGTAGAAAAGTTAAATACTTTACGCCAACAGGGCATTGAACCATACCCTACCCGCAACTCAGTCAGCCATCAGATTGTTGAAGTCATAAACTCTTTCGCGGCATTTGAAAAAGAGAATCCGGAACAAGATTTCACAACCATTTTCACGGTTGGGGGGCGAATCCGGTCAAAAAGAGCAATGGGAAAATTAGCATTTTGCCATATAGAAGACGGAAGCGGACGCATTCAGATTATGATTCGGATCAATGAGATCGGGAAAGAGAGATTGGATCAATTTAAGAATTTTTATGATCTGGGTGATTATATCCAAGTAAATGGCACTGTGATGCGCTCTCGAACTGGCGAGATCACTTTACTTGTAGCTGATTTTCAAATGCTCGCAAAAGCAATCAGCCCACTCCCCGCAGCAAAAGATGTAGAGAAAGACGGTAAGATTATCAGCCATGCAACACTCACCGATCCTGAAACACGCTATCGGCAGAGGTATGCAGACCTTGCAGTAAATAAAGAGGTGCGGGATATTTTCCAGCTGCGTTTCGCAACCATCCGAGCTTTGCAAAATTTTCTGGATGATCACGGTTTCATTGAAGTTGAGACCCCAATACTTCAACCAATTTATGGCGGCGCAGCAGCACAACCCTTTGAAACTCACCACAACCAACTGCACCAGAATTTATTTCTCCGAATTTCCTTCGAACTATATCTAAAGCGTCTCCTTGTGGGAGGTTTTGATCGCGTTTATGAGATAGGCCGTGATTTTAGGAATGAGGGTGTATCCTTTAAACATAATCCCGAATTCACTCAACTAGAATTCTATTGGGCATACGCGGATTATCTTAAGGTAATGGAATTAACAGAAGAGATGGTTTCACAAACTGCTCAAAAAGTTCTTGGAACACAAACAATCCATTTCAACGGGAACGAGATCGATCTAACACCACCCTGGAAACGTATTGAACTACGGCAAGGTATTTTAGATCTAACAGGAATTGATATCACAACTCATCCTGAAACCAAATCGTTAGCTGCGGAAATGGGGAAAAAAGGCTTTAAATCTAAACCAGGAGCTCCGCGTGGAAAATTGATTGATATGTTAATCGGTGACATCCTTGAACCCAGCTTCATCCAGCCAACTTTCTTGTATGACTATCCGCGCGGGATCTCACCNCTCGCAAAAAGCAAACCAGAGGACTCGTCTGTCGTAGAACGCTTTGAGGGTTTTGTTGGCGGNATGGAACTATGTAACGCTTTTACTGAACTGAATGATCCGCTTGAACAAGAAAAACGATTCCTTGAGATGGGACGTGCTTACGAATCTGATGATGAGGAGCGCCACCCGATGGATGATGATTATNTGCAAGCAATGGCCTTTGGGATGCCTCCCAGCGGTGGCTTCGGCATGGGTGTTGACCGCCTGGTTATGCTACTGGCAAACAAACGCTCAATCAGAGAAGTCATTCTCTTCCCACATCTGCGGGAAACTGAAGAATAAACTAACTGGAAAAAATCATCTTCCCTATCGCATCAACATACTCCATGGTATCCCATAGAGTATCGCCAACAATCAATTATTGAATAATTCAGTTGTTTTTTTCTGCTGAAAAATATAGGCCCGTTTATCTGCTTTTACATGTAGTGGGATAAATTGACTGGCAAATTATGAGCTGACTCGCACATTGACTTCACCCAGCATGCCATTTAGCTCGTTGACCAGACTGTCATTCACTGCTGTGGAATCATTCGGAAAATCAAAACGGTAAATCTGCCCATTCTCTTTACACAAAAACGTAAATTTATCATTTCCTGGTATTGAGGTCAGGATTCCATAAATTTGCCGCAGCCGGCGTGTATCCTTTTGCTTTGATCCAGTACCACTTAGCGTGATCTCAATCACTTTACATTTTTTAATATTAGCTTTTTCTATGAATGGCTGATAATCTTCTCCCTTATCATCCACCTCAACATGAGGTTTGTGTTCTTTATCAGCCCCAGAATACGTATCATCGTTGCTTTTTTCTGAAATATTCTCAGAGTCGGATGTATTTGAAAACACAGGGCCATTCCAGTGGCCAGCTTCCATTTTCAAATCCAAATTACGACGTCTTTCGTTATCAAATCCTAAATTCGATCCAGATACATCAAATTCTGAAAAGTGCATATCAGCAGAAACAATTCCATCCAAATCAATCTTTTCTATATAATCCACTAAGATTTTTGGGGCGGACCGATCTGTATCCACTTTCCCTTTGACAAACAGCACCCCATCTATACGGATATGTTCATTATATTTTTTCCAGGTTCTTGGGAAAATTACTAATTCAACATTACCTTGAACATCTGCTAATCTTGCAAAAGCCATCTCATCACCTTTTTTTGTGATGATGGTTCGAATATCTTCTATTGATCCCCCAACAATCACATCACTCTTATGTTCTGCTTCAATAAGTTGACTGGTGTAATGTGTGATACGCCCTTTTATGAAAGGTAAATAAGCAGATAAAGGATGGTCTGATAAATACAAACCCAGAAGTTCTTTTTCCCACCCCAATTGATCTTTTTTGTTTATAGTTGTGGCTCTTGGAAGCATAATCTCTTCCTGTAAACCTTCAACGGTGCCAAAAAAGGTCAACTGTCCGCACTCTTTAGCTCGAAAATGGCATTCACTGACCCCTGTAATCCGATCAATGCCCTCCAGTATTGCACATCTCGACCCGAATGAATCAAGTGCACCAACACGAATCATGCTTTCCAGCGCGCGGCGGCCAACCTTTCGCAGATCTACTCGTTGGGCGAAATCATTGATATCAACAAAAACACGCTCCCTCCTGGCATTTACAATGATTTCAACAGGATTAAATCCCACGTTTTTTATGGCACCTAAGCCAAAGCGGATTACTGAAGATCCTCCCTCTTGATCTTCAATTTCAAAATCCCATCCGCTGTGGTTCACATCCGGGGATTCAATATCTAATCCCATCGATCGGCTGTCGGAAATATAAAGTGCAATTTTGTCAGTATCATTCTTTGATTGCGACAAAAGTGCTGTCATATATTCCAGCGGATAATGTGCTTTTAAAAATGCGGTTTGGATCGCAATGACACCGTAATCAGCTGCGTGGCTTTTATTGAACCCGTAATGAGCGAAACCCTCCCATTCGGTAAAAATATCGTCAGCAATCTTCTCATCAATCCCGTTTCTTACAGCACCTTCAACAAATTTCTGGTGGTGTTTCTCCAATTCAAGCACCTTTTTCTTGGAGATTATTTTTCGCAGCATATCAGCTTCTGATGCAGAATACCCTGCTAACTGCATTGTTGCCTGCATGATTTGTTCCTGATAAATTGCAATCCCGAAAGTCTCGCTCAAGATCGGTTCCAGCATGGGGTGCTTGTATGTAATCTTCTCTTTTCCTTTCATTCGGGCGATATAACTTGGAATGAAGCCCATTGGTCCAGGACGGTAAAGCGCAACCATAGCGATAATATGATCTAATTTGGTTGGCTGCATTTGCACCAGATGCCGCGTCATCGCGACACTTTCAAGCTGAAATATGCCAGCGGTAAACCCTTTTCCTAAGAATTCGAATGTCTCTGAATCATCTATCGGGATATTCTTAAGATGATATTTGATCCCGTGCCGCTTCTTGATCAATATACAGGCTTGCTGCATAACCGTGAGNGTGGATAATCCCAAAAAGTCTACTTTGAGCAATCCAAGATGATCGATGATATCCATCTCAAATTGAGTTACTATTTTTATCGGCACATCTTCTGATTTGTTAGTCGGTCGATGCAGCGGTACATATTCAATGACCGGTTTATCAGAAATAACAACTCCAGCCGCATGGGTGCCNGCGTTGCGTACCACACCTTCCATATTTGCNGCAGCGTCAATTAGATCCCTCAGGTAACCCTGACTTTCATATAACGCCTTCAACTCAGAGACTTGCTCCAAAGCATCCTTGATGGTGGTGGGNCTGCTGGGGATATTAGGGATTAATTTTGCAACCCTATCCACTTCATTTAATGGAATATCCATCACNCGTCCAACGTCACGAATTGCCGCCCGGGCGCCGAGCGTGCCGAATGTAATAATCGATGCGACATGGTCCTCGCCGTATTTCTGCGCGCAGTATTCCATGATCTCCGCACGTTTATCATCCTGAAAATCCAGATCAACATCAGGCATGTTCACACGGTCTGGATTCAGGAACCGTTCGAATATCAAACCATACGCCAAAGGTTCTACCAAAGTGATGTTTAAGATATAACCAACAATTGAACCCGCGGCTGATCCNCGCGCTTCATACCAAATATTATGTTCACGAGCATATCTGCATAAATCCCATACGATCAGGAAATATGCATCGAACNCCATTTTATGAATAACACCCAGCTCATATTCAAATCTTTCCCGCACTTCCGTGTCATCAGCATGAGCTCCATACTGTTCTTTCAATCCTTGTTCACATAGTTTCCTCAGGTACGTTTGAGCTGTCTCTCCGTTCGGGACTTCAAACAACGGCAAATGGTATCCGCTGGGGTCCAAGCTAACATTGCANCGCTCAGCAATATCAAGCGTATTTGTGATCGAGCTTGGTAAAAAACTGAATAATTNAGCCATTTCTTGGGGTGTTCGCAAATAATACGTATCTCCATTCATACGCATTCGTTTTGTATCGCTTAATATCGCTCCCGTTTGAACAGCTAAAAGGATGTCCTGAAATTCAGCGTCNTCCCTGTCGACATAATGAACATCATTTGTAGCAATAAATTTCGCGTCATATCGTTTACCAATTTCAACAAGATCTTTGTTAACCTGTTCAAGCTCAGGAATATCATGCCGCTGGAGTTCAAGAAAAAAGCGGTCCTTCCCAAATACATCAAAGTACCAATCCAATAACGGTACCGCTGTTTCAATCCCTCTCTGTATAATGGTTGTGGGAATCTCCCCTTTCATGCATGCTGACGACGCAATTATCCCTTCAGAATGCTGCTCAAGGAAAGGTTTATCGATCCGGGGATGGTAATAAAAACCTTCTAATTGACTCGCGCTCGCGATTTTTAACAGATTTTTGTATCCCGCATCATTTTCAGCTAAAAGGAGGATATGTGATGCGCGCTTATCAAATTGGGCGTCCTTATCGGTCATCCCGCGAGGAGCGAGATACCCCTCCAATCCAATGATTGGTTTTACCCCCACCGCTTTCGCTGCCCGATAGAACTCAACTACCCCGAACATCGTACCGTGGTCTGTAATAGCCACGGCCGGCATGCCTAATTCCTTCGTCCGCTTAACAAGCTTCTTTATCTTGCTGAAGCCATCTAATAAAGAATAATGTGTGTGAACATGTAAGTGGACAAAGGACATAATATGAATTTAAACCGTTAAAAAATGACTTTCATAAGGAATGTTTGCATTATAGCATGCAGACCTTGAAAGCCATTCTTTCAATGCTTAAAGAAGCCTTTTTTTTAAGTTTAAGGATTTATTTTCGCTTACCCACTGACGCTAAATAAATTACAAAAAGGTCTTCACCATCCAATCCAATTGCCTGATTAGCAAGATCATCATCAAAAGCTGCAATCGCGCATACCCCGCAGTCGATCGCTTCCGCTAATAAATATAGATTCTGGCACACATGCCCGGCATCCAAATAAAGGTATCGATACCCACGTTGGGAATAACGCCATACTGTTCTGTGCGGCACTGCAGCCCAGGCAAATGTGACCGCTGAAGTTTTTACGTGCTGCTGCTTTAGGCACGCTTCGGTTAACGTACCTTTGATGTTTTCTCGACCCGGTAATCGGGCAAGTTGGTGGCTAAGCGCCATATATCTATATAACCCAGGGGACAGCCCTGTTACATCATTCACCAGCAGATATGTCTCAAAAGAATGGCGGGAGCCAGCAGATGGAACAGTTCTTTTTGTCCGAGATTTTTTATCGATTAATTTTACGCCCTGTGTTCCCCACAGCAGAAATGACAATTCTTCTAAAGTGAGCGGTTTATCAAGATATTTTCTTAGGGTTTCTCGTTTTTCTACCAATTGCACTAGGTCAACTTTACCCAAGTGAATATTTTCTCCTGGTGGAAGATCAATTAACTCCGCTCCTTTTTCTAATGGTAATTCCAAGGATGGCATCGGCAACCCTAATTTTTGTGGGCTCGGCTCTAGATTTTCATACTTTGTCAATCTCATAAATTCACGCATGATTTTATTTTTCATATCGACTCCTATCTCATTCTAATATTCAAAAAAATTTATCTGCTTGTTGTGTTATTATAAATTCAATAAGGTTTGGTTACAAATCGGAAAACTTTATTGATCATTCCGCTAAAGTTCTCTCTTAGCAAACCTCGCCTTTATCAGCGAAAAAACATACCTGATTTCTTTGGACTGCAGCAAAAAAAGAAATATCACATACCCTATTCCACCTATTGTGACAGTTATAGCCACGGTTTTGACTGAACTATTTGAGTGTGTTATCCTTTTCACTAACAAAATCACAGCACCCATCCCCACACTTGCGAATACCGATTTTATGATTGTCTCAGCAATTCTCCTGCCATTGATCCCATGTAATTTCTTTTTCATGAGGATTAAAAGGATGATGCTCTCTACCGCGGTTGCAGTTGAATTTGCCAATGCGAGACCGCCATGCGGCATCCATCTTAAATTCGAGAAGAGTGCACTGAAAAGAAGGCTAAGAAGCAGATTAGCGGTCATCGCGCCAACGCCAATGATCACCGGTGTTTTAGTGTCATGCAAAGCATAAAAAGCGCGGCTTGTGATCTCCACCAAGCAGTGACCTACCAGACCCATTGAATACCACAGCAATGCCCACGAAACTAATTCTACAGATTGTGATGTAAAAGCGCTGCCTTTATATAAAAGTGAAACGATCGGTTCCCTTATGAGAATAAGCCCGGCCGCTGCCGGAATCGAAAGGATAAGCACTGCCTGAAGTGTGGAAGTGAGCGAATCGCGCATCTCATCGATCTTGTTCTTTGCCACTTGCGCGGAAAATGTGGGCAGTGCCGCAATCGCAATGGACTGGGCAATTACCGCTTGCGGCATGATCATCAAAGGAAAAGCAAGGCTGATCGCCGTGATTGCACCTTCCTGCTGAAACGAAGCCAGGTATGTGTTAAGCAGAAAATTAAGCTGTACAACGGCCACACCTAGCAAGCGGGGTGCCATCAATCGGGTGACTTCCCGTACCTCTGCCATATCCAATCCGAAAGTAAATGAATAGCCAATTTCAGGAAGCTTTCGCAAGCGCGGGATTTGTACTGCCAAATGGAAAAATGACCCAATCACCACTCCCCAGGCCAATCCGAAAATCCCCATGTTTGGTTCTAATAAGAATATCCCAAGTATCCAGCCAATCTGATACATCGCTGGAGCAATAGCAGGCAGCAGGAAATGCTGGTGCGCATTCAGCGCCCCCATCACCAAACCACTTAGCCCAAATATGACCGAGGAAAGCACTTGAATTCTTAATAACTGCGCGGTCAGCAGCATCTCGTTTTCCGCAAATCCAGGCGCTAAAATATAGCGGACAACCTGTTTGGAAAAAATCACAGTTAATAAGCTCAGGATAATCAGCACAATTGTTACTAAATTCATAACCGCTGAAGCTAATCTCCACGCTTTCTGATTTTCGTTTTTTGCCAGAAGCCCTGTGAATACCGGAATAAAAGCGGAGCCTAAAGCCCCTCCTGCGACAAGATTAAAAAGTATCTCGGAAAATCTATTGGCAGCAAAAAATGCATTGCTCTCAATCCCGGTGCCAAAATAGCGGGCGGTCAACGTTTTCGCCAGAAGACCGACTAAATTACTGATGACAAATGCCGACATCACCGTTAATGCACCGCGTGCGATTGTTTTGGCTGCCTTCGAATTACCGGATATATCCTTCTGCATACCAGCCATTATACTTGGCTAAAGAATGCCCGTAAATATTTTCTAATGAATCCTTAATCGTTGTTTTTCGTATATAGAATATAATTAGATGACCTTTTAGAGGAGCATTGGATGAATACCGAAGAAACCAGCAATAACATATCTACTGAAGGTTTAAATAAGAAAAACGAATCAGTAAAACCGGTTAAGGACAAAAAATCCGGACAGAAAAAACCATTCTTTCAGACAACTTTCAAAAAGATAGGTTTCGCGCTCCTTTTTCTACTGATCGGAGCACTAATTATCCTATTGTCCCTGTATTTGCCAACCGCGAGTACNCTGAAAAAGGCGCAAGCAGAACTGGACCGNTTAATACCAATGGAAGCTGAATATATTTCACTTCAAGANGATTACCAGACAACCAGCACCCAGTCAGATGTGTATAAAATATTAAGCAATACCACTCTTCTTCAAATTGCTTTAGCAGATAACAACACCGGCCGGATTAACCAAACCATCCGTTATGTGGAAGAGGGTTTAGAAAATCTTAGTGTTCCAGAATTTCCAGATCATCCAGCTTCGCTCGCCAGCCAATTTTCAAAAGTAAAATCTCACGCAGCTNCTGATCGATTAAAAGCNATCGATGAACTGCAANACTTTCACAATGATCTCATATTGTTGATAGATAACCTGGAATAATAATAAAAAACTNCCTGAAGGGAGAGTTTTTTATTAATCTGGCCTTTTCTCAAGAATTACAACGAGAACTTTTTCTTGCCCTTCGCGAAGAACAGTAATTTCCATTTCGTCGCCCGGGCTCTTATACGTCACTAAATAAGCCAACAGGTCGCTGAAACTTCTGATCGGTTCTTCGTCAACTGCAATGATCAGGTCGCCACCCGCCGGCAGGTCTGAGAATATTGTTTCTGTTGTTCCGCCCCGCATTCCCGCGTCTGATGCCGGCCCATTTTTGGGAACTTCAACTACATACGCCCCTGTTATTTCACTTGAAAAACCCAATGCTTCTTTTTCAACCAGCGTCAGGTTCTCACGGCTGATGATCCCTAAATACGGATAGTCATATTTTCCATCACGTATCAGGAAAGGCACCACACGTTTCACAATATCAATCGGTACTGCAAATCCAATCCCGGAGTTTGAAAGCATGCCATTCCCTTCTTCGCTTGTACGTATCGCCCGGTTTATTCCGATCACTTCACCGCTCATGTTCAGCAGCGGACCGCCGGAGTTTCCCGGGTTAATTGCAGCATCCGTCTGGATAAGATCGGGGGCAGTAAAAAATCCGCCGCTTGGGGCTGCTCGCAGTGATTCCAGCAATCTTCCGCGCGCAGAAACGATTCCGACCGTCATCGTTCCGGATAAACCAAATGGGTTGCCGATTGCGATGACATATTGCCCCACTTTCACTTCCGATGAACTTCCCAGCGCTAATGGTGTCAAGCTCATGTCCGAAAGAATTACTTTCACAACCGCGATGTCAGAATCCAAATCCGTTCCAATCAATTCACCCTTAGCACGGAATCCACTTGGAAAAACAACCTCAATCTGCACGGCATCTTCCACCACATGATAATTGGTTAGGATATGCCCCTGGTCATCAAACAAAAATCCAGAACCCTGCCCTACAACCAGCCCATCAGAATATACAATAATTGACGCGACCCCCGGGTTCACGGCTTCATAAAGTGAGATCAACACTTCATCTGAGGATGTAAAGTCAATTTTTCCATTATTGATGGCAGGCTGCTCTCCCTGATTTTCCAATGGTGGCAGTGAATCTGTTCTCTCAGTCACAGGAAGTGTACAACCCATGAAGAGAAACATCCCGATAACTATCAGGCCAAATACTTTAATATGAATATTATTTTTCATGGTTTTTTCCAATTAGTCGATCTTCCGAAGTTTCTTGAAAAGGTCTTTTTGCTTATCTGACAATTTTTCCGGGATATCAATTACAATAGTGACAAACAAATCACCAAATGATTTTTTCTGTTTTAATTTCGGCATCCCTTTTCCACCCAAACGGAAAACTTGCCCTGGCTGGGTGCCAGCGGGGATCTTCAATAACACATTCCCCGTCATCGTTTCCACTTCTATTTCCCCGCCTAATACAGCGGAGTAAAGATCTGCATGCTTCTGTGTGTAAAGATTGTTCCCTTTTCTCGTATATCGATTATCCTCTGCTACCTGGATGATCAAATACAAGTCCCCCTGCCCGCCGCGGGCATCCTTCGGGGCTACACCCGCAACCCGCACTTTAGTTCCCGTCTTTGATCCCGCGGGGATCTTGACTTCAATTTTTTTGTCATTCAATTGAATCAACCGCGTGGCACCATGATATGCTTCATATAAGGAAATTGTCAACTGCTGCTGATAATTTGTGGGCTGGCGAGGCTGCACATATTGCTGGCGAGATCCTCGCTGAGAAGCGGGATTTCTGTGTCCGCCTGTCCCTCCAAAAAATGTACGGAAAAAGTCCGAAAAACCACCCATCTCACCGAAGAGATCGCCGAGATCATTTACTTCTACCCTGGTTCCACCTCCACGATTTCCATCGAAAAGATCTTCCCAGCTAAAAGCGCCCGGCGAACCGCCTGCTTGCTGCCATGATGAATAAGAATTGCTGATCTGGTCATAGCGTGCTTTTTTTTCTGGGTCGCTGAGCACTTCATTAGCTTCATTGATCCCTTTGAATTTCTCTTCCGCTTTTTTGTCGCCAGGATTCTTATCAGGATGATATTTCTTCGCCAATTTTCTGTAGGCGCGTTTAATGTCATCTGATGTAGCATTCTTCTCCACACCTAAAACTTTATAATAGTCCTTATAATCCATACTGCTATTTTACGATAAATAAAATCTGTCTGTCAGGGTAAAAACGGGGTTTTTATATATTTCTAATTCGAGTGCGGAAATAAAAAAAAGCCGCCGCTGGTATAAAATACTTACCCAGCGGGGGCTCGCCAAAGGAGGAGACAATGATGAGTGTTTATTTTTTTTATAAACCCCATTTGCCACCACCATGATTTTACTATCGAAGCAGGATTGTTCAGAGAACAGATGTCATATTAGAAAAATGACTTACTTCGTATCAGAAAATCTCTTCAAGAAAGAATCGATTTCAAAAATTAATTCATCTTCGTTTTTATACCCTAACACCCGCACATTCTCACTTGTGTTTCCACTGATTATCTTGGATATTTTCTTGTCCGCATGATGGCAGCACATCACGTGCTTTCCAAGGTAAACGGCTGCCGCAATTTCATACCCGACACCATGTGAAGGTGTGCTTACCTCTGCGATGAGCACATCACAATTCCTCACCCATTCCAAATCCCGCTGGTACACATCAGCCGCGTTTAGATCAGATTCATCCTCCAGCACACCTGGCAGCGCCAAATGTGCGGTGGGAACCTCATGGTCATTTTTCAACAGATAATTTACGATCCGCTGATAAATATGCTCCTCCTTACGCCCGCCAGTTATTGAACAGGAAAAATAAATATTCATTTTCTCTCCAGGTTTGGATTTTATCATTAGAAAATAAAACAAGGTAAACCACATGCTAAAATCAACTTATGCGATCCGTTTCTGAACATATCCAGGGCATTCTTAATACCATCCCCACCAAACCAGGATGTTATCTGATGAAATCCAGCTCTGGCAAGATCATTTATATTGGCAAAGCGGTCAATCTCCGCAGCCGTGTTCGATCATATTTCCATTCCGGCGCCGACCACAGCAAGAAGATCCGCCGCATGGTGTCAGAACTTACCAA
>JGI24724J26744_10000856_pt1 | contig 21448 bp, 18 predicted proteins | sample Cruoilmetagenom7_FD_26744 | JGI IMG/M metagenome (IMG submission 26744) | reverse complement strand
GGTATGGGTATTATTGTTTTAGCAGTTGCCATATTACCATTACTGGGAATTGGAGGTATGCAGTTATTTGCAGCTGAAGCACCTGGACCTAGTGCAGATAAATTACATCCTAGAATTACAGATACTGCAAAGCGTTTGTGGTTAATCTATTTTGGTTATACAGCAGCAGAAACTATTTTGCTTCAAGTGGCAGGAATGAGCTTTTTTGATGCCATAAATCACTCCATGTGTACGTTGTCTACTGGTGGTTTTTCTACTAAAAATGCAAGTGTTGCTTACTGGAATAATCAACCAGTTATACAATATATTATTATCGCTTTTATGTTTTTAGCAGGTTCTAACTTTGTACTAAGTTATTTTGCTTTTAAAGGAAAAGTTCAAAAAGTGATACATGATGAAGAGTTTAAACTGTACTTTAAATTTGTAGCTATATTTACAATAATTGCTGCGTTAATTATTTATTTTAGAGCAGATTTAACGATATCTTCTATAGACCATCCAATGGTTTGGGGTAAAGCCGAAAGTGCTTTTAGACACGCTTTGTTCCAAGTACTATCTGTAATTACTACTACAGGTTTTGTAACAGCAGACTATACATTGTGGACACCATTTTTGGTGGTATTTTTCTTTGGGCTAATGTTTTTAGGTGGCTCTGCAGGAAGTACAGCAGGAGGTGTAAAAGTAGTGCGTCATTTAGTATTAATTAAAAATGGATTTTTAGAGTTTAAACGTACTTTGCATCCTAATGCTATTTTACCAGTACGATATAATAAAAGAGCTATATCAGGAGATATTGTATTTAATATTCTAGGCTTTTTTATTTTATACATGATTGCTTTTATAATTGGTGCCTTAGGTTTTTCTATGATGGGTATTAATTTTGAATCCTCTATTGGTATTGCAGCCTCAAGCTTAGGAAACGTTGGTCCTGCTTTAGGTCAATTTGGACCAGTAAATAATTATGCAGCACTACCAGCTGTTGGTAAATGGTGGTGTAGTTTTTTAATGTTAATTGGTCGTTTAGAGTTGTTTACTGTATTGATTTTGTTGACGCCTTTTTTCTGGAGAAATAGATAATTTTCTAAATAGTCTTGTTGTTTTTTTGGGTTGTACTGTAACATTTTAAAGTCTACTTCGTCTTTATTATATAACCAATACATCAATCAATCATGGCATTATCAATTAACACACAGTCTTTACAAACGGACTCAGTAATTACATTAAATAATTATTCTGGGATTTTAAATTCTAATTACAAGTCTATTGTAATAAGTAATTTTAAAAACATTTCGTCTAAATCTTTATTTAGCAGTAAGCAACGTCTAAAAAGTTGGTCTTATAATAAAAGCTGTTGTACAGTTGCTACATCACTTAAACTGTTATTGTTTGTAGTCATGATAATTCTCGCTATTATTTAATTTCTATTAGTCTATCGTTATTTTCTTTAATCAGGAATGTAACATTTTATAAAAAGCTGCTACATATATATAAAGCAGCTTTTTTTATATAATAATTTTGATAGCAACTAATGTATAATGGTTTGCTAAAAAGATTTCAATGTTTAATTTCTGAAAATATTCAGACTAAAATATAGATTTTATGGGTGGAGAAGGATCAATGATGGCTGCCAACCAATCATTAAAAAGTAATAGAAATATGTTAGCAAAACGAAAAGAGAAATCTTTTAGTTTTGTTAGTAATTCTAAAGAAAAAACAAAATACGATTTACCAAAAGCATCAGATAAAGATATAGCGTTGTTACGCAATAAGCTTAAGAAAGAGCATAAGTTGAGACGTGTCAAACAAATAGTATTACTTATTATAACTTTGGCTGTTATGTTATCTATTTTTATATATTTAGTTTAAATAAAGTGATGTTAGTTTATTTTTTTAGATTTAAACTCATGTCTAATTAAACGTTGCTTTTTTTATTTAGTTATTAAATTTTCCCTTTATGAAAAACTTAGTATTTGCGTTAGTATTTTACGCATTAGCATCAGTATTATTTTTATTAAAACAATATTATGGATACCAATCTGACACAGATTATAATTGGTTATACTATTTTATGTTTCTTTTTATAGCTTTAGGTGTTTACTATAAGTTTAAATGGATCTATTTTATTTTCACAAAAAGAAAAAGTATTTAATAAAAAAAGCTTCACTATTGTGAAGCTTTTTTATAAGTAATATGTAGTGGGTTAATTAACTAACCGCTTCTTTAATACGCTTTATAGCTTCAGTGATCTCTTTTTGTGAAGCTGCATAACTTAATCTAATGCAATTAGGATTTCCAAAAGCTTCTCCAGTAACTGTTGCTACTAAAGCTTCTTCTAATAAATATAACGAAAAATCTGTTGCGTTATGTATTGTTTTTCCTCTTAATGTTTTTCCGAAAAAATAAGAAATATCTGGAAAAACATAAAAAGCGCCTTCTGGTGTATTTGTATTAAAACCTTCGATGTTACCAAGTAGATCTAAAACTAAATCACGACGTACTTTAAACTCGTCAATCATAAACTTTACAACACTTGGATCTGCGTTTAAAGCTGTAATTACAGCTTGTTGTGCAATACAATTAGCTCCACTAGTCACTTGACCTTGCATTTTGTTACAAGCACGTGCGATCCAATCTGGAGCACCAATGTAACCAATACGCCATCCAGTCATTGCAAATGCTTTAGAGACTCCGTTTACCGTAATAGTATTGTTAAACATGCCATCAACAGAAGCCATACTTGCGTGTGGTTTTCCAGTGTAATTAATATGTTCGTATATTTCATCAGAAACAACGTATATATTTGGATGTTTTTTTAAAACTTCAGCTAAAGCTTCTAATTCTGTTTGACTATATAATGATCCGCTTGGGTTACAAGGACTACTAAACCATAACATTTTAGTTTTTGGTGTAATAGCAGCTTCTAATTGTGCAGCAGTCATTTTAAAATCTGTGTCAATACTTGTTTGTACTTCTACAGGTACACCTTCACTTAACTTAACAATGTCAGAGTAGCTTACCCAATAAGGACATGGTAAAATAACCTCGTCACCTTTGTTTAACATAACTGCAGCTATATTTGCTAAACTTTGTTTAGCTCCTGTAGATACTACAATTTGTGGTAAGGTGTATGTTAAGTTGTTATCACGCTTAAATTTAGTAATAACCGCTTCTTTTAATTCTACATAACCATCTACTGGAGAGTATGAATTGTAATTGTCATTAATGGCTTGGATAGCAGCATCTTTAATAAAATCTGGTGTATTAAAGTCTGGCTCACCTAAGCTTAATCCAATAATGTCTTTACCTTCAGCTTTAAGCTCTCTAGTTTTTGCTGCCATAGCTAAAGTGGCAGAAGTGGACATGTTTAAAATACGATCAGAAAGTGGTTGGCTCATGTGTGTGTTGTTATATTGTGCAAAAATTAATTATGCCATGTTAGGCTTTTGACCTAACATTTTTAGTTGTTGGTAGTGTTCTCCAATAGCTTTCCAAATAGAGTTATATTCGTTGTATGGTAAGCTAAATTCATGAGCAGTTTCTTTTACTATATTAGCAATGTTTTTGTAGTGTACATGGCTAATATGTGCAAATAAATGATGCTCTACTTGTCTGTTTAATCCACCAGTATAAAACTCTACTAACCAATTTTTAGGCGAAAAGTTAGAAGTAGTAAATAACTGGTGAATAGCCCAAGTATTTTTCATGTTACCATTTTCGTCTGGTAAAGGCATGTCTGTATTAGGCATTACGTGTGCTAATTGAAACACAACACTTAATATAATTCCTGCTGTGTAATGCATGATTAAAAAGCCAATTAAAACTTGCCACCAAGCATATCCTAAAGATAATGGTAATACTACCCAAATCGTGTAATACAATATTTTTCCAATGATTAATTTGGTCCATTGTGTTGCAGGTTTAGGGAAATCACCATAAGATAATTTTCTTTTTAAGTAAATATAAGTTTGCTTAAAATCTGTTGTAATTGCCCAATTTACAGTTAGTAAACCGTACAGTAAAAACGCATAATATTTTTGATATTGGTGGATCTTTAACCATTTAGAGTGCTTGGAAAAACGTATGATTCTTCCTGCGTCAATATCTTCATCATGACCTTCAATATTAGTATACGTGTGATGTAATACGTTGTGTTGTACTTTCCAATTGTAGTCATTACCAGCTAAAATATGGATGCTACTACCCATTAAACGGTTAACCCATTTTTTGCTTGAGAACGACCCATGATTAGCATCGTGCATTACATTCATACCTACTCCAGCCATACCTACACCTATAACCATAACAGATATAATTTGTAGCCAAGTTGGTAGATCAACGGTTAATATAAGTGCTAATGGACCCAATAATAATGTAAACATTACTATAGCTTTAAAGTATAACTTCCAATTTCCTGTTTTTTTAATATTGTTTTCTTTAAAATAATTGTTGACACGTTTATTAAGTGTTTTAAAAAATTTTGCAGAGTCTGTTCGAGAGAACGTTACTGTTTGTTTTGTCATTGTAATTGTATTCTTTTTACTATAATGGAAAAATCCGTCAAATAATATTTATTACAAAGATAATTAATTAAGCAAAACAGAAGCTCCCTTTTTAGTGTTAAAATGCATATTTTTGTCGAAAATTATAAACGTTTATGGAGCTGATTTTAAAGTATTTTCCTGATTTAACCCCTTTACAAATAGAACAATTTACTAAGCTTGAAGCATTATATCAAGATTGGAATTTAAAAATTAATGTTGTGTCTAGAAAGGATATTGACGAGTTGTATTTACGTCATGTACTACACTCTTTAGCAATTGCTAAAATTATTAATTTTAAAGATGGAAGCTCGATGATGGATGTTGGGACAGGAGGAGGTTTTCCTGGTATTCCTTTGGCTATTTTGTTTCCTGAATGCGAATTTCATTTAGTAGATAGTATTAATAAAAAACTAAATGTAGTTAGAGAGGTTGTTGCAGGTTTAGAGTTGCAAAACGTTAAAGTAACCCATAGTCGTGTAGAAGAAATTAAAGAAACCTACGACTTTATTATCAGTCGTGCTGTTGCAGCAATGCCAACGTTTGTACATTGGATAAAAGGAAAAGTTTCAAAAACACAGCAAAACGAACTTAAAAATGGAATAATTTACCTTAAAGGTGGTGACTTAACGGAAGAGCTTCAGGATTATAAAACCACTACTATTTATAATATATCAGATTATTTTGAAGAAGACTTTTTTGACACTAAAAAAATTGTGCATTTGCCAATAAAATGGAAAGCCAACTAATAAATAAAAAAGCCTTTCAAATAATTTGAGAGGCTTTTTTTATATAAATAAGTTGGATGTTATAATCCAAACTCAGCTTTTACTTTGTCTACGTAGTTTAATTTTTCCCAAGTAAATAATTCAACATCTAAGGTAATGTCTCCTCCATTTGGTCTAGAAAATGTTTTAGACACGGTTTCGTTTTGTCTTCCCATATGTCCATAAGCAGCTGTTTCGCTATACATTGGATTACGTAATTTTAAACGATCTTCAATAGCAGATGGACGCATGTCAAATATCTTCGATATTTTTTGTGCAATTTCTCCATCAGTCATATTAAATGGACAAGTTCCGTATGTGTCTACAAAAATTCCCATTGGCTCAACAACACCAATTGCGTATGATACTTGTACTAAAATTTCGTCAGCAACGCCTGCTGCAACTAAATTTTTAGCAATATGTCTTGTTGCATAAGCAGCACTTCTATCAACTTTACTTGGATCTTTTCCAGAAAAAGCACCACCACCATGGGCTCCTTTTCCTCCGTAAGTATCAACAATAATCTTACGACCTGTTAATCCTGTATCACCATGAGGTCCACCAATAACAAATTTTCCTGTTGGATTAATGTGGTATTTAATGTCGTCATTAAATAATGCTTGTGTCGCTTCTGGTAATTTAGCAACGACTCTAGGTATTAATATCTCGACAATGTCTTTTCTGATTTTAGATAACATAACCTCATCGTTAGCATCAAAATCGTCATGTTGAGTTGATACTACAATTGCATCAATACGTTGTGGTACATTATCATCACTATACTCAATAGTAACTTGACTTTTAGAGTCAGGTCTTAAATAAGTAATGTCTTTGCTTTCGCGACGTAACTCAGCTAATTCAATTAAGATTTTATGAGATAAATCTAAAGCTAAAGGCATGTAGTTTTCAGTTTCGCGCGTTGCATAACCAAACATCATACCTTGGTCACCAGCACCTTGCTCTTCCTTACTAGCTCTGTCAACACCACGATTAATATCGTCCGATTGCTCATGTATTGCACTAAAAACACCACAAGAATTACCATCAAACATATACTCACTTTTAGTATATCCAATCTTATTAATGGTATCTCTTGCTATTTGTTGTACGTCTAAATACGTGTTAGATTTAACCTCTCCAGCTAAAACAACTTGTCCTGTAGTTACTAATGTTTCGCAAGCAACCTTACTGTCTTTGTCAAATGCTAAAAAATTATCTATTAAAGCATCGCTAATTTGATCTGCTACTTTGTCTGGGTGTCCTTCAGACACACTCTCTGATGTAAATAAATACGCCATATTTGTTTTTTAAAATGTATATAATAGATTTGACGAAAGCGTCTAAGGAAGTTTACACTGCCTTTAGCATTTTTTAATGAGGTTGCAATCAGTCAAATCCGTCCTCTAATTTATTGAGCAGCAAAAGTAAGAAAATAAAGTAGTTTTTATCAAAACATACCGTTAAAAATAGTTAATTGATGGAATTGCCAATCATAATTACATTTAGTAAAAATCAAAATATGAAGATTTAATTATGTAATTCATATAAAGCAGTGCTATTAGTTAATAATTCCTAAAAATTTCAATCATTTTATCAAAGTCACCTATTGTTCATTAACTTTATAACTTATCTAAAAATAAAAATTATGCCTTTACAGCCTAAGTTAACGCGTTTCAATCAAAATGTATTGTCTAAATATCAAATATACAATGGTATTTTTATGACCCTTCCTTTTGATACAATTACTAAAACAGGTGTTTTATTACCATTGTTTCATGAAACATGCAAAAATGGGTTTGAAGATGGGCATAATCCAACCGTTATTGTAGATACGTTTTTTAAAAAATATCAAGCTAGACGTTCAGACAAATCCAAGATAGATTTGTTGTTTAGGTTTATTCAATATATAGAAAGACAAGTCGTTTTATTTGATGCGATAGAGGATGCTGCTTTCCCGATTGTTAATAATATGGACGGAATTGGTACGCTTAGAAGTTTAAAAGAAAGTGCTGCTGCAGAAGGAAAGCTAGATAAGTTACGTCAGTATTTAGAAGAATTTAAAGTTAGAATTGTGCTAACAGCACATCCAACACAATTTTATCCTGGTGCTGTTTTAGGAATTATTACAGACTTGACAGAAGCAGTTAGAGAAAACGACTTACTACATATAAATGATTTGTTAGCGCAATTAGGAAAAACACCATTTTTTAAACATGAAAAACCAACACCTTACGATGAAGCGGTTAGCTTAATCTGGTATCTAGAAAATGTGTTTTATGAATCCTTCGGAAAAATATATGACTATATCCAACAAAATATTTTTGACGGGAAACATATAGATAACGATATTATTAACATTGGTTTTTGGCCAGGAGGAGACAGAGATGGAAACCCATTTGTTACACCAGAAATTACAGTTAAAGTCGCAGAAAGGTTACACGAAACTATTATTAAAAATTACCATAAAGATGTCCGAAAGTTAAAACGTAAATTAACCTTTCAAGGTGTTGAAGCGCGTATATCACATATAGAAACACAGTTATATAAAAAAGTGCTTCATGAAGAATCAAGTTTAACTTTAAACGAATTTGTTTCAGAATTAAAAGCCATCAGACAAATTATAATTGATCAGCATCAATCGCTTTACGTTACCGAAGTAACTAGTTTACTTAACAAAATTCATTTATTTGGTTTTCATTTTTCAAGCTTAGATATACGTCAAGATAGTAGAGTGCATCATTCAATTTTTACAACAATGGTGGATAGTATGATTGCTAACGGAAGCAAGGATATTCCGAGTAATTATCATAGTCTTTCAGAAGCAGAACAAGTTAAGGTTTTGTCTGAAGTAAAAGGTACAGTGGATTTGTCTTTAATTAAAGATGAAGAAACGCTAAAAGCATTAAATACTATTAAGGCTTTAAAATCTATTCAGGAAACTAATGGAGAGTTGGCTGCAAACCGTTATATTATTAGTAATAATCAAACCACTTTAAATGTTATGCAGTTATTTGCAATGCTTAAAGTTGTAGCATTTAATGATAAACTTACGGTTGATATTGGACCTCTTTTTGAAACTATAACAGATTTAGAAAATGCACATATAGTAATGGAGGATTTATATACAAATCCTGCTTATGCTAAACACTTAAAATCTAGAGGAAATAAGCAAACTATAATGTTAGGCTTTAGTGACGGAACTAAAGATGGAGGTTATTTAATGGCTAATTGGGCTATTTATAAAGCAAAAGAACGTTTAACAGCTATCTCTAGAAAATATGATGTAACTGTCATATTTTTTGATGGTCGTGGTGGACCACCAGCAAGAGGTGGTGGTAAAACACACAATTTTTATGCGTCCTTAGGACCAACTATAGAGGATAAAGAAGTGCAATTAACTATCCAAGGACAAACTATAAGTTCTAATTTTGGTACTTTAGATTCTTCACAATATAACTTAGAGCAATTAATAAGTTCTGGTATATATAATAGTTTAAGTGATACGGATTTACGCATGGTTCCAGAAAATAGAGCGGTTATGGATAATCTAGCTAAGCTAAGTTATCAAGCGTATGTAGATTTTAAAAATCATCCAAAATTTATCTCATATTTAGAGCATATGAGTACACTTAAATATTACGCAAAAACTAATATTGGAAGCAGACCTTCCAAACGTGGTAAAGCAGAAGGTTTAGTGTTTGAAGATTTAAGAGCCATTCCTTTTGTAGGGTCTTGGAGTCAATTAAAACAAAATGTACCAGGATTTTTTGGTGTTGGTACTGCTTTAAAACATTACGAAGATGCTGGCGAATTTGAAAAAGCGCAAAACTTATTTAAAACCTCTAGCTTTTTTAGAACATTAATTGAAAACAGTATGATGTCCTTATCAAAATCGTTTTTTGATTTGACTAAATACATGAGTGATGATCCAGAATATGGTGCCTTTTGGAATGTTATACATACCGAGTATTTAACAACAAAACGATTGATTTTAAAATTAACAGGTTATACAGATTTAATGGAAGAAGAGCCATCAGGTAAAGCCTCAATTAGGGTTAGAGAATCTATTGTATTGCCACTATTAACAATACAACAATATGCTTTAAAACAAATTCAGGAATTAGAAAAAGCAGATGTAAAAGACACCGATTTGATTGCTGTTTATGAAAAATTAGTAACACGATCGTTATTTGGTAATATAAATGCGAGTCGTAATTCGGCTTAATTATAACCAACTAACATTTACTATAGCTTTAAATAGCAAGTTTAAAATTTTTTTGAACTTGCTATTTTTAAATATAACAGAATATTAATCTGTATAAATTAATATTATATGAATTATTTTCTGTTTAATTAATAAAAAGTTAATTTTTTAGAAAATTATTCCGTTTTGTTTGTTTCTAAAATATTTATTTTGCAATATTTGTACTCACAAAGTTCAAAAACTTACTGAAATGTTATCAAGAAAGGTGGAGGGATTAGACCCAGTGAAGCCTTAGCAACCCTTAGACTTACTAAGAAGGTGCTAAATTCTACTTAATTTTCGATTCATTAATCGATACATTGGATAGATAACTAAAAACTAATTACTCATCTGTGGTTAGTATTTTTCTTTTTAACATTTTTCTATTAAGTATGCTTCAAACGAAGCTTATTTGACTTTTGGTTTAATTTATTTATTAACTCAAAAATTAGAAAAATGAGTACTCAAAAATTTGCAACACAAGCATTACACGCAGGACATGACACTGCTAAAACAGGAGGGACAAGAGCAGTTCCTATTTATCAAACTACTTCATACGTTTTTGACGATTCGGATGACGCAGCAGGACGCTTTAACCTGTCTGTCCCTGGATTTATTTATACACGTTTAAATAACCCAACAAACGATGTTTTAGAACAACGTATTGCAGCTCTAGAAGGTGGTATTGCAGCGGTAGCAACTGCTTCCGGAACAGCTGCCATTTCTACAACATTATTAACCTTATTAAAAGCAGGAGATCATATTGTGGCTTCTAGTAGTTTGTATGGTGGTACCTATAATCTATTAAGCGTAACCTTACCAAGACATGGTATTACAACCACATTTGTAGATCCTTCTGATCCAGAAAATTTTAGTAAAGCAGCTCAAGAAAATACAAGAGCTGTATTTGTAGAGTCTTTGGGTAATCCAAAATTGGATGTATTGGATTTAGAGGCTATTTCTAAACATGCAAGAGCCCATAAAGTGCCATTAATTGTGGATAATACAGTTGCGACACCTTACTTGTTAAATCCAATTGAATATGGTGCAAATATAGTCATCCATTCGCTAACAAAATATATTACAGGTAACGGAACTTCTTTAGGTGGTATCATTATAGATGCAGGAACTTTTGACTGGACTAATGGTAAGTTTCCAGAATTTACAGAGCCTTCTGCTGGATACCATGGTTTAGTCTATAGTGATGTTATTGGACCAGCAGCATTTATTGCAAAGGTAAGAATTGAAGGTTTACGTGATTATGGTGGCGCTTTAAGTCCTTTTAATGCATTTCAGATTATTCAAGGATTAGAAACCTTAGAATTAAGAATTTTAAAACACTCTCAAAATGCTTTACAATTAGCTAAATGGTTACAAGAACAGCCAGAAGTAACTTGGGTAAATTATCCAGGGTTACAAAGTAGTAAATACAATACGTTAGCTAAAAAATATTTACCTAAAGGACAAAGTGGTGTGGTGACATTTGGAGTGGAAGGTGGTTTTGAATCGGCTAAAAAAATAGCAGATACGACTAAGTTATTTTCACTATTGGCTAATATTGGCGACACTAAATCACTAATTATTCATCCTGCAAGTACAACGCATCAACAATTAAGTGATGAAGCGCAACAAGCCACAGGAGTTACAAAAGACTTAATCAGATTGTCCGTTGGAATAGAAAATATAGACGATTTAAAAGCAGATTTAAAAGAGGCTTTTGCTGTTGTAAACAAAACCGTTTTAGCTTAGACTTAATTTAATTTTAATTATTTAACCCGAAATAACTTCACACTTTTTAGTTGCCATTTTAAAGTGTGATGGTTATTTCTAATGCAATAAAATATGAGTGATTTAAAATTTACAGTAACAGGAAACAGTACTTCTGCTACTCAATTTATAGGACAAGCAAGACAGTTTAAATTAGTGGTTGACGAACCAGATGCGTTAAATGGAACAGATCAAGGTCCAAACCCTGTCGAGTATATTTTAGCAGGTTTTGCAGGTTGCGTAAATGTAGTTGGACACCTAGTAGCAAAAGAGCTTGGTTTTAAAATAGAAAAACTTGATATCGAAGTTTCAGGACAGATCAATCCAAATAAATTCTTAGGAATCTCGCAAGACGAGCGTGCTGGTTTTAAAACAATAGAACTAAACCTAATCCCTAAAACAGATGCAAGTATAGAAACACTTGCAAAATGGTTAGAGATTGTTGAGGCACGTTGTCCTGTAAGAGACAATTTATCCAATAAAACGCCAATAAAAATAGCTGTTGAAAAAGAATATAGTTTAAAGTAAAATGGAGAATTTAAAATATATAAATATCCCTGAGTTTGTTAACAATAATGGTAAGACATCAGATATTAAGTTGTCTTACCAATTATTTGGCAGACCATTACATACAGCACCAATTATATTGGTAAATCATGCACTTACTGGTAATTCTAATGTGGTTGGAGATCAAGGATGGTGGAATGATTTAATAGGTGATAATAAATGTATTGATACCTTACATTATACCATTTTAGCTTTTAATGTTCCAGGTAATGGTTATGATAATCTAGAAGAAAATCTGATACATAATTACCAGGAATTTACAGCTAGAAACATAGCCGAAATCTTTGCTTTAGGACTGCAACATTTATTAATTAATAAATTGTATGCCATCATTGGAGGTTCCGTTGGAGGAGGAATAGCTTGGGAGTTAGCTGTTTTAAAACCAAACTTAGCACAGCATGTAATACCAATTGCTACAGATTGGAAAGTGACGGATTGGATTACCGCAAATTGCCATATTCAGGACGCAATCTTAAACAATTCAAATCAGCCTTTAAAAGATGCCAGAATGCACGCTATGACTTTATATCGTACGCCAGAATCTTTGACAAAAAAGTTTTCTCGTAGTAAAAATTCACAATCTTTATTTAAAGTCCAAAGTTGGTTAAGTTATCATGGAGACCAGTTGGATAGTAGATTTCATTTGTCAGCTTATAAATTAATGAATCAAATCCTAAAAACTATTGATATAACAAAAGGACGATTACCATTTAAAGACGTGGCTTCAGTCATTAAAGGTCAAGTACATATTATAACAATTAATAGCGATTTGTTTTTCAAGGCTGATGAAAACTGGGAAACTTATATTGATTTAAAATCAGTCAAACAAAACGTAACTATTGGCGAAATAAAATCTCTACATGGTCATGATGCTTTTTTAATAGAATTTGATCAGTTGTCTAGCTTATTAAACCCAATTTTTAAAAGTAAAGAAGTGTTAACAAACAAATTTGAAACTGTATTAAAAAAGTGTGTATGAGTAGTATTACAGAAGTCATTAAAAAACGAATTTTAGTGCTTGATGGTGCAATGGGTACCATGTTACAACGCTATAATTTTACTGAAGAAGATTTTAGAGGCGAGCGTTTTAAAGACTATCCAACATCTTTAAAAGGAAATAATGATTTACTGTCATTAACCCAACCCAATGCTATTGCAGACGTACATCGTAAGTATTTTGAAGCTGGAGCAGATATAGTTGAAACCAACACATTTTCAGGAACAACCATCGCTATGGCAGACTATAATATGGAAGATTTGGTTTACGAACTTAATTTTGAATCGGCTAAAATTGCTAAATATGTTGCTACGGAATTCACTAATAAAAACCCTGAAAAACCACGTTTTGTGGCAGGAAGTATTGGTCCTACAAATCGTACTGCAAGTCTAAGTCCAGATGTTAACAGACCAGAATTTAGAGCTGTAACATTTGATGACTTACGTATTGCCTATAAACAACAAGTAGAAGCATTAATAGCTGGAGGAGTAGACTTATTGTTAGTCGAAACTATTTTTGACACATTAAATGCAAAAGCAGCATTATTTGCAATTGAAGAAGTAAAAGAAGAAAAAAACATAGACATTCCAATTATGGTTTCTGGTACCATTACAGATGCGTCTGGTCGTACACTGTCTGGTCAAACAGTTGAGGCTTTTTTAGCCTCAATTTCTCACGTGCCTTTGTTAAGTGTTGGCTTTAATTGTGCATTAGGCGCAAAGCAATTACAACCTTATTTAAAACGTCTTTCAAGTCAAACAGATTTTTACACGTCTGCGCATCCAAACGCTGGACTACCTAATGCTTTTGGAGAATATGATCAAACTCCAGAAGAAATGAAAAACTTAATCGAAGTATATTTAAAAGACGATTTAATTAATATTATTGGTGGTTGCTGTGGGACAAATCCGGAACATATTAAAGCAATTGCTCAGGTTGTAAAAAGTTATAAACCAAGACAAATAAAACAATTAGCATAATGGACGACTGCGACTGTCAAAAATATTTAACGCTTTCTGGTTTAGAACCCTTAATTGTAACTCCAGAAAGTAATTTTATAAACGTAGGAGAGCGAACCAATGTTACAGGTTCTAGAAAGTTTTTACGTTTAATAAAAGAAGAAAAGTATACCGAAGCTTTAGCTGTAGCAAGAGATCAGGTAGAAGGTGGTGCACAAATTTTAGATGTCAACATGGACGAAGGTATGTTGGATGGCGTTTATGCGATGACTACTTTTTTAAATCTCATTGCTTCAGAGCCAGATATTTCCAGAATCCCTATAATGATTGATAGCTCTAAATGGGAAATTATTGAGGCTGGTTTAAAGGTGGTTCAAGGTAAATCTGTTGTAAATTCTATAAGTTTAAAAGAAGGAGAAACCGAGTTTATTCGTCAAGCTAAACTAGTAAAACGTTATGGAGCTGCTGTAATTGTAATGGCTTTTGATGAAAATGGTCAAGCAGATACGTATAAGCGTCGTATTGAAATTTGTGAACGTTCTTATAAAATATTGGTTGATACTGTCAATTTTCCTGCACAAGATATCATTTTTGATCCCAATATTTTTCCGGTTGCAACAGGAATGGAAGAACATCGTAAAAATGCATTAGACTTTTTTAATGCTACAAAGTGGATTAGACAAAATTTACCATTTGCTAATGTGTCTGGTGGTGTAAGTAATGTGTCCTTTTCTTTTAGAGGAAACAATACTGTGCGTGAGGCTATGCATGCTTCGTTTTTGTTTCATGCCATAAAAAACGGAATGAATTTAGGTATTGTAAACCCAACGATGTTGGAGATTTATGATGAAATTGATAAGGAATTATTACAGTGCGTTGAAGACGTTTTGTTTGACAGACGTGAGGATGCTACTGAGCGTTTATTGGAGTTTGCCGAAACCGTAAAAGGTAATAAAAAAGAAAGTTCAGAAATTGTTCAGGAATGGAGAAATACCGAGTTGCAAAGCAGGATTACACATGCTTTAGTAAAAGGGATTGATACGTTTATAATTGAAGATGTTGAAGAAGCAAGACAATCTGTTTCAAGACCAATTGAAGTCATTGAAGGTCATTTAATGCAAGGTATGAGTGTGGTTGGAGATTTATTTGGAAGCGGAAAAATGTTTTTGCCACAAGTAGTAAAATCGGCTAGAGTCATGAAAAAAGCTGTAGCGTATTTACAACCATTCATTGAGGCTGAAAAAGATGGAAAACAAGCCTTTGCTGGAAAAATTTTAATGGCAACTGTAAAAGGAGATGTGCATGATATTGGTAAAAATATTGTGAGTGTAGTTTTAGGTTGTAATAATTACCAGATTATAGATTTAGGTGTTATGGTTCCACCAGAAAAAATTATTGAAACTGCTATAAAAGAACAGGTTGATATTATTGGCTTAAGTGGTTTAATTACACCTTCATTAGACGAAATGGTATACGTGTCCAAAGAAATGGAAAAACAAAACCTTGATATTCCTTTAATAATTGGAGGAGCAACAACATCAAAAGCACACACGTCGGTTAAAATTGCACCTCATTATAAAGACGCTGTGGTACATATTAATGATGCGTCAAGAGCTGTAACAGTTGTTGGTGAATTACTAAATAAAAATAATGTTGTTTATAAGGAGCAAATTAGAGAAGAATACGATGTATTTAGAGAAAAATTCTTAAACAGAACCAAACAAAAAGAATACATAAGCATTAAAGAGGCTAGAAGTAGAAAATATAAAATAGATTGGCAAACCTCTAAAATTGTAAAGCCAAAACAATTAGGAATTCAAATAATTGATGATTTTGATATTACAAAATTAGAGTCGTTTATAGATTGGTCTCCATTTTTTAGAAGTTGGGATTTGCATGGCAAGTATCCAGATATTTTAACAGATAATGTTGTTGGTACTCAAGCAACAGATTTGTTTATTGACGCTCAAGAATTATTAAAAAGAATTTTTGATGAAAAACTATTAAAAGCAAAAGCCATCTTTGGACTATTTCCTGCTAACACCATAAATGATGATGACGTTGAAGTAAGCTTGCAGTCTCGAGCGCAGTCAAGAGGTCTTACAAATGAAGATAAAATTAAATTTCTAACCTTACGTCAACAATTAAAAAAACGAGAAGGTGTGCCTAATCACGCCTTAGCAGATTTTATTGCTCCAAAAGAAACAGGAATACAAGATTATATTGGTGCTTTTTGCGTGTCTACTGGTTTTGGTACAGCAGAATTAGCAGAGCAGTTTGAAGCCGATAATGATGATTATAATTCGATTATGATTAAAGCGTTAGCAGATAGATTAGCTGAAGCTTTTGCAGAATATTTACACAAAGAAGTGAGAACAAAACATTGGGCTTATGCACAAGATGAAAGCTTAACTAACCAAGAATTAATTAAGGAAAATTATAACGGAATCCGTCCAGCTCCTGGTTATCCTGCGTGTCCAGATCATTTAGAAAAACAAACCATTTGGAAGCTATTAAATGTAGAAGAAAATATTGGTGTAAAACTTACAGAAAGTCTTGCTATGTGGCCTGCAGCAAGTGTAAGTGGTTATTATTTTGGTAATCCTGAGGCTAAGTATTTTGGCTTAGGAAAAATCACGAAAGATCAATTATTGGATTATTCAAAACGAAAAAATATTAGCATAGAAGAAGCTACTAAATGGCTAAACCCAAATTTAGCGGATTAGTGCGTTAGCGATTGATGTGGCATCCTTTTTACTTCAGTTCGAGAAATACGACGTTAGGAGTATTGTATCGAGAACAAGTAAAAAGATATAACGGAAAGCGCGACCCTTGTGGTAACGCTATAAAAGTAATTGAGATATAATTATAGGTAATACATGAAAGTAACAGAACATATAACGAGAGGTAAAGGGAAAACGCAATTTTCGTTCGAGATTTTACCGCCTTTAAAAGGACAACATATCCAATCTATTTTTGATAATATTGATCCCTTAATGGCATTTAATCCGCCTTTTATTGATGTCACTTACCATCGTGAGGAGTATCATTACAAAGATTTGGGTGACGGATTGCTTAAAAAACAAGTGGTTAAAAAGCGTCCTGGAACCGTTGGTATTTGTGCTGCAATCCAAAATAAATATAATGTGGATGCCATTCCGCATATTTTATGTGGTGGTTTTACTAAAGAGGATACTGAGAATTTTTTAATTGATTTAGACTTTTTAAATATCGATAATGTAATGGCATTGCGTGGAGATGCTGTTAAAACCGAAACCTATTTTACTCCAGAAAAAGAAGGTCATACTTATGCTAGTGATTTGGTAAAACAAATAACAGCTTTAAATAAAGCTAATTATTTGGATGATCAACTGCTTAATTGTAGTGCGACGGATTTTTGTGTTGGTGTTGGTGCATACCCAGAAAAACATATGGAAGCACCAAGTCTGGAAAGTGATATTCATTTTTTAAAAAAGAAGATTAAAAATGGTGCTGAATATGTGGTGACACAAATGTTTTTTGATAATCAAAAGTATTTTCAGTTTGTAGATAAATGCAGAAGCGAAGGGATTACTGTGCCGATTATTCCTGGTTTAAAACCAATATCAACTTTAAAGCAGTTAAATGTTATTCCGCATCGTTTTCATGTGGATTTGCCAGAAGCTTTAATTAAAAGTATTATTAAATGTAAAACTAATATTGAGGTCAGACAGGTTGGTATTGAGTGGTGTATCCAGCAATCTTTAGAGCTTAAAAAAGCAGGCATACCAATGTTGCATTACTACTCGATGGGAAAAAGCGATAATATTAAAGCAATTGCCGAAGCTGTTTTTTAATAACAAAAAACGCTTACTTTTGTAATATGCTTTCTAAGAAAACAAAATACGGAATTAAGGCTTTAGTACACTTAGCTAAAAAGGACCAACGTTGTCCTGTGCAAATTAGTACGATATCTTCGGCTGAAAATATTTCTCAAAAATTTTTAGAGACAATCCTACTTACATTAAAAAAAAACGGGATTTTAGGTTCTAAAAAGGGAAAAGCAGGTGGTTATTACCTTTTAAAAGAGCCTAAAGGTGTTAGTATGGCAGATGTCATGCGTATTTTAGAAGGACCTATTGCAATGGTGCCTTGCGTAAGTTTAAATTTTTACGAGGCTTGTAGCGATTGTCCAGATGAAACCATTTGTGCTGTCCATAACTTAATGGAAGAGGTTAGAGATAGTTCTCTTAAAATTTTTAACAACAAGACTTTAGCAGATTTTATTTAATTTATTTGTGCAAACAAGCTGCAAGCTATACATTTGCATTTAATCTACTATTCCGATAGGAATTAAAGAGTAATTGAATTTAGATATGATTTTAGATGCGTTTTTTAAAGTAGAAAACAAAAAGAAGGAAGCTAAGTCATCCGAAGAGAACATTAATAGAAGCATCCTTAAAACAATAAGTTGGAGAGTTATTGGTACGTTAGATACTTTAGTAATTACCTATTTTATTACTGGCACTTTACAAATGGCTTTAAGTATTGGTTTTATAGAGTTTTTTTCTAAAATGTTACTTTACTTTTTTCATGAACGTGCTTGGAACAAAATTAAATTAGGAAAATGATACAAATAGATATAGATAGTATTAACCAAAAATTAAAAAAGAAAACACCACAGGAGATTGTCAATTGGGCTATTAGTATTGCCAAAAATCCTTTGGTTACTACTAATTTTAGACCTTATGAAGCTGCAATATTACATTTAGTATCCAATCATAAAAAGGATATAAAGGTAATTTGGTGCGACACAGGATATAATACGCCTAATACCTATAAACATGCCGAGTCGGTTATTAATACCCTAAATTTAAACGTAAAACTATATGTCCCAAAACAGACTGTTGCACATCGTGATGTAGTTTTAGGTATTCCTGATGTAAATGATCCTAATCATAAACTATTTACAGAACAAGTTAAGCTAGAGCCATTTACTAGAGCATTTTTAGAGCATAAACCAGATGTTTGGTTTACTAATTTGCGTAAAGGTCAAACTGCTTTTAGAGATAGTATTGATGTTGTATCTGTGGATAAAAATGGAGTAATTAAAGTTAGTCCATTTTATAATTTTACAGATGAAAGCCTTGATGCATATCTTGAAAAACATCAACTACCAAACGAGTTTAAATACTTTGATCCAACTAAAGTTTTAGGTAATAGAGAATGCGGTTTACACGCATAAATGATAAATAAAATAATGAAAAATACCTCACAAATAAATCCGTTAGAAAACGAAGCTATTTATATTTTTAGAGAAGTGGCAGCACAATTTGAAAAACCAGTTTTACTGTTTTCTGGAGGAAAAGACTCTATAACATTAGTAAGATTAGCTCAAAAGGCATTTTATCCTGCTAAGATTCCGTTTCCATTAATGCATATAGACACAGGTCATAATTTTCCTGAAACTATAGCCTTTAGAGACCGTTTGGTCAAAGAATTAGGTTTAGAATTAATAGTGAGAAATGTTCAGGATTCTATTGATCAAGGAAAAGTTAAAGAAGAATCTGGACGATACGCAAGCCGAAACCAATTACAAACAACAACACTTTTAGATGCTATTGAAGAGTTTAAATTTGATGCGTGTATTGGAGGAGCCAGACGTGATGAGGAAAAAGCAAGAGCAAAAGAACGTATCTTTTCAGTAAGAGATGATTTTGGACAATGGGACGAAAAAAATCAACGTCCCGAATTATTTGACATGCTAAATGGACAAATTGAATTGGGACAAAATGTACGTGTATTTCCAATTTCCAATTGGACGGAATTAGATGTTTGGTCCTATATAGAGAAAGAAAAAATTGAAATTCCTTCTATTTATTTTGCACATACAAGAGCTACTTTTTTAAGAGATGGATTAATATGGTCTGCTGACGATGACGTTGTTTATAGAGATGAAGATGAAGAAGTGATTGAAAGAATTGTACGTTTTAGAACCGTTGGAGATATGAGTTGCACAGCAGCTGTCTTATCCGAAGCTTCAGATATATCTAGTGTAGTACAAGAGATTCGCGATTCTTCAATATCAGAGCGAGGTGCTAGAATAGATGATAAGCGTTCTGAAGCTGCAATGGAGAAACGAAAACAACAAGGGTACTTTTAGAGAAGCCTTTTCATTCCTTGAAAAAGTAATATTTAATTTAATAATAAAAACTTCATTTTGAAGTCAAACATATAATATGGACGTATTAAAAATAGCAACAGCAGGTAGCGTTGATGATGGAAAAAGCACATTAATTGGAAGATTATTGTACGATACAAAATCACTTACTTCAGACAAATTAGAAGCTATAAAAAATAAAAGTCAGCAACTAGGTTATGATTATTTAGATTTTTCTTTGGCTACAGATGGTTTAGTTGCCGAGAGAGAACAGGGAATCACTATTGATGTTGCTCATATTTATTTTTCTACAGTTAACAAAAGTTACATCATTGCAGATACTCCAGGTCATGTTGAGTATACTAGAAATATGGTAACTGGTGCGTCAACGTCTCAAGCAGCTATTGTTTTAATAGATGCAAGAAAAGGAGTGATTGAGCAGACCAATCGTCATTTTTTTATAAATAATTTATTACGAATTAAGACTGTTATTGTAGCTATAAATAAGATGGATTTAGTTGATTTTTCTGAAGAGAGATACAATGAGATAAAATCTGAATTTGAAGTTTTGATGAGCAAACGAGACTATCAAGACCAAAACATTAAATTTATTCCAGTAAGTGCTTTAAAAGGTGATAATGTTGTTAATAAATCAGAAAATACACCTTGGTATACTGGTGAAACATTATTGGAGCATTTGGAAAATATTAATCAAAAAGATGTATTAAATACAGGTACACCTAGGTTTCCTGTGCAATATGTTATTCGTCCTAAAACCGAAGAATTTCACGATTTTAGAGGTTATGCAGGTAAGGTTTATGGAGGTGAATTAAGTGTTGGAGATGAGGTTGTTATTCTTCCTTCTCAGACTAAATCCAAAATTAAAGAGATTCATTTTTATAATCAAAAAGTACAAACTGCATCAAGACGCTCGTCGGTATTAATAACTTTAGATGATGATGTAAATATTAGTAGAGGAGACATGATTGTTAAAGCCAACGATTTACCTGTTATTGATAAACAATTTACAGCGACCATTTCTTGGATGGATTCTCAAAATTTAGCCTCAGGTAATAAGTATGTTATACAACATGGTGTCAACAAAGTATTAGCAAAAGTGGATACCATTCATCATAAAATAAATCCTGATTATTCTGGGATTGATCAGTCTGCACAGGTGTTGAACATGAATGATATTGCATCAGTGACTTTTAAATTAAATAAGCCTATATTTTATGATGCATTTAAAGACCATAGGACAAATGGTTCTTTTATTATTATAGATAGTAAATCTAATAATACGGTAGGTGCAGGATTTATACAATAGTAATTATTAAACAAATGCAATGGTATTATCTAAGTAATTGCTATTATTTTAAATAATTAAACTCCTATTATAAATACGCTAAATAGTCTAAAATTAGAAGTAACTTTATAGCCTCAAATAAAAACAGGTTATGCAGGAGACGTT
>JGI24724J26744_10000853_pt1 | contig 21477 bp, 21 predicted proteins | sample Cruoilmetagenom7_FD_26744 | JGI IMG/M metagenome (IMG submission 26744) | reverse complement strand
TAGCCCCCCGGCCCGGCACCGCCAGCGGTATAACTGACCCAATCCGCCCCCTCGGCCAGCAGAGCGATCTGGAAATCACGAAACACCCGATCAAGCGGGCGGCCGGCGCAGGCAAACTCCGGCACGCGGGCAAAGGCGGCATCGGCAATCTGGCAGGTGGCGCGGATCTTGGCGATCTCGGCCTCGGATTTCACTTCGCGCACGCGCTGCACCGCCGCAGTGGCGTCAACCAACCGACGCGGTGCGATCAAATCCGTCAGGCGATGATAATCACCCATCGGCATCCGCAGATGGGTTTCAAGACCCATTGGCAGACCCAGCCGCCCATTCACCGGCACAAAGTCCCGCAGGGTATCCGCCAGCAGGCTGATGCCGTCGTCAACCGGGTCGGGCGCGTCCCATGTGCGGATATCGTTGATCCATGTGCGCCCCATCAGATCCGCGCCAATCGCGGGGATCACCGCAATCGGTTGACCCTGCACGGGAACAATAATGAACCATGGGCGGGCGGGGCTTTCCCAAAACCGCGTCAGAAATCCGGTGACGTAGAACACATCCGGCGGCGAGGTCAAAAGCAGCGCGTCAATCCCGGCGGTGCCCATTTCGGCCTGCAAATCGGCAGTGCGTCGGGCGAATTCCTGCGCGGGAAAGATCAACGAGCGCTCAGGCATCCTCGGAGCCTTCGGACAGGATCGCCAACACATGCGCATCCGGCCCGATACCCGGCACTCCGGCCAGCAAGGCAGCCAGACCGGCACCGCCAGACGGGGTTGTCATCAAACCTTGCGCGGCCAGTACCGCGACACCGGCGGCGACCTCGTCCTCGGTGATTGTGACGAACTGATCGGCATCACGCGCCAAACCTGCCAGCGCAATCATCGACGGTGTTTTGCAGTCGAGCCGCCCCATGCTCGACACCGGCCCTTGCGAGGTTACCAAATGCCCGGCGCGGATCGAATCGAACAGGGCCGGGGCTGCGTCGGGCTCGACGACAATAATTGTCGGGCTATCGCCCCATGCCAGCCGCGCATGAGCGGCAACCGCAGCGGCCAGCCCGCCGACACCGGCTTGCAACAGGATATGCGTTGGCGGTGAGTCAATCTGGGCAACTATCTCGGCGGCGAGCTGCAGATACCCCTCCATCACGCGGTGCGGCAGGTCGGTGTACCCCGGCCACGAACCGTCCGAGAGCAGCGTCCAGCCCTGCGCCACGGCAGTGGCGGCGGCGGCCTCCATGCTGGCCTCATAAGTCTCACCGGCGCGTTCGACCTGTGCGCCCATATCGCGCAAACGGGTGGCAAAGGCTTCGGGAACCGTATCAGCAAGAAAGATCACCGCCTGCGCCCCAAAGGCCCGCGCCCCTGCCGCGACGGATAGACCGTGGTTGCCAGCGCTGGCGGTGACGTAGGTCCGCCCCGTCAAGGCCTGCGCCCAGTCATCGCCGCGCCGCGCCTGCTCGGCCTCATGCGCAATCACATAGGCCGCGCCCAGCGCCTTGAAGCTGCCCAGCCCCATGCGGCGGCGTTCATCCTTGATGCAAACCCGCGCAGCCCCTGCCGCTTTCGCCAAGCTGCCGGCATCGATCAGGGGCGTGGTGGCGTGAACCGGACAAAGTGCCAGCAGCGCGTTCACGGCTTGCGCACTGCTTTCAGGGTACAGGGTCTGGTCAGGCAAGCCAGATCCACGAAACGGGTTGGTGATGGTGACTGGCATGGCGACCTCTGGTTTTGCATCAGTGTCATCTTGATGCGCTGAGTGCGCCACCAATGCAACTGCGGACACGCCGCGCCGCCCCTGTACCTTGTTTTTGCCGGCGATTGCCGTGTCAGGTTTTAACCAAACCCTCGGCAATCCAGCCATCGAGGATGGCAAGAACTTGATCGGCAAAGGCTTGGTCGTTGATATGCGCATCGACTTCGGCCACCGGCACGGTCACCGATTGGCGCACCTCGTCGATCATCGCGGCCAGCCCGTCCGGGTCATGCGCCGGGCCGCCCTCGCGATCCCATTCCTCGATGCCTTGCAGCGGCATGATGAAATGCACCGGAGCCTTGGCCGCCGCCATGCGCCCCGCGATATCCCGGATCAGGGTGCGGCGCTCCTCGGGTGTCGAGGCGGCAGATTTTATGAGCCGGTTATGCACATGATACGGGCGGTCGGCATAGGCGGCGGGGATCTCTTGCCAGCCGGCGAAATCAATCAGATCGGCGCAGCCGGGTGCCACGATCTGCGGAATGCCCGCTGCCCCCGCGTTGGTCATCCGGTCCGCCCCGCCGTGCACGACGGACCCGACCATCAGGTTCGCCATTTCCTGCAACGACAGATCCAGCACCGCGGCGAAATAGCCCTGTCTGGCCAGAGCCTCGAACGCCATGCCACCCATGCCGGTGGCGTGGAACACGGCGACCTCGAACCCGCGCGCCTCCAGCGGTTCTTTGAGTAGCTTCATGTAACGCAAGCACGACGACCCGAGGCTTGTCATGCCGATAACGGGCCGCGCCTTGACCGGCGCCTCGACGGCACGGGCCGCACCCAAAACCGCACCGGCCGCCTGCGACAGCGACGATTTGCAGATCGAATTCAGACCAAACAGCCCCCCCGCCCAGAGGATCATCTGGATATCTGGAGACAGACGATCCGCCGGAATAATCGGCGAAAAGGACACCGTGGAAACCACATATTTCGGCACTCCCAGCGGCAGCGCCTGCGCACAATCAAGCACAAGGTCGGTCCCCATCGAGCCGCCGAGGCCAACCATCGCGTCGATTTTCCCCTCGGCATGCAAGCGCGCCGTCAGGGTCGCGGCTCCGGCGGCCATGATGAGCATCGCCTCACCCTCTTCGCCGGTATCAATCGCGTCCTGAATGGTTTTCCCGGCCGCCGCCGCCACATCATGCTTGGAGAAGTCCGTGGGCTGCGACGGGTCCCCCAACACACTGACATCCATCGACAAAACCCTGCCGCCCTGGGCAACAATACGGTCGCACATGTAGTGCAGTTCTTCGTCTTTGGTATCATAGGTGCCAATGACCAGAATTGTCTTGTCCATGCAGTCCTCGCTGTGGCGCGTGTCGGATCAATCGCCGCTTTGGGTTAGGTGAATATCGGTATCAACATCCTGCGGCGGATTGCGGCGTTCGCGGATCAGAGTGCGGATGTGCAGGCCGATAACAATCAGGATCAACGCGAACAGGATCATGCCGATCGGTCGCTCGATCATGTCCAGCGGCGTGCTGACCCGCGGCATCGCCGAGCGCAGCTTGACCTCCATGATACCGCCCAGAACCATGCCCAGAATGATCGGCACCAACGGCAGGTTAAGGCGTTTGAGGATCACCCCGAACACCCCGAAACCAGCCGCCATGATACAGTCGGTCAGCGAGTTGCGCAGCGAATAGACGCCGACAAACCCCAGCAGCAAGATCATGATGCCGACCATGCGCGACGGCACCTGAACGATCTTGGTCACAAGGTTCGTCGATACCAGCAAGAACACCATGACCATCACATTCAGCAGCAGCAGCGCGACATAGAGCGCCATGACGAAATCCATCTGGTTCTGGAACAGCTGCGGGCCGGGGATCACGTTATGGACATAGAACACCGACAACATCATCGCTGTCAGCGCCTCGCCGGGGATGCCCAGCGCCAGCAACGGGATCATCGCGGCAGCGGGCACGGCGTTATTCGCGGCCTCCGAGGCGATCAACCCCTCGGGTGAGCCTTTGCCGAACAGCTCGGGCGTTTTCGAGGTTTTCTGGGCGTAGGTATAGCTCATGAATTGTGCGGTAAATTCACCAACACCGGGGATCATACCCATAACGACGCCAAAGCTGCCGGCAACGGTGGCGACGCGCTTGTAAAGCCACAACTCCTTGAGCCCCGAAAACAGCGAGCCTTTGATCGGCTTCACTTCCGGCGCGTCGTCTTTTTCGACCAAAAGCAGGAACGCCTGGCTCAATGCAAAGAGACCAAGCACAACGACGATCAGGTCAACGCCCGACGACAACCACGATTGATCAAAGGTAAAGCGGCGCGAGTAGCGGACGGGTTCCAGCCCGATGGTGTTCAGAAATATCCCCAACGCCGCCAGCATACCGGCGGCAAACACTTGCCCGCGGTGCGCCAGAACGACCAGAATGATACCCAAAAGCGCGGCCAGAAATATCTCGCGTGAGCCGAACATCGGCGCAACTTTGGCCAGCAACGGTGACAGCAGGATCAGGCAGATCAACGAGAACACACCGCCCATGAATGACGCGGAATAGGCCAGTGCAATCGCGCGTCGCCCCTCGCCGTTTCGGGTCATCGGATAGCCGTCATAGGTGGTCAGCGCATTGACCGCCGTACCGGGCGTATTGATCAAGATCGCCGGAATTGCCCCGCCATACATCGACGAGCCATAGATCCCCAGTAGCATCGTCAGCCCGACCAGCGGCGGCAGCGCAAAGGTGGCGGGCAACAGGATGGCAATCGCCACCGCCGCGCCGACGCCGGGGATCGCCCCGATGATCACGCCACCGACCGAGCCGATCAGCAAGGCAATCAGCACCTGCCAGTCAAACAACAACTGAATACCGGATAGAAGGTCGCTCACCGGGAAATCCCCTTACAGATATGTCAGCCAGAAAATGCGGATGCTGTCTGGCAAATAGTCATAAACCGCGCCCGCCGGTATTCTGACCTGCAAGAAGCCGCGAAATGCGATGACGATAACCGCGCCCAGAACGGCCAGAACAAGCAGTTGGCCGGGCCGTCGATACCCGACCCGCAGCGCCAGCAGCACAGCGGCGATAATCGTGGTCGGCAGATAGCCCAGCAAAGGCACGACGATCACATAGATCAAGAACCAGCCGGCGTACTCCAGCGCCCGCACCCATTGCCAGACCTCGGTCCAGCGGCCCGGAATGCGCGGCGACAGCAGCGACGACAGCAGATGCAGCCCGGCAAACAGTGACATCAAGGCCAGTGAAACCGTCGGCCAGAACGCCGGTTGCGAGAATATCTGACGGGTTCCGCGCCACGGGGATTGGGTGCCGATCTGCGACAAGAGGAAGATCGAGAACACAAAAAATACCGTGGCGAACACAAGGTCGCCCGGCCTCCGGTAGCGTTTGAACAGTTCCTGCAAAGTTTTTATGCGCGACATGCCGGCAGCTTTTACTTGGGTCGTGAAGCGGTGGCCCGCAGGAATTCAGCGGGCCACAGTATTGATTTTATTCGAGCATACCCGCGATGACATCAAGAGTCTCGATGTCGGTAGCAATTTGTGCGGCGGCCTCATCCGCGTTTTGCCAGTAGACCAGCGCACCGGTTTCGGCCGCCAGTTGCTGAACGCGCTCGGAGGCAACGGTACGCTGGGCGACGGCGATGATGCGGTCACGCACGTCTTGCGGCGTATCGCTGTGTACGAACAGACCGTTCCACAGGGCGATATCCAGCTCTGGCACCAGTTCGCTGACGGTGGGGGTGTCGGGCGTCAGGCTGATCCGCTCTCCGCCGACCGACGCCAGCACTTTGACATCGTCAAGGCACGGCAGGATCAGTTGCAGCGTGGTGTTGATCACATCCACATCGCCCGAGGCCAGCGTATTGCAATCGAGCGCATCAAACGCCGCGTCCGAGGCATAGGAAAAGCCCATCGCCGCCGCCGCCGCCATGGTCACTTGTGTTGGCACCAGTGGCGCACCGAAATGGCCAAGCACGACGTCATTTTCCTGTGCATAAGCGGCCAGACCGGCCATGTCATCGTAGGGCGCATCAGCACCGGCCGCGATCACAAACGGATAGGTCAGAAAGTTGCCAAGTGGCTCAAAGGGGTTCGGGTTCAGCTCGGGAATGCCGATCTGCGGGCCGACAACCGGCACCGCGATGATGAACGAGCCGATGGTATAGCCGTCAGCCGGAGCAGTCGCGACCTCGATCGCGCCGGGGAACGGGCCACCGCCGCCGCCGGGGCGATTCACGACTGCGGTCGGCACGCCGTATTCCTCTTGGAAGTCCTCGGCAATAAAGCGCGTAATCACATCCTCCAGATCACCCGGAGGCCACGGCACGACAAACGACACGGGCCGCTCGGGGTATTCCGCCAGCAGAGCGGTCGGCGCGACAAGGCTGGCCAGCACCAGCCCCGAGGTCAACGCAGCTTTTGTAAAAACTGTCATTTGGTAAAACTCCCTGTTGTAATCGGCCATCGGTTCATTATTGTTACCATAGGTTCATCCATGCTGCGTGGGAGAGCTTGCCATGTCAACTATTAATTCATGAGGGACCAAGATTTGCCTGCAAACACGCCACAGCGCACTGTCATGAATAGCGTTGATCGCGCTTTGGGCCTGCTGCGCCACTTTTCGGTGCAGACCCCCGAATACGGCCTGAGCGAGCTTGCGCGGATTTCCGGCAATGACAAAACGACGACCTTGCGTTGCCTGACCGCGTTAGAGCGCAACGGGATCGTCGAACAACACCCGGAAACCAAGAAATACCGTATCGGCTTTGCGCCCCTGCATTTGTCGCGGATCCGGGAAAAGTCTTTCCCCGTGCACTCTCTGTTGCAGCCTGTTCTGGACCGCATAGCGGCAGAGATTGGCGAAACGGCGCATGCAGGTTTTCTGACGCACGGTGAATTGGTCATGGTCTCGGTGTCTGAACCCAGTCGGGCAACACGGGTGTATATCGATCTGTCCATCCCCCTGCCGCTTCACGCGACGGCCTCGGGCATGGCGTTGCTTGCCTTCATGACACCCGAAATGCGCGCCGAACTGAAACTGCCGGATGTGTTCGAGGCCTTCACATCAGACACCCCGCAACAGTTGCTCGATCTTGAAACACGTCTGGAGGCTGTGCGCCGAACGGGGATTGCGCGGGCGCCTGCCACCTATGAAACAGACGTGATTGGCACTGCCGCGCCGGTCTTTGGCTGGTCTGGCAAGGTCATCGGCTCGGTCGCGATCGCTGCTGTAGCCTCGCGGTTTGACGCCGATCTGGAACGGCGCATTGATGACAGTTTGCGCCATGCCGGGGCCGAACTGTCGCGGCAGATGGGTGGCTAGGCGACCTGATTGCGTATTTCGGGGAATGCGTCATGCTGGGGCTATCCCGAACCAAAGGACCGATCCCATGCGCCTTGCTCTTCTTGCCGTGACGACTGCCCTCCTTGCCCCCGTGCTGGCGCTGGCCCAGGACGTGGCAGACAGCGTCGCGCCCGAGGTCGCAACCGCAACCGGCGCACAGGCGCTTTCACCCGCCGCGATACAGTCGCAAGCTCTGCGCGATGCGGGCACTCCGGTCGAGGCCGAGACCTGGATGGTTGCAGCAGCACACCCGCTGGCGGTTGAGGCCGGTGCAGCCGTGCTTGCCGACGGCGGCACAGCAGCAGATGCGATGATTGCCGTGCAGGCCGTGTTGGGGCTGGTCGAGCCGCAATCCTCGGGCCTTGGCGGCGGCGCGTTTCTGGTCTGGTTTGATGCCGAGAGCCGTGAGGTCACCACGCTGGACGGCCGCGAGGCGGCCCCGTCACAAGCAACGCCGCGCCTGTTCCAGACACCTGATGGCGAGCCGATGCAATTCTTTGATGCCGTGGTCGGCGGCCTGTCGGTCGGCGCACCGGGCACGCCCGCGCTGCTCGAGGCCGCGCATCGCCGTTGGGGCCGCGCGAACTGGGCCGGTCTGTTTGATGCAGCGATTGCCCATGCCGAGGACGGGTTCACCGTCTCGCCGCGACTGGCGGGTTCTGTCGCCAATGATGCCGAGCGGTTGGCGCGTTTCCCCGCCACCGCCGCCTATTTCCTGCCGGATGGCACCGATTGCCGTGGGCAGCACGCTGCACAACCCGGCTTACGGCCAAACCCTGCGGGCAATGGCCCAGCAAGGGGCGGATGTGATGTACCGCGGTCCGATTGCCGAGGGGATCATTGACACGGTGCGCAACGCCGACGGCAACCCCGGCGTCCTCAGCCTGTCTGATCTGTCGCGGTATCGTGTGATCGAGCGCCCGCCCGTTTGCACCGATTACCAGATGCATCAGGTGTGCGGCATGGGGCCGCCCTCCTCGGGCGCTATGACGGTGGGTCAGATACTTGGTATGGTTCGCAGCTATGATCTGACCGGCCTTGGCCCGAACAGCCCCGAGGCGTGGCGCATCATCGGCGATGCCTCGCGTCTCGCGTTTGCGGATCGTGGGCGCTACATCGCGGATAGCGACTATGTGCCGGTGCCGACCGCCGGGCTGATGGCCCATGACTATCTGGCAGAGCGTGCCGCATTGCTGGCCGGTGACGATGCCCTGCCTGAGGTCGCGCCGGGTGAGCCCGTGTGGGAACACGCCCGCTTGCAAGGCGACGATATGGCACTCGAATTGCCCTCGACCAGCCATATCTCCATCGTGGATAGCTACGGCAACGCCCTGTCGATGACGACGACGATTGAGAACGGCTTTGGCTCGCGGCTGATGACGCCGGGCGGGTTCTTGCTGAACAACGAGATGACCGATTTCTCATTCCGCACGCATCGCGGCGGCTATCCCATCGCCAACCGTGTTGCACCGGGCAAGCGCCCGCGATCCTCGATGGCGCCGACGATTGTGCTGCGCGATGGCGCGCCGGTTCTGGTGATCGGATCGCCGGGCGGCAGCCGGATCATCGGCTATGTCGCGCAGTCGATTATCGCGCATGTCGCGTGGGGGATGGACGTGCAGCAAGCCGTCGCCATGCCGCATCTGGTCAACCGGTTCGGCACCTTTGATCTGGAGGAAGGCACCGGAGCCGAGGCCCTGCAACAAGGGCTGGCTGATCTGGGGTATGAGGTCTCTGTGCGGGGGTTGAACTCTGGCCTGCACGCCATCGCGATTGGCGACACCCTCACCGGCGGGGCCGACCCGCGCCGCGAGGGGATCGCACTGGGTGACTAGAGGCGCAGTCGATTTTCGACAATTCAGCGGACTTGCGATTTTTGGGGTCGCTTCTATGATGTTTGTATGGATACCGGCCCCAAAACCACCCTCTCGGAACAGATGTATCTGCGGATACGGGCCGACATCGTCAAAGGCGTTCTAAGGCCGGGACAGCCGCTGCGACTGGACGCGCTCAAGACCAGATATTCCGCCGGATTCTCGCCGCTGCGCGAGGCGTTGACACGGTTGCAGGCCGAACGGCTGGTGACATCGGTGCCGCTCAAGGGGTTTGTGGTCACGCCTGTTTCGCTGGACCGGATGTGGGACACCATCGAGACCCGCATTCTTATCGAAACCCGCGCAATGCGCCTTGCCATGCAACACGGTGATGACGCATGGGAGGCCGGGATCGTCGCCAGTCTGCATGCGCTGGGCAAACAAGTCACTCGCATGGCCGGTATTGCGACCCCGACCGACGCTGACTACCTGTCTCTGGAAACCCGGCACCATGCGTTTCACCATGCCCTGATCGCTGCGTGCCGGTCTGAATGGCTGCTGGATCTGTCGGAAAAACTGAGCGTTGCCACCGAGAGGTATCGCTTTCCGGCGCTGGTGCACACCAAAGGCCAGCGCGACCTGCAAGCCGAGCACCGCGCCCTTGCCGATGCCGTAATCGCCCGCAATGCCGATCTGGCCACGGCACTGCTGGACGCGCATTTCCGCGCGACCGGCGAGCAAATGGCTGCATCGGCCAGCGATTTACCGCCCTTGGTCGCGCAGGCCTGACTACTCTTTGGGCGGGTTCTGGTTGTGCATGCCCGCCCAAGTCGGACGGGTCATCGAAAACCGGTCATTCGTGCGAATGTATTCACTGCCGAACGACCGCCCGACCAAAGACAAGGCGCGGTTGTCAACGTGCCCGCGCTCTGCATCAATCACATACGGGTCGTCGACAAACATCGACACCACCTGCCCCACGATCAGCGTTTGATACGGGCCGGTGACGATGCTGGAGTGCATTTTGCATTCCATCGCCACGGGGCTTTGCGTGATGCGGGGTGGTTTGACCATCACCGACGGCGTGGTGTCCAGCCCCGCCAACCCCAGCTCGTTCAAGCCAGCGGGGGCATCAACGGCAGTGATATTCATCGCCTCGGCCAACCCTTCGGGGACGAGGTTCACCACGAATTCGGCCGTTGCCATGATGTTGCGGGCGGTGTCCTTGAAACCCTTTTCAGGGTCCCCCAATAACCCCAGCACCACGGTCGGCGGCGCAGACCCCACCACATTGAAAAAGCTGAACGGGGCGGCATTCACCGCACCCCCGGCATCACAGGTGGTCACCCAAGCAATGGGCCGCGGCGTGACCGTCGCATTCAGCAATTTGTATCCGGTTGCAGTATCCAGCTTGGCAAAGTCGAATTGCATTACCGCGCACCGCCGGGCGTCGTGTTGATCACCGGATGGCTGATCGCGCCGATACCCTCGACACAGGCGACGACAACATCACCGGGCCACATCCATTCCTGCGGATCGCGGCCAGCGCCGACCCCTTCGGGCGTGCCGGTGGCGATGATATCGCCCGGCTCCAATGTGATGCCTTTGCTGAGGTCGACGATCAATTCATCAACCTTGAACAACATCTTGGCGGTGTTAGAGCGTTGCTTTTCAACGCCGTTCACCGTCAACCACAGATCAAGCGATTGCGGGTCGGGGATATCGTCGGCGGTGACGATACAGGGGCCGAACGGCGCATAGCTGTCCATCCCCTTAGAGAGTATCCACTGCCCCGCACGCCGGTTATCGCGGGCGGACACGTCGATCATCACCGAATAGCCGAACACATGGCCCAGCGCATCATCCAGTGACACACGGGTTGCGCGGGTGCCGATGATCGCGGCCAGCTCAACCTCCCAATCCAGTTGTTGCGTTATGCTGGCATCATGCCGGATCGGTTGGTCTGGCCCAATCACGGCGGTCGGCGGCTTCGAGAAGACCACCGGCTCTTTGGGCAGCGCGTCGTTGGTGTCCAGCGCCTTGGCGCTTTCCATCACATGCGCGGTATAATTCAGGCCGATACCAAAGATGTTCTTGCGCGGGCGCGGGATCGGGGCCAGCAACGTGACATTGGCAAAGGCGGTCGCCGTGCCTGCGGGCGGTGTGTCGCCTGCTTGCGCCAGCAAGCCACGCAACGCCGCCAGACCCGAGCGGCCCAAGTCGATCAGCCCCAGCATCGTATCCGGCAGGAATTCTCCGTGGGATTCGGCCAGGTCGGCCACATCAATCACCAGATCATCCTGCCAGACGCCCAGCCGTGCGGGCTCTTCGATGCTGTTGCGATAGGTTACAAGTTTCATGCCAAGTCCTTCAAAGTACGGGCTGATGCCCGCCGTTTTCACCAAATTCTTCTTCGCGGTACAGGCCCATCGCCCGCATCACCGGCAAGTCGTTCAGGCAGAACAGACACGCATCGTCCGTGCTCGAGGCATTCTGATGCTCGTGCCACGCCCATGAGGGCACGCAGAAAATATCATGTTCCGACCACTCAAACCGCTGGCCGTTGATGATCGTCACGCCGCTGCCCTTGGCACAGTGGTACAAGTAGCTGCCAGTGTGCCGGTGCGCTTTGGTCTTTTCGCCGGGGCGCAGCAACTGCATCGACGCGCCCAGCGTGCGCATAACGGGGCCGTTGGTGACAGGGTTCACATACTCCATCAAGATACCATCGAACGGCGAACCGTCGCTGCACGACGCCAGTTTGATCAGCGCCTCATAGGTCGGTTCCCACTCGTATTTGTACATCGGGCTATAGCCCTTGGTCCAGTTGCCATGGCCCGGCGTCAGACCGGGGTTGCCCCATGTCTTTGTCATGTCATCCACGGGATAGGCGACGGCCTGCGACAGGTCTGGATGAACCTCGTAGAAATTCGCCTCCATCGCATTCACAAAGGGAATGTCGAGGCCATCCTGCCAGATACAGGGCGACCCGTCCGAGGCCACGGCATGTTCATGCCATGTGCCATTCGGCGTCAGCACAAAATCATTATGGCCCAGCGTCATCTTATGGCCGTCAACGACGGTATATGCGCCAGTCCCCTCCATGATAAAGCGGATCGCGCTGGCGGAATGGCGGTGTGCGCTGGCCTGTTCGCCGGGATGCATGACCTGCAAGCCCGCATAAATCCAGCCAACCGCCGCCGAAACATCGGTGCGACCCGGATTGTTCAGATAAATCACCCGTCGCCCCGCCTTTTCCGGCGTCACCAGATCAACGGACCGCAGGACGTGCTCGCGCAGATCGCGAAAACGCCACACCATCGGCTGCGAGGCGCTGGCGGGCTCCCATGGCTCGATCTTGTTGGCGACGGTCCACAAAGCCCCGGTATCGAGTTTGTCGAGCTCATCATAATAGGCCAGCAACTCCGGCGTATCCTCGACATTGGCGCGGCCGATAACGTCTTCGCGGTGGTTCTCGTGCTGTTTTGACATGATCCTGCTTTCCGCTTGCTGTGGCGAAAACCTAGCAAGCCGATAAACGGAAAGATAGATTATTTTCGAAAATACCAAGGCACCCGGAACTGCCGCCATTCGCACAATTTTCGAAAATTCTATTGACAGATGACGTGGAATCAGAATTCTTTACTCTGAGGTTAAGCTTTTCGTGCGCGGTCAACCGCGTCCGACAATAAACATAATAAACAACCCAACCAACGAGGAGTTCGTAATGAAGAAGACCCTGACCCTTGCTATTGCGGCGATTTTGACAGCTGGCGTTGCTGCCGCTGAATATCCGGAACAAGCCGTCACATTCATCGTGCCATGGCCCCCCGGTGATCTGGAAGACGTGCTGACCCGCTTGATCGCGGACGAGTTCCAGGCGGAGTACGGCGTTGCGGCGGCTGTGCTGAACCGCCCCGGCGGCGGCGGTGGCCCATTCCCCGGCGCCATTGATGTGGCGACCGCTCCGGCTGACGGGTATACCGTCGGCTCCTTTGTGTTGGACGTGCCGCTGATTGGCCACGAGATCGGCATTCCCGAACTCAGCCCCGCCGCGTTCGAACCGGTTGGCATCTTTCTGAACTACCCGTTCGTTGTCGCCTCGCTGAACACGGCCCCCTACAGCTCGGTTCAGGAACTGGCGGCCTATGCGCAAGACAATGACGTATCGCTGGGTCACTTCGGGATTGTCACCTCTCCGGCGCAGGTCAGCTTTGCCTTGGCCAGCGAGATGGGCTTTTCATGGGCTAACGACGCCGCCTTTGATGCGCTTGACTGCAATACGCTGGCGTCGGGGGATGTGGATGTGATCAACACCACGCTGCAACTGGTGTTGCCGTGTATTGATGATCTCAACATCCTGCTGTCCTACACCGACAACCGCATCCCGTTGACGCCCGATGTGCCGACGCTGGGCGAGATCGCACCCCAGCTTGAACTGTCAAGCTGGAACGGTTTGTTCGTCCACCGCGACACCCCTGCGGATATCCGCGAAAAGATCGCCGCCGTTGCCGAGCGCGTCGTTCTGGGCGAAGCCGCGCAGAGCATCGCCACCGAGACCGGTGCCGAGGTCTATTGGCTGAACGCCGAGGATTCGGCCGCGCGCATCGAGCGCGACATCGTCACGCTTGGCCGTATCGGTGCGTTGATCGAGTAATCAAACGGGCGCGGCGGCGGGGCATGTCCCGCCGCCGTACCAACGCGATGCAAAGGATACTGCAAGATGCTTCAAGAACGGATTGAAGGGAAATGGCTGGCCGCGTTCCGGCGTGTCTTTACCCTCAACGGGATCGGCGCGGGAACCACCGTGGCCCTCATCTCGGAAACCCAGTCGCGCCCGGTTCTGGTGCATCTGTCCGAGCTGGCGTGGGCGATCTGGGCGCCGATTTCTGCATGATCCAGATGCCGACCCCGCCGCATTCGGCACCCGTGCCGGTAAAATCCACCGGCACCAGCTGGGCGATCCAAGGCAATCGCGCGGTTATCGAGGCGCTGAAGCTGTGCGAGGTCATCGTCGATTGCACCGTCGAAGGCTTGATCCACGCTCCCGAATGGGAAGAGATCGAGAATGCGGGCCGCACCCGCCTGCTGGTTGTCACCAATGAACACCCCGAAATTCTGGAACGCACGGAACCCAAGGCCGAGCACGGACCGCGCGTTGAACGCGGCATCCAGATGCTGCGCGATGCGTCGGAAATGCGCGTCACCTCGGCGCTGGGCACTGACCTGACCGTCGATCTGCGCAATGCGCCCTGTGGCGGAACGGCGGGCTTTGGCACCACTCCGGGTGCCGTGGCGCATTGGCCGGGCGGCCTGTGTCTGGCGTTCCCCGGCAAGAATGCTGTGAACGGCCGCATCGTGATGGGTGTCGGTGACATGAACCTGACGTTCAAATCGACGCTGACCAGCACCATTGATTTCACCATCGAGGATGACTTCGTCACCGAGATCAAAGGCGAAGGCCTCGATGCTTTGCACATGCGCGAATACATGGCCGCGTGGAACGACCGCAACGCCTATGGCATGAGCCACGTCGGCTGGGGCATGAACCCCGGTGCGCAATGGGTCACGGCGGCGATGTACGACAAGCGCGACATGCAGGCCGTGGAATTCCGCGCGCTGGCCGGATCGTTCCTGTGGTCGACCGGCGCGAACCAATACGCGGGCCGCTATACGCTGGGCCATTTCGACTTACCGATGCGCAACTGCACGATTTCTCTGGATGGCCAAGTGGTTGTCCGGGACGGCGTGCTACAGGGCGATCTGGCCCTTTGACCCATTATTCAGAGTGAGAAAACCATGAGTGATATTGCCGACTATTATGACCTCAGCCGCATCCGCCCCGAAGTAATCAAGGTCCTGCGCCGCGTGAACGAGCTGGGCGTCGAGAAATTCGCCCCGCGCGCCAAGGCGACCGACGACGAAGCCTCGTTCCCGGTCGAGAATTACAAGGATCTGGCGGATGAGGGCTTTCTGGGCCTGTGCATTCCCGAGGAATACGGCGGGCTTGGCTTTACCATGTGGGAATACGCCATGGTCGGGGCCGAGATCGGCAAATACTGCGGGGCGACGGCACTGACCTTCAACATGCATAACTCCAGCATGGCATGGTCGCGGTTCACCTTTGATATGCCGAACCTTACAGACGAGGAGAGGGCCGAATTCGCCCCCCTGCGCGAACGCCAGTTCAAACGCGCCATTGCCGAACGCGCGATCTACTCGCAGCCGATTTCCGAGGGCGGGCAAAACTGGACCTCGAAACCCAACCAGACGCAATGTCGCAAGGTTGACGGCGGCTGGATGATCAGCGGCTTCAAGAAATTCGCGTCGCTGGCGGGCTATTGCGACTATTACACCATCGTCTGCACCGAGGTGTTCGAGGGTGTCGAGCCGCGCCACGAAGACACCATGCTGTTCGTCGTCCACAAGGACACCCCCGGCCTGACCGTCAAGGGCGACTGGGATCCGCTGGGTATGCGCGGCACCAACAGCCGCGATCTGATCCTCAGGGATGTGTTCGTCGCCGAGGAAGACCTGCTGATGCCACGCGGGATCTTTAACAAGACCCTCGCCAACTGGCCGCATATGATGATCACCCTGTCACCGACGTATATGGGTGTGGCGCAGGGGGCTTTCGACTTCACGGTCGACTACCTCAAGGGCAAAATCCCCGGCCAGCCGCCGATTGACCGTCGCATGTACGCCACCAAACGCATCGCCGTCAGCAAGATGTACGCGCGTCTCGCCAGCACTCGCGCCCTGTGGTGGCAAGCGTTCTCTGAGGCCAAGGCATTCCCGTCCAAGGCCGAGGTGACCCGCATGTATGCCGCGCAGTACAATGTCATGGAGGCCGCGCAGGAACTGGCCGCGCTGGCCATCCGCACCTGTGGCGGGCAGTCGATGCTGAAATCCCTGCCGCTGGAGCGCATGTATCGCGACAGCCGCTGTGGCGCGTTGATGTTGCCCTATACCTCTGAAATCATGGAGGACTATATCGGCGTGCTGGCCCTCTATGAGATGGAAGAGCTCGACGATGCCCCCGGTGATCTGGATGGTATGCGTGGCTCGCTGTGGCGCGGAGACGCGGGCAGCATCAAGTCGATCCGCTAACCGCATGGCCCGCGCGAACGCCCATGTGATCGGTCGATCAAGTGCCAGCCCGGACGCTGTCTGGGCTGTGGTGCGCGATTTCTGCGGCTTGTGGCATCCGGTGATGGCCACCTGCCGCGGCGAAACCGGTGCCGATGGTGCTCTGGTCCGTGCCTTCACGGTCAAGGGCGAGGATACCGTCTACCGCGAGCGTCTGACATGGTTCAGCGACAGCGATCGCTCGCTTGGCTATACGCTCCTTGAGGGGATCGCGGGCGCCGAGGCCTATGATGCTCGCATCACCGTCGCGCCTGCCGATGATGGCGGTAGCGTGATCNCCTGGACGGCGCAGATTACCGCGTCGACCGGGCGGGCCGACGAGATCGCGNCAGGGACCAAGGCGGTCTTTCAGGCGGGAGTAGCGGCGCTGGCGACTGTGCCGGACACGCCCGAGATNGTGCCACAGGTGCAACCCGATANCCCGTTGCAAACGCTGGTTATCGACGACCTGCCACGGCTGTCGCTGGTCGNGACACCCGAACGCCCCGGCCCTCTGGTTCTGTTCCTGCATGGCATCGGCGGGGCCAAGGAAAACTGGCAACCGCAACTGCGGGCCGCCGCCCGCCACAGCCGCGCCGCCGCGCTGGATTTGCGCGGCTATGGTGGTAGTTCGCTGGGCCTGCAACAGACTGGTGTTGACGATTATTGCGAGGATATCTTGCGCGTTTGCCACGTTCTGGGCGCGGACAGGGTGATCCTTGTCGGGCTGTCCTATGGCAGCTGGATCGCCACGTCATTCGCCATGCGTCACCCTGAAATGCTGGCGGGGCTGGTCGTGTCCGGCGGCTGCACCGGCATGTCCGAGGCCGGGCCAGAGGAACGCGAAGCGTTCCGCATCAGCCGCGAAGTGCCCTTGAACGAGGGGCAAGTCCCCGCCGATTTCGCCCCCGCCGTGGTCAAGGTTCTGGCTGGCCCCGAGGCCGATCAANANACCCACGCCGCCCTTCTGGCCTCGATGGCGGCGATCCCGGCCAGCACTTACCGCGATGCNATGCGCTGCTTTTGTAACCCGCTGGAGCGGTTCGATTTCGCCCGCCTGACAATGCCTGTCCTGTTGATAACCGGCGAACACGACCGCCTTGCACCACCCGATGAAATCCGNGCCGTGGCGGGGCGTATCCTTGACCTGGCCGCCACCCCCGATGTGCGCTTTGAGATGATCGCCGGCGCAGGCCACGTCTGCAACGTCGAAAGACCCGAGGCCTACAACCGCGTGCTGGGCGAATTTCTGNCCAAGGTGCTGCCGTGACCGAATTGTCGCGCCGCGCACAGAACCGGATCTCGCGTGAGGCCCGTATCCTTGATGCGGCGCTCAGGGTGTTCTCGAACACCGGGTATTCCGCAACGACAATGGACGATATCGCCGCCAACGCGGGCCTTTCAAAACCGACGCTGTATCAATACTTCGAATCCAAATATGCGCTGTTCACGGCAATGATGCTGCGGGCGCGTGGTCCGATGATGACCCAGTTCGATGCCGGAACCGCCGGGGATATGGTGTCAGTGCTGCACAAATTCTCATGGAAATACGCGCGCACGATCCTCAGCCCCGAGTTCCTGTCGCTGGCCCGTCTGATCATTGGCGAAGTGCAGCGGTTCCCTGAAATCGGCCGCGCCTATCAGGCCTCTGGCCCCGATATGCTGCTGCAGGCGATCATCGAGTACCTCGATACGCAGCGCAGCGCCGGACGGCTGACGTTTGACGACGCCGAACTGGCCGCTCAAGACCTCTGGGGCCTGATCCTGTCAGCGCCGCGCAATCGGGCCTTGCACGAACCGAACGTCGTGACGACCGAGGCCGCGATTAAGCGGTCAATCGACAACGGGCTGCGCGTCTTTTTACGCGCCTACTCCACCGATGCCGCCGGCGATCTGGCGCTACTCGATACCTTAGACACCGTGACATACGAGGCAGCACATCTATGACTTTGGACGCGTTTCTTAACGACCCCGACAGCCGTTTCGCCACTGTGGCGCTGACTGATACCAATGGCCTGCTGCGTGGTCAGATGGTGTCGAAATCCAGCCTCAAGGGCATCATGAAAAACGGCATGGGCATGGCCCCGGCGCAACTGGCGCTGGACCCGACCGACGAGATGCTGGAAATGCCCGGCGTCAGCGATGATACCGGCGATTTCCACGATGATCCCTTGCGCGTTGACCCCGATAGCGCACGCCACATTCCATGGGCAAAAGCGGGCCATGATTTGCTGCTGCTGACCAGCTATTCCGGCGAAACCGCACAGATATGCCCGCGTTCGATCCTGACGTCGGTTCTGGCACGCGCCGCCGATGCGGGCCTGCATCCGAAATACGGGATGGAGCTGGAATACACCCTGTTTGACGAAACCGCTGAGAGCGCCCGCGCCAAGGGTTACCGCGATCTGAAAACCGCGACGATGCATCCCAGTCATGATCTGGTGCTGTATCAAACCGTGCAAAGCGAGTGGTACGAGGCGCTTTCCGAGATGTGCGGCCCCCTGCGCATCGACCTTGCCAAGATGCACGAAGAAATCGGCGGCGGGTTTATGGAGGCCTGTATCGGTGCGGGTCAGGGATTGGAGCCGGCGGACCAGATGGTCGTGCTGAAGAACTTTATCCGCGCTCTGGCTATGCGTCAGGGGCGCTCGGTCACGTTCATGCCGCGCTGGATTGAAACCGCCGATAGCCAGTCGATCCACCTGCATATCTCGATGCTGGACAAGGCCGGTGCACCGCTGTTCCACGCCGACGGCCCAAAGAACAACATCAGCGAAACGTTCCGCCATTTCATCGGCGGGATGCAGGCCTATGTCGGTGACCTCAGCCTGATGTTCCTGCCAACCGTCAACAGTTATCGCCGGTTTGCGCCGGGCACGTTCGCGCCGCCCGGCCTGACATGGGGGTATGAGAACCGCACGACCTGTTTTCGCGTTGTTGGCCACGATCCGGGCAGCCTGCGGGTGGAGAACCGCCTGCCGGGGGCCGATACCAACCCCTATCTGACCGTCGCCGCGACGGTGGCTGCTGGTGTCGCGGGGATCATCGACAAGATCGAACCGCAGGATGAAGTGATCGGTAACGGCCACGCCGCCGATGGCCCCAATTTCGCGCGCTCCATGCCCGAGGCAATCGAGCGGTTCAAAGCCTCGGCCTTTGCCCGCGACTGGTTGGGCGACCGGTTTGTCGATACCTTCGCCGCGACGCGTCAGTCGCAGTTCAACCAGTTCGCGGCCAAGATCCCCGATGTCGAGCTGCAACGCTTTTTTGATCTGGGGTAAGCCATGATTAACCTGCGAGAGCATTTTATCGAGGGGATGTCGCGGGCATCCACTTTTGTGTCCGTCGTCACCACCGACGGCGAGGGCGGGCGCTTTGGCGTGACGGTCAGCTCCATGACCTCGGTGTCTGCCGATGGTCCCGCGCCGTCGTTGCTGATCTGCGTGCATCAACAATCCCCCGCGGCAACCGCGATCCTGCGCAACCGGGCGTTCTGTGCGAACCTGCTGGCCGACGATCAGCAACAATTGGCGGATATCTTTTCAGGGCGTCACAAACCGGCCGAGGGCGACCGTTTCAGTGCCGTCGATTGGGTGCCGGGGGTCAACACACAACCGGTTCTGTCGCGGGCTTCGGCGGCATTTGAATGCACGCTGACCACGGCACTGTTGTGCGAGACGCATTACATTATCGTCGGCGCCGTGACTGCGGTTGACCTCAGCGACCGCACCGACGCGCTGCTGTATGGCCAGCGGGCCTACCGGCGGGCGATCAAGCTTTAGGGCAAGCTTTAGGGCCCTCGGCCCAACCGCGAACTAGTCACCATATGCGCCATTCCAAGAACAGCGCGATGAACTGCCGCTAGCCTGCCTGCGGCGGTTCAAACCCTTCGAGCAATGCCGGTTTGCGGATTTTTCCCGCCGAGGTCAGCGGCATGTCAGGCACAATGCTGATGTGCTGTGGCCGCTTGTAAGGGGCCAGCCGGTCGCGCAGATGTGCGGCAATGGCGGGGCCGTCGGTGCTGCCATCGGTGGTAACAAACGCCAGAACTTCCTCGTTGCCGGGCACTGTGCGCCCGATGACTGCGGCTTGCACGACTCCGGGGCAGGCCATCAAGGCGGCCTCGACCTCGGGCGGGTAGACGTTAAACCCCGAACGGATGATCAGCTCCTTGCAGCGCCCGACCAGATGCACCGCTCCGTCCGGATCGATCCGCGCCAGATCGCCGGTGCGCAGGAACCCGTCCTCGGTCATCACCGCCGCCGTGGCGTCGGCGTTACGGTAATAGCCAAGCATCACCCCCGGCCCNCGAAACAGCAGTTCACCCGTGCCNTCCGCTGCCGGCGCGTCAATCCGCACAGCGCANTCCGGATACACATAGCCGATCGAGCCGTCGTTGCGCACCGGCCCGAACACCGTCGAGGTGACACCCGGACCGGCCTCTGTCAGGCCGTAGCCGTTGTTCAGGGTCAGACCGAACCGCGCCTCGACCCGAGATTTCAACGCCGGATCNAGCGGCGCACCACCCGAGCCGATCAACCGCAAGCGGGGCGCGCTGAATGCAACCTCGCCCGCGTCAATCTTGCGCAGGATTTGCTCGAACATCGGCGGCACTCCGGTCATGACCGTTGCCCCATCGGCCAAAGCCTCAAGCAAGCCATCGACGGTAAATCGCGGCTGCAATCGAACGGTCGCCCCAACGGACAACGCCGCCAACAAGGCCGTCGAAAGCGCCATGATATGCGTGCAGGGCGTGGCCAGCGCGATCACGTCCTCTGGGCAAAAGCCGCGTGCACGCGCCGTGGTCAAAGCGTTGAACATCAGATTGCCATGCGACAGCATCACACCCTTTGGCGTGCCGGTGCTGCCCGAGGTATAGACCAGCGCCGCGACCTGTTGGTCGGGCGTTTCCTGCACGGGTTCGGGCCGCNCCGTTGGATCGGCCAGCACAGTCAGGGCACGCCCCAGAACCGCAGCGCCCGTGGTCGCCCCGAGCCGTGAGGCATGTGCCGCCGCATCCGTAGAAGCGGCAACGGTGAACAGCGTCAGCCGCGGGCTCGCATCGGCGCGGATCGCGTCAAGCTCGGCCCCTGTGATCCGCGCATTGACCGGCACGCACCACGCCCGCAACCGCATCGCCGCCAGGAACGCCACGACCAGGACTGCGCTGTTTTCCGCCACAACCAATACGCGGTCGCCCGGTTGCACGCCATGATCGCGCATGGCCCGCTGACACTCCGCGACGGCCGCGTTCAAGGTGCCGTAATCCAGTATCGTGCCATCGTGATCGACAAGCGCCGTCGCCGTTTCCCGTGCCGCGGTGGTCAGTTCATCTACCCAGCGCATTGTTCGCCCCCGTGATCATCAGGCCCGCATTCTACCTGTCAGTGCGAAAATTACGCATGCTCACTGGTTTATGAAACCCCGCGCTGTCGCTAAGGTCAACGCATGAGCAAAACATA
>JGI24724J26744_10000852_pt1 | contig 21480 bp, 22 predicted proteins | sample Cruoilmetagenom7_FD_26744 | JGI IMG/M metagenome (IMG submission 26744) | reverse complement strand
CAGCTGGCTGACGTCAACCTTGGTTCCGCGATGAAGGGCCTGGAAGCAGGTATTCTGCGCGGTGACGTGGTGAAAACCGGCAAGCGGATTGATGGTCGTGATACCACGACTGTTCGCCCGATTGTTTCAGAAACCGGTTTGCTGCCACGAACACACGGTTCGGCGCTGTTCACACGCGGCGAAACGCAGGGGCTGGTCGTGACCACGCTTGGCACCGGCGACGACGAACAGATGATCGACGCGCTGCAGGGCATGTATAAGAGCAACTTTATGCTGCATTATAACTTCCCACCCTATTCGGTTGGTGAAGTTGGCCGCTTTGGTTTTACTGGCCGTCGCGAAATCGGCCACGGAAAACTGGCTTGGCGTGCTCTTCAGGCAGTTCTGCCTGCGGCGACCGACTTTCCTTATACGGTTCGTGTTGTGTCTGAGATCACTGAAAGCAACGGATCCTCTTCGATGGCATCTGTTTGCGGTGGCTCTTTGTCGATGATGGATGCGGGTGTTCCGCTGAAAGCACCCGTTGCTGGTGTGGCCATGGGCCTGATCATGGAAGACAGCGGCGACTATGCGATCCTGACAGACATTCTGGGTGACGAAGACCACCTTGGCGATATGGATTTCAAAGTAGCAGGCACCGAAAACGGCATCACCTCGTTGCAAATGGACATCAAAATCGCCGGCATCACGCCAGAGATTATGGACAAAGCACTGGCTCAGGCCAAAGACGCGCGTCTGCATATTCTGGATGAGATGAGCAAGGCACTGTCAGAGACTTCCGATTTCTCTGTTCATGCTCCGCGCATTGAAACGATGCAGGTTCCAACCGACAAGATCCGTGAAGTTATCGGGTCAGGTGGCAAGGTGATCCGCGAGATCGTCGAAGTGTCCGGTGCCAAGGTTGATATCAACGACGAAGGTATCATCAAGATCGCGTCGCCAAATGGTGAAGCAATCAAGAAGGCCTATGACATGATCCACGCGATTGTGGCTGAGCCGGAAGAAGGCGTGATCTACAAGGGTACGGTCGTGAAGATCGTGGACTTTGGCGCTTTTGTTAACTTCTTTGGCAAGCGTGACGGTTTGGTGCACGTGTCTCAGATCGAAAACCGCCGTCTGAACCATCCGTCGGATGTGCTGAAAGAAGGTCAGGAAGTCTGGGTCAAGCTGCTTGGCTTTGATGACCGTGGCAAAGTTCGCCTGGCAATGAAAATGGTTGATCAGGAAACTGGTAAAGAAGTTTCGGAAGATAAAGACGAAGCCTGATTTTGCAGCCAGCCTAAACTAAAAAAGGCCCCGGTTTTCCGGGGCCTTTTCAATTGGAATGTCGTGGATCCCTAGCTTGGGTCTTTTGCAAATCGCAAGTAGGGCAATTTGATATCCAGATCGCCGTATTTTTCTTTTGCCTGATCATCATTCAACGACAGCGCCACGATCACATCCTGACCGGGAACCCAATTCGCCGGTGCCGCCAATGGTTTTCCATCAGTCATGATCAATGCATCCAGAGCCCGCAAAATCTCTGCGAAATTGCGCCCGATTGTCATTGGGTATGTCATCGAAAGCCGTAGCCTTTTATCTGGGCCAATGATGAAAACGGATCGAACAGTTGCCGAGTCTGCTGGCGTGCGTCCGTCTGGCAAATAGGCCTCTGCCGGAAGCATATCAAACAGTTTTGCGACTTTTAGATCCTCATCTGCGATGATCGGAAAGCCTGCTTTGGTGCCTGCGAAGCCTTCGATATCACCTTTCCATTTCTTGTGATCCTCTACACCGTCCACCGAGATTCCGATGACCTTTGTATTTCGCTTTGCCCATTCATCCGCCAATTGCGCGACTGCGCCAAATTCGGTTGTGCACACCGGGGTGAAATCCTTGGGGTGCGAAAACAAAATGGCATAGCTGTCACCGATCCAGTCGTGAAAACCAATAGGGCCTTCACTGGTGTCGGCTGTAAAATCGGGAACCAAGTCATTTATCCTGAGGGCCATCTGAGCGTCCTTTCAAAACGTTGCAAAATCATAATTACGTAGAACGGTCATACCCATCAGGGCACATAGCGCCAAGCGACAATTGACCGACCAGTGTTCGCCCGCCATCAAACAACCTGCCCGGATACGAACAGATTTCTGTGGAACGGTTAGAAAGGACGAACAATAGCTGGCCGCCACGCCGGGACCTTGGATTGCGTCGACCATCACTCGACTGATCCGAAAAATTTATTGTTGGACGCAATCACCATCAGAAGCGTCGGGTTAGTCTATAAATTGGCGCGCAGCGTATCGGAACAACATCACCTGATTATCAGTCCTGGATTCCAGATACGCTTCCGGTTGCATTCAAGCGCCAGATAGTAAAATAGTATGGTCCGTCAGTTGGCAATATAGGGGCCATAATAGGTGGCGAACCCTTGCCAGAACCCACGGTTTTGGAATGTCTCTTTGACCTAGAACGCATCCCAAGCTTAAAGGATAGTCAGTGCCTAAATTGCCGGGAAATAGTGAGTTGAAATCTGCAGAGAAAATTGACGTNGTCATTGCGTGGGTTGATGGCAACGATCCAAAGCANATCTTGAAAAGAGAAGAATACCACCCAACCGGGAAACGAACCCACAATGAAGCGATTGTTCCCACCCGGTTTGGAAATTGTGGCGAGATTTATTATTGCATCGCGTCGATACTAAAATACGCCAAGTTTATAAATCGAATCTGGATCGTTGCTGACGACCAGCGCCCAAAACATCTTGACGCATTTTCCAAGGCTGGGCTGTGTGATCCGGACTTTATTCAGGTTGTTGATCACAAAGTTGTTTTTCGCGGGTTTGAGTCTGCGTTGCCAACTTTCAATTCAATCTCGATTGAAGCCGTCGTCTGGCGCATCCCGGGTTTGGCAGAGCGCTTCGTCTATATGAACGACGACTTCTTTTTTAACAGCCGCCTCTCGGCCGATTTCCTTTTCAAAGACGGGCGGCCAGTCTTGCGCGGTTGGATGGCCCGCCCTGCTCATATGCGCCTAAAAGTTCGCATTCGAAAACGTTTGCGGAAGATGACATTTCGCCAACCAAACAACCGACCCAGTTTTCGGGTGTCCCAAGAAAGGGGCGCAGGTCTGGCTGGCAATCACGGGAAGTTTTTGCACATCGGGCATCATCCGCATCCGATGCGAAAGTCACTCACCGAGGCCTTTTTCGACGAACATGGCTACGATATTCTTTCCAAACAAGTTTCTCATCGGTTCCGAAACTATGAGCAGTACAATCAAGCTTCTTTTGCCAACCACCTTGAAATCACTANCCATTCAAATCAAATCTGTGACCCGGTTGGTGTCGCATATTACAAGCCGCGACCCGGCCACGAGGGCCACGACATACTTGANCTGATCAAAAACGATCTAGAGCCCTATGGGTGCTTGCAAAGCCTTGACGAAGCCTGGGATTCCAAGCTTCGTGAAATCCAGGAAATGATGGCCAATAAATTTGGGCGCTATCTGCCCGAGGAAATTGATTTCACCGCCTGAAACCTGTGCGAATTCCCGTTGCAAGCACAATCAGAATGGGCATTTCGCCGAAATCGATATGCCCGCACCGCCATCAGGATGAAGAAACCTAAGGTTTTCGGCATGCAACATCAACCGAGGCGCCTGTCGCGCGCGCCCCGTTGCGTAAAAGGGTCGCCCAAGATCGGATGACCAATTTCCAACATATGGACACGCAATTGGTGGCTGCGTCCGGTTTTTGGATACAGGCGCATCCTCGTTCCATTTTCCGTGTGGCGGACGACCCGCCAATCAGTTTGCGCCGCCCTGCCGTTTTCATGATCTACCTTTTGTTTGGGGCGGTTTTCCCAATCGACGATCAAAGGCAGATCAACAGTTCCGGTTCGTGGCACGACTTTTCCCCAGACTTCGGCCACATAGGTTTTCTTGGTCCGGCGTTTTTCAAACTGTTGCCCAAGGTGCTTTTGTGCAGCAGGTGACAGCGCGAATATCATGACGCCTGACGTGTCGCGATCCAGCCGGTGCACAAGCAATGCCTCGGGGAAAACGCGCTGAACCCGTTCAATCAGGCAGTCCGACAGATGCGCGCCTTTGCCCGGCACCGAAAGCAGGCCGGACGGCTTGTCGACCAGCAGAACCTGGTGGTCATGGTGCAGTATTTTTAGCGATTCCTGGGGTGGATTATAGTCCGCACTCATCAGACCCGTTCAATTGCAATTGCTGTGCCTTCGCCCCCGCCAATGCAAATCGCTGCAACACCGCGCTTTAGGTCCCGCGTTTCCAGCGCATTCAGCAAGGTTACAATGATCCTTGCCCCAGACGCCCCGATGGGATGCCCCAACGCGCAGGCACCGCCGTGGATGTTCACTTTGTCCCGCGACAAGCCCATTTCTCGCATGAATACAATCGGTACAACGGCAAAGGCTTCGTTCACTTCCCAAAGATCGACATCTTTGACGTCCCATCCGACGCGTTCGAGCAGTTTTTGTGCAGCCGGGATTGGGGCGGTGGTGAACCAACCTGGCGCCTGTGCGTGGCTGGCATGCCCGACAATACGCGCACGCGCTTTCAAACCACTTGTCTGGGACGATATGACAAGCGCCGCGGCACCATCCGAAATCGAAGACGAATTTGCCGCCGTCACAGTGCCGTCTTTGCGAAAAGCAGGCTTTAGGTTCGGGATTTTGTCGGGCCGGGCATTGCCCGGTTGCTCGTCTTGGGAAACGACAACAGGACCGGATCGCTGCTTTACGGTCACCGATGCAATTTCTGCGTCAAAGGCACCTGATTTCTGCGCGTCCAGCGCATTTTGCAGCGACACCAGCGCGTAATCATCCTGCTCAGCCCGGGAAAATTGAAACGCTTCGGCACAATCCTCGGCGAATGTTCCCATCAGGCGCCCCGGCTCGTAGGCATCTTCCAAGCCGTCCAGAAACATGCTGTCCAACACATTGCTATGCCCGATCCGCGCTCCGTTGCGATACTTTGGCAGCAAATATGGGGACAACGTCATGTTTTCCATGCCGCCGGCGACAACAACCTTATTTTGGCCCAAAGCGATCTGGTCAAAGGCGACCATCGCAGCCTTCATTCCCGATCCGCACATCTTATTTAGCGTCGTGGCAGGAACATCTTCACCCAATCCTGCCGCGAACCCAGCCTGTCGGGCCGGTGCCTGGCCCTGGCCGGCTGGCAGCACGCAGCCCATGACCAGATCTTGGACATCACCAGGATCAACCTGTGCTTCCTTTAATGCCTGCGCAAGTGCCACCCCGCCAAGCTCGGACGCCGAAACATCGGAAAAAATACCCTGAAACCCACCCATCGGAGTCCTGCTGGCCCCGGAAATAAAGACATCTTTCATCGCTTAACCTCACAGTTTTTTTTGCCGAAGCATACAGATTGATAACCTTTGGCATTTAGCCTGTCTGCTAACATGATTGCAAAGGAGTTGCGATGGAACTGGTTTCTGAAATGCGTGACGGGGTTTTGGTTATTACCGCCCAAGAAGACAGGATCAATGCAGCAGGCGCGGTTCACTTTAAGGACCGCATGCGCGAGTTGACGCAAGATGCAACATCACGCGTCCTGCTGAACCTCGAACATGTAACTTTCGTCGACAGCAGCGGCCTTGGCGCGATTGTGGGGTCACTGAAACAGATGCCTCAGAATGCAACGTTAGAACTGGCAGCTCTGACACCAGCCGTCGACAAGGTGTTCCGCCTGACACGAATGGATTCAGTTTTCGCCATACACACAGATACCGCCACGGCGATTGGCGAAGATCGCCAAGCTGGCTAGTTCGACCCTCGAAAGCCTCGATGATAAACCGTCAACATGACATCGACGACGAAACGTTGCTTCATTTGCATTTCGCCAGTGATCCGGAATCTGTTGGTGGTGCTGTGGAACGTACAATGACAGCATTCGCGGCGCTGCAACTGTCAGATGACGACCAATCGACAACAGAACTGGTCCTTGTGGAAGCGATCAACAATATTGTCGAACATGCCTATCAGGAACGGCCCGACGGCCCGATTGAACTGATTTTGGTCCGGTCACATTCTCATATCCGTTGCGGCCTAACAGACAAGGGCATCCCAATGCCCGAAGAACACCCCCCCACCCCAACGCACCACAATCTGGATTGTGCCATCGTCGACCTGCCGGAAGGCGGGTTTGGCTGGAACATAATCCACGAACTGGGGCAAAATGTACAATATTGCCGACAGAATGGTGAGAACCATTTGTCTTTTGATTTGTATTTCAGTGATCTGGCTACCGGCGGCTAATTTTTTCCACGCCACCAGAAGACATTGATTTCTTTTTGGGAAATTGCTTTTTCCCGTTCTTCCGAAAAATATTCAAAAAAGTTGGCTTGCCGCCAAAATGCCGCAAATGGTCCACAGTCGAGACAGAATGAACAGCAATAACGGTCTTGTAGCTGCATATAGCTTCCCTCGGCGCTGCGTTTAACAGCCCCCACCCAGTTCGTAGCGTCGAGGCTCTACTTTCCCCAAAATCCCCAAATCAAGTTGGTTTTCTCCGGTGTCGCCTTTAGGGTCATGACAGTTTTGTGGAGGCGACGTAGCCCAAGACAAGGTGGCTTGGCTAAACGCCGTTGGCGGCGGTCACACGCTGGGCGATACTGATTGACAATCAGGACGGCGTAATTTCAGGTGCTTCTGACCCGCGTAAAGACGGCGCAGCAATAGGATACTGACATGGCAATAACACCGGTAAAAGAATTGGTCCGTCTGGCCAAAGAGCAAATTGAAACAATCTCAGCGCAACAGGCACAAGATGCGGTTGAGGCCGGCACAGCAATGCTGATCGACATTCGCGATGTGCGCGAGTTGAACCGAGACGGCAGAATCCCCGACGCCTTTCACGCACCGCGCGGAATGCTGGAATTCTGGTTTGACCCCGACAGCCCCTATCACAAACCTGCTCTGGTCACCGACAAAAAGCTGGTTCTGTTCTGCGCCAGCGCATGGCGCTCAGCCCTGTCTGTCAAAGCACTGCAAGAAATGGGTGTCGAAAATGTCGCCGAGCTTGAGGGCGGGTTTTCTGCGTGGCGCAAATCTGAACGTCCGGTCGACGTTTAGTTAAGTTGAAAATCCAAAGGATACTGCCCGTCTTCAAATTCCCCAAACAAGTCGGGCAAATCCGGATGATCTACCGGCTTGCCAGAATAATCGGCAATAAGGTTCTGTTCAGAAACGTAAGCGACGTAAAAGTTTTGGTCGTTCTCTGCCAGAAGATGGTAAAACGGCTGATCCTTGGATGGGCGGCTATCTTCTGCAATTGCTGCATACCACTCGTCAGAATTAGAAAACATCGCATCAACATCAAAAACAACACCGCGAAACGGATGTTTCCGGTGTCGGACAATTTGGCCCAAATGATATTTCGCGCGCGACTTCAGCATAAAGTTGCAACCCCCATTGCCTGTTAGTAGACCCAGCATTGCGGTTTTGTCTATTCGATTTACCAATTTTCAAGGAAACAGTCTGTGAACCTAGTCCTGACAGTTCTGGAAATCGTGGCCCCTGTTTTCCTGCTGGCGGGGATCGGGTTTGCTTGGGTAAAGCTAGGGTTTGAATACCGCCTGGAGTTTGTGACTCGGCTTGCGATGACCCTTGCTGTGCCTTGTCTGATTTTCACCTCTCTGATGAAAACCGAAATTGAACCGGCCATGTTGTCGACCGTCTCGATCGCAACGATCGTTGCCTACGGGTTAGTAACCCTGGCTGCTTATATTCTGGTCAAACTGTTTGGCATTGATGTTCGGACATTTCTTGCACCGCTGATATTTGGGAACACCGGAAACCTTGGTTTTCCGCTGGCTCTTTTTGCCTTTGGCGAAGAAGGGCTAAGCTATGCCGTGGTGATTTTCGCGATCATGGGGGTNTATTCCTTTACTTTCGGCGTNTGGATTGTGTCAGGCGGCGGGTCTATCCTGAAAGTTCTGAANGAACCGCTGGTTGGCGCTGCCATTCTGGGCGGCTTGTTTTTGTGGCGGGGATGGGAAACTCCGTTGTTTCTGACAAATGCGCTGCAGTTGGTCGGGCAGATGGCAATACCGGTGATGTTGATAACACTCGGCGTGGCCTTGGCCCGGCTTTCACCAAAACGGTTGTGGTTTCCAACGCTCCTTTCAGTCATCAAAGTTGCGGTTTGTGTGGGTATCGCCAGCGGTGTCGGCCTTTGGTTCAACCTTCCGCCCGTCGCGTTCGGCGTGTTCGTTTTGCAAGTCTCTACTCCGGTCGCGGTCACCAGCTATATGTTGGCCACCAAATACGGTGCTGANGCAGANTCTGTTGCCGGGCTGGTCGTGGTTTCGACTTTGCTTGCAGTGATCACTTTGCCGCTGACGCTCGCATTTTTGATCTAAAGTCGCGTCATTTCCCATTCACCACCGCCAGANAATCTGCTAAACTAAAAAGAAAAAGCGAGAGGCAGATGAGCAGACTTCTTCGCATGTTTGTATTGTTGGCGTTTGTGGCAGCCTGTGGCGGTGGAACTCATTCCATCCCCCGGAACCTGGATAATGCGTGCAGTATTCTAAAACAGCGCCCGACCTATTTGAAAGCGATGCAACGCTCGGAACGGAAATGGGGCATTCCGCTGCATGTTCAGATGGCAACGATCCATCAGGAAAGCAAATTCCTTGGGAATGCGCGGACACCTTACAAATATGTTCTGGGTGTAATCCCAATGGGGCGCCAAAGCTCGGCCTACGGGTACAGTCAGGCGTTGGACGGCACTTGGGATGATTACCGAAAAGAAACCAACAGTTGGGGGGCGCGCAGAGATGACATCTATGACGCCACCGATTTCATCGGTTGGTATATGGCGCAGTCCACNGAAGATTTGGGGATATCGCCTTTGGACGCCTCGAACCAATATCTTGCCTATCACGAGGGTCGAACCGGATACGCCAGGCGCTCTTATCGCTCAAAATCTTGGTTGACGAGGGTTTCTGCGAATGTCGGGGCGCAATCTGAATTGTATCAGCAACAATTGCTCTCTTGCACCTAAGACCGCCTACAGCCCACGGTCTTCCACTTCGGCGGCTATGTTGAACAATCGCTGACTTAGCGAAACACCTGTTGTCAGCTGGCCCAGAATAACCGTTGTCGTTTGTCCTGTTCCGTCAACAACCACCCATTGGCGCAATTCCACCGGATCGCCGGTGAAAACCATTTTGATCTGGCCGTAGTCCGGGTGTTCAGGATCCTGCGCAGTAACTATTGTTGAAGGGCCTTCTTGGCTGTGAGCGACAACCATCCGGGCACGGTCCAGATTGACCGTTTTAGCCAGAATAAGGTTCAGCGGCGTACGCTTAAGCGGAAACATCTGCGGCGGCTGATTGGATTTGACATCAAACACAGCCACCCGCCCCTGCCCGGCCATGACCAGGCTGGCTTCGGGCGGGTTGTATTCAAACCGTATTGCCCCCGGACGACGGATGAACAACTGACCCGTCGCAATAGCTCCATCGTCGCTAATCTGGGTGAACTCGGCTTTTGCCGTCCCCAGCCCATTAAGATAGGTCGATATTTTCGAAAGTGACAGTTTTTCTGCCGCAACCGGAGCCGCAGACAGACACAGGGCCGCGATCGCGGCGATCAACTTGGAATACTTCATACACCCTATCTAGTGTGCCTTGGGCGTTCCTGCACCTCACAAAGCGGAGATCCGCCTGTTACTGCTGTTCCGGTATCAGGATCTCGCGCTTTCCTACGTGGTTTGCCTGACTGACCAACCCCTGATCTTCCATTTGTTCCACAAGTCTGGCGGCCTTATTGTACCCGATGGCCAATTTTCGCTGGATATAGGATGTCGAGCATTTTCGGTCTCTGGTCACGATTGCGACGGCCTGATCGTACAAGGCATCTTCGCCGTTTGTATTACCGCCCAATCCCAGCACAAGATCAATGTCGCTTTCTTCGCCGTCAGATGGGCCATCCTGCACGCCACCAACATATTCCGGCGGCCCAAATGCTTTCAGATGGTTTACGATATCCTCGACCTCTTCATCGCTGACGAAAGGTCCGTGGATACGGGTGATTTTCGCACCACCAGCCATAAACAGCATGTCCCCCATGCCCAGCAATTGCTCGGCACCCTGATCGCCAAGGATCGTGCGACTGTCGATCTTTGATGTGACCTGAAAAGATATCCGGGTTGGAAAGTTGGCTTTGATCGTACCGGTAATCACGTCGACGGACGGACGTTGCGTCGCCATGATCAGGTGGATACCCGATGCCCGTGCCATCTGCGCCAATCGTTGGATACAAGCCTCGATCTCTTTGCCGGCCACCATCATCAGGTCGGCCATTTCATCCACGACAACCACGATATAGGGCAGCGTTTCAGGCTTGAATTCATCCGTCTCAAAGATCGGTTCGCCGGAATCTTCGTCAAAGCCGGTCTGGACCGTCCGTTTGAACATTTCATCGCGCGAAAGCGCGTCGCGCACGCGGCCGTTATAACCGTCAATATTACGAACGCCCAATTTGGACATTTTGCGATAGCGCTCTTCCATCTCGCCAACGACCCATTTCAGTGCGACCACTGCCTTCTTGGGGTCCGTAACAACGGGCGATAACAGGTGCGGAATGCCATCATAAACGCTGAGTTCCAGCATCTTCGGGTCGATCATTATCAATCGGCATTCGTTAGGCGTTAACTTATATAGCAGCGACAGGATCATCGTGTTGATCGCAACCGACTTACCCGAACCGGTCGTCCCGGCGATAAGCAGGTGGGGCATTTTGGCTAGGTTCACAACAATCGGATCACCGCCGATATCTTTACCAAGCGCCAGCGGCAGGCGCATGTTGCTATCACCAAAATCCCGCGCCGACAGAATTTCGCGCAACACAACTTTTTCACGACGCAGGTTGGGCAACTCGATCCCGATGATCGAACGACCCGGCACCGTAGAAACGCGTGCGGACAGCGCCGACATCGAGCGGGCAATATCGTCCGACAACCCGATCACGCGGCCAGCCTTCAAGCCGGGGGCGGGTTCAAGTTCATACATCGTTACAACCGGGCCCGGGCGCACTGATACAATCTCGCCCTTAACACCATAGTCATCGAGCACCGATTCCAGCATTCGCGCATTTTCTTCCAGCGCTTCGTCTGACAAATGGTGGCGTTCTTCGGCCACCGGGTCGGTCAACAAGCTAAGCGGTGGCGTTTCAAATTCCGTCGTGTTTTCTTCGAATTGCAGCGTTGGCTGTGCTTCAGCTTTGGCTTGCTGGGACGGGCGAACAGTCTTCCGGGGGGCGTGCTGCACAACCCTTTTTGCGTCGTGCTGGGGCGGTGCAGAAGCTTCAAAGATTGCCTGTTCCGGCCCATCATCGGGTCCAAAATCATCTATCACTTGGTCAAGTGTCGAGTTTGGAGCCGCGTTTTGCACAATCATCGGCTGTGGACCACGGGGGTGGCGCGCACTTACGGGTGGCTCGTGGCGTTGTGGCGCCTCTGATAGATCAGATCGGCTGCTGACACGATTTCTGATGACCTCTGCAATTCTTGCTTTGATTTGCGGGTCGCCAAAATCTTCGGCCGTATACAAAGTTGGTTCGGCTTGCGTTTCNGCTGCCGGCGCNCGTTTCAGAAGCGACGGCATTTTGGCAAATATCCCGGACTTCAGCGGCTCTGACATTGGCCCATCTTCCTGTGACGNTGTTGGTTCCGTCGCCAAATCGGCACGTCGAACAACCGGCTGTTCGACCACATTGGCCGCGGCAACGGCTGCGGCAGTTTTTCGTTGCTCTCGCCTGNTGGCATTCCAACCACGCACCGCCNAAAACAACGCGCCGACCCAATATGAAAATCTAACAACAAAATTCAGCGCAGTGGCGTAGATCATAATGATCCCAACCAGCAAGAATTTTCCGATGCTGCGCAATTCTGGCCGGGTAAAGCCCAATGCAAACGCTGCCATCGCAAGTGCGGCAATCGCCATAAAGAACGCCATAACCTTTAGGCCAAGTGTCGCGTTGACTGGTAACACACCCAAAACAGCGCCCAGGACCGTATCTCCAAACAAGCCGCCCAGACCGAACGAATGTTTCCAAGCCACGCCGGGAACATGGGTCGACATATAAACAGCGCCCAATGCAATGCGATCGGCGCAAAAATTGCACGCGCAAGCGCACGCTCGGCGCCGATGTGCAGAAGAAACCGCACACCCCAAGCCAGAAATGCGACCGCAATGCCCCATGCGCCAGCACCCGAAATCACGATCAAAGGCGACGCTACAGAGGCCCCAAAGCGACCAAGCAGATTTCGAACGGGCCCATCCGTCACCGACAACCAACTGGGATCATCCGCAGAATATGACCAGAGCGTCAAAGCAACCAAAAATCCGACCGTCATCAGACCAAAGCCAAGCAGTTCCTTGCCGCGCCTTTCTATGATGGCTTGCGTATTGCTATCCAGAAGGGGATCACGCTGTCGAGCCTGATAAGATGCCATTTTTATTGTCCTAACGAATATAGACAGTCACGCAGCTTGATCAGATCACGCTGCACTTCGTCTTTTGGGGCCACCATGGCGACCCTTATGTGTTTGCTTCCNGGATTTNANCCGTCGATTTTCCGACCGAGATATTCACCCGGCAANACGCGGATCCCGGTCTCTTTCCAAAGTTTCAGCGTGGCCGCTTCGCTGTCGTCAACGGGCAACCAAAGGAACAATCCTGCTTGCGGTGTGAAGACGCCCTTTAGGGATGAAAAAACCTGATCCGCTATGTCGAATTTTTCGGTGTAGAACGCCCGGTTTTCAGCAACATGCACCTCATCGGCCCAAAGTTTTTCCGACGCTCGTTGAAGCGGCAACGGAACAGGGGCGCCGGAATAGGCGCGCAGTTTTTTGATTTCACCGATATTTCCTGCGCCACCCGCGGCAAAACCTGAACGCAGTCCCGGCAAGCTTGAGCGCTTTGACAGCGAGTGAAAGATTAGGATGCGTTCCGGATCGGCACCCAGTTCGTTCGCGACCTGCAATGCACTTGGCGGCGGCGCGTCGCGATAAATTTCCGAATAACATTCATCCGAGAAAATTCTGAAATCGTGTTTCTCGGCCAGTTTGATAAGATCAGCCAAATATTCCCGGCTCGCAACCGCGCCCTGCGGGTTGGACGGCGAGCACAAATATGCAATTTCGACGCGATCCAGAACATCGGCAGGGACCGAACAGAAATCCGGTAAAAAGCCAGAGCTTTCCGTGGCAGGAACATAGACAATCTCGGCCCCGACGGCTGCGGCGGCGATTGCATAGACCTGATAAAACGGGTTTGGCACCAAAACCACCGGGCGCTTGCCCTGCTTGGTTTTTTCAGGGCACAGCGCGATGCAGGCGTTAAACAGGCCTTCGCGGGTTCCGTTGAGCGAAACGATCTGAGTATCCGGGTCCAGCGAAACCTTAAACCGTTTGGAAATCCATGTCGAAATGGCCGCGCGCAATTCGGGTGATCCGTCATTGGGCGGATAGCGACCAAACTCGGCGGCGTTCTTGGCGATCACATCCGAAACCCAGTCGGGAAACGGGTGTTTTGGTTCGCCAATGCTCATATGCACGACGTCACCACCCGGCGGATGCGGGTCGAGCAGCGCGCGCAAACGCGGAAATACGTATTCTGGCAGGTTCGAAAACCGCTCGGGAAACGCCATCTGTGCCTCAATTGTCGGGATCATTTCGTCCCGTTCACATTCAGGATAGCTACAGACGTCACGGCGGTCCAGACAAACAGGGTTAAGTTCCGCATTTAACCCGATAAATTGTTGCTTTTAGGCCAGTGCCCTTTCNGCGGCCANGCCCAGTCGCAACAGACGGCGCTCGCTGTTGGGTGGGGTCAGGAACATTATGCCGGTTGATGGCAGGCCTGTTGGGATCGTCAGACCGGCTAATCCAAACAGATTTCCGATCCGGGTGTTGCGCAATGCCAGCAGGTTTTCACCAACATAATATTCATGATCCGTCGCCAGTTTTTCCAGATTGGGCGGCAATATCGGCGCTGTCGGTAATATCACCGCATCAAAGGCTGCAACGGCCCGGTTCCACTGTTCCCGCAACACCATAAGCTCCTGCCAGGACGCCACAAAATCGGCTGCCGAGATGTCTCCGCCACCTCTGAAACGCTCGAGTATTTCGGCAAACATCTTGTCTGGGGCGGCCTCAATCTGGTTTTTCCATGTGCCATATGCTTCGGGTGCAAACAAAAGCGGCGATAGCGACAGCGCCTTGGCAACNCAGGGTATATCAGCACGAACAATCGTGGCGCCCGCCGCCTGCAGGCGCTGAACGGCGCTATTGAAGCCGGCCAGCGGCTCTGCTCGAATGTCATCAAGCGCGACGGTTTCTAATAACAGAAACCGCTTTTTCGAAAGTGTCGCGTTTCGCAAATCGACAGGGGGATATCCACCGAGTGCCCCATACATCAGGCTCGCGTCCTCGACATTGCGACAAAGCGGGCCGATTGTGTCAAAACGTTCTGCCAAGGGCACAACACCGCGCAGCGGAAGTTGCCCGGATGTGGTTTTCAATCCGACCAGATCATTCCACACCGCCGGGATACGCACAGAGCCGCCGGTATCAGTGCCAACCGCTGCCGCGGCCAAACCAAAGGCAACCGATGTCGCAGCGCCCGAAGACGAACCACCAGCCACCGCATCCGGGTCATTCACACTGGGCGGTGTCTGTGTGATCGGATTATAGCCAAGGCCCGAGAATGCGAGTTCCGACATATGTGTCTTGCCAAGGCAAACCAGCCCCAGACTTGTCGCCGTTTCCAACACGTCCGCATCACGCGCCGGAACACGCCCCGCCAGCAGGGCCGAGCCAGCCTCTGTTGCCGTTCCTGCCGTATCAAACAGATCTTTCCAAGAAATCGGAACACCATCCAACGGTGACAGCCGGTTGCCAGTTTTGGCACGCAACGCTGCTGCTCCAGCCTCGGCCAATGCCCGTTCCGGTGTCAGGCGTGCATAAATCCGGTTAGAAAGGGGATGTTCATCAATCGCATCAAGAAAGGTCTGCGCAAGCGCGACAGGGTCAATATCCTGTGCGCCAATCCCCCGACCCAATTCTGCGGCCGTCATGTGCAACCATTTCTGCGTCATCTGCGCCTCCACTATCCAAAACAAACGGTAGCGGCAGCACAACGCATGGACAATCCCGCCACGCTGCCCATATTCGAATTATGGCACTGGAATTTGATATCATTGTTGCAGGCGGCGGCTTGAACGGCTCGGCGCTGGCGTTGGCGCTGGCCCAAAGCGAGTTTTCGGTCGCATTGATCGACCCTTTGGAAGATCAGCTGGTCGTCGACGACGAATTTGACGGGCGCAGCTATGCATTGGCGGTGGCGTCACAGCGGCTTTTGGGGGCTATCGGTATCTGGGAACAGGTTGCCGAAAATGCGCAACCAATCCTTGAAGTCGTCGTATCGGATGGTCGCGCGGGTGAAGGCGCTTCGCCGCTGATCCTTGAACTGGACCACGCCGAAATCGAAGAAGGCCCGATGGGCTTTATGATCGAAGACCGGTATCTGCGTCAGGCGCTGCACAGATCAATCGCGGACAATCCTTTGATCCGCTCAATGCGTGGCGTTCGCGTTCAATCGCAATCCGTTGCCAACGATGGCGTTACGGTGTGTCTGTCTTCGGGGAAATCGGTCACGGCCAGCCTGTTGATAGGTTGCGATGGCCGCAACACTAAGATCGGAGAAGGCGCAAACATCAAACGCGAGGGCTGGAGCTATGGGCAAACGGCGCTTGTGTGCGCGATATCCCATGAACGCCCCCACAACGGCACCGCGCACCAGTTTTTCATGCCGCATGGGCCGCTGGCTATCCTGCCGCTTCCGGGCAACCGATCGTCGATTGTCTGGAGCGAAACGACGAGCGAGGCCGAGCGTATTCATGCGCTCAGCGATGCCGATTACATCGAGGCCTTGAAGCCACGGTTTGGTGATTTTCTGGGCAAGATCGCCTTGTGTGGACAACGTGCAACCTATCCCCTTGGCCTGTCGTTGGCGCAAAGCACAGTGGCCGAAAGACTGGTGCTGGTTGGCGACGCTGCCCATGTCGTTCACCCGATTACCGGGCAGGGCCTGAATTCCGGGCTAAAGGATATCGCAGCCCTGGCCGAGGTGCTGACAATGGCCATGCGCCGTGGCGAGGATATCGGGCGCATGGACGTGTTGGAACGTTATCGCAAATGGCGCAGTTTTGACGTGTCAGCAACCGCGCTGGCAACCGACACTTTCAACCGGGTGTTTTCCAACGACAATCCAACAATCCGGCTTGGTCGCGATCTGGGGCTTGGGCTGGTCAACGCACTGCCGGGCCTTCGCCGCAGCCTGATGCGTGAAGCCGCCGGGCTGACGGGCGATTTGCCCAAGCTGTTGCAAGGCCGCCCGATTTAGTCGAGCTCGCGCGCCTCATCCAACAGCATGACCGGGATACCATTACGGATCGGAAATGCCAGTTTTGCAGATTTCGACACGAGTTCCTGTTTATCCGCATCATAGCTAAGTACGCCTTGGGTTTGCGGACAAACCAGCGCTTCGAGCATACGTCGATCAAATTCTACCACAGTATTCATTGCATCACCTCTTGGCCGGACCCGCCACGCACTGCGTATTCAAACAAAGCAATCAATGTTTCCCTCCGGGCTATCAATGACGGCGTTTCCAGCAACGCCTGCTTTTCTTCGGGTTTGAACGGGCACAGCATTGCCAGCGAATTTATCAGCATTTCATCATCTGCCTCGCGCAGAGAATCCCAATCGCTTTGCAGTTCATTTGTTTCAAGAAAACGACCTAACAACGCAAAGAACTTTTGCCGATCAAGTCCATCATCGTGTTCGCGGGCACCAAGATCCCGATCAAATCCGTTCCAGCTGACCTCGCATTTCCGATAGGCGGCAAAGCTTTCAGTTTCATCGGTGATGCGAAAACGCGAAATCCCGGTCAGTGTAATCATATAGCGCCCGTCGTCGGTTTCCGAAAAACCGGTGACCCGGCCTGCGCAGCCGACATTGTTCAACCCGCCCGATGTATCCGCCGATTGCAGGGGTTGCACCATACCAATCAGGCGGTGCGATGTTTTCAGCGTGTCGTCCAGCATCACAAGATAACGCGGTTCAAAAATATGTAGCGGCAGCGGGGAACGGGGCAGTAACAACGCGCCAGAAAGCGGGAAAACCGGCAAGGACGATGGCAGGTTGGCGGCTTGAAACATCGTACCACTCTGACCCTTTGTAACCTCAGACAAAAATCATTGATGATAGCTTTCGCCGACCATTCAGGGCGATCGGGTCNTGCGCCTGCAACGCATCGAAGATTGTGAAAAGCTGCGATTTCGCTGCTCCGCCATCCCACTCGCGGTCCCGACGAAACAATTCCAACAATTCATCAACTGCTTCCTGAACATCGCCATTGGCGTGCAATGCCAACGCCAGATCAAACCGCGCCTGATTGCTGGCAGGATCCGCATCGACAGCGGCCCGAAGTTCTGCAACCGGACCTGCATCCGCCGCTTGTTTGGCCAATTCCAACTGTGCGTGGGCCAGCTCAAGCTCTGGNGCNGCNGAAATCTCGGCCGGAGCGCCGTTCAGGATCGCTTCGGCCTGTTCCAGATCATCAAGCGCCAAGTGGGCACGGACCAAGCCGCCATAGGCCGCCGCATTGTTGGGTTCTTCTTCCAAAATGGCCGCAAACGTTTCTGCCGCATCAACCGCTGCCCCTTCGGCCAGCATAGCTTCGGCCGCTTCGACGGCTTCAGCCAGCCCGCCATCAGGACCAAGCTCTGCCATTTTCGCGACAAACGCCGTAATTTCCGACCCCTGCACCGCACCTTGAAACCCATCAACAGGTTTTCCGTCAAAAAAGGCATAGACCGTCGGAATCGACTGAATTTTCAACTGCGCCGAAATCTGCGGGTTTTCGTCGACGTTCACCTTGACCATGCGAACCTTGCCGCCCGCTTCGGTCACGGCCTGTTCAAGCTGCGGTCCNAACGTCTTGCACGGGCCACACCAAGGCGCCCAGAAATCCACGATGATCGGGACTTCTTTGGATGCTTCCACAACATCCTGCATGAACGTGGCTTCTGTGCTGTCCGATATCAGCGCCGCGTTGTCAGATTTTTCGGTGGTCGTTTCGCCAAATTCCAGCATTAGCAGGGCTCCTTCGGGTCGCACATATTTGTCATGTAGATGGTGTATCCAGCCCCTTTGTGCAAGGTCGCACTCATCTGCTTACAGATCAAAAGTGGCAAAGACCGGTGCGTGATCGGATGGCTTTTCCCANCCCCGCGCGTCGCGAAAAACCCGCGATCCGTGCGCCGCGCTGGAAATATCCTGCGTGGCCCAAACATGATCCAGACGCCGACCTTTGTTGGCTGCTGACCAGTCTTTTGCCCTGTATGACCACCACGAATAAAGCTCGCCCTGCGGAATGTCCTGCCGGGTGATATCAACCCAATTTCCGGCATCCTGCGTCTGCGCCAGATGTTCCACTTCGACCGGCGTATGGCTGACAACCTTTAGCAATTTCTTGTGGCTCCAGACGTCATCCTCGCGTGGGGCGATGTTTAGGTCACCGACAAGAATCGACTTTTCGGGTTTCCCGGCGTGAAACCAATCCCGCATCTCGGTCAGGTAATCGAGCTTTTGGCCGAACTTTTCGTTCACTTCGCGATCCGCAACATCGCCACCCGCGGGCACATAGAAATTGTGGATGGTCACGCCATTTTCCAACTTGGCCGCAACGTGACGGGCATGACCAAGGGACACAAAGTCCTCGCCGCCAGCATCTTCCATTGGCAGACGCGACAGTATTGCGACGCCGTTGTAACCCTTTTGCCCACGCGCCGCGAAATACTTGTAGCCAAGCGCGGCGAACCCTTCCAACGGGATTTTTTCAACCGGGCTTTTGCATTCCTGCAAGCACAGGACATCCGGCGCCTCGTCTTCCAGCAATTTCAGAACAAGAGGTTCGCGAAGGCGCACGGAATTGATGTTCCAAGTGGCAATTGTAAATGGCATGACGGCTCCCAGGATTTGTCTGGGTGAACCTAACGGCAGGGCGTTTTGGCCTCAAGTCGTGGTTTCAGTTTCCGGCTTTCGCAAATAAGGATCAAGGTAGCTGCGGGCGACATCTTCTGTAAGCCCACCAGAATTCTGGCTGATCGCTGTGTCCATGCCGCCCTGCATGCGTTTGGTNCCAAAGGCGTCGTGGNTGTCAGAAACATTTTTGTGCCCATCATTNCCCGTTCATGTCGTGGCATCATGCACGGAACGTCCGNAAAAAAAGGACCCGGCACAAGGCCGGGCCAGTTCAACAGGGAGGTATCGTGCCATAACCCGGACACGAGAACGGGATCTCTATGCGACCAATCTATACCCACCAGATTCGGTCACAAGAAGGCGGGCATTTGACGGATCTGGTTCAATTTTTTGGCGAAGGCGGTAGATATGTGTTTCCAAAGTATGGGTGGAAACGCCGGCGTTGTACCCCCAAACCTCGTGCAGCAGGATGTCGCGCGCGACAACGCCTTCGGTGGCACGGTAAAGGAATTTCAGGATATTTGTTTCCTTCTCCGTCAACCGGATTTTCCTGTCTTCTTCGGTAATTAGCATCTTTACGGCCGGCTTGAACGTATAGGGCCCAAGCTGGAAAACAGCGTCTTCCGATTGTTCATGCTGACGCAGTTGCGCCCGGATACGAGCCAGTAAAACCGGGAATTTGAACGGTTTCGTCACATAGTCATTGGCGCCCGCATCAAGGCCCAGAATTGTGTCGGCGTCCGAATCATGACCCGTCAGCATCAGAATCGGGCATTTGACGTTCTGCTTGCGCATCCGGCGGCACAGTTCGCGCCCGTCTGTATCGGGCAGGCCAACGTCGAGTATGACCAGATCGTAAATCGCCTCTTTGGCTTTGACCATCGCGGTCGCGCCGCTGTCTGCCTCGAAGACATCGAAGTCTTCGGTCATCACCAACTGTTCGCTTAGCACCTCACGCAGGTCGTCATCGTCATCAACCAGCAATATTTTTTTCAGATTGGCCATTTCGCGATCCTCCTTGTTTTCCTGAACCAGACATGCGCACCCGGGTGCCTTTGGGCAAGATTTGCTGCAATAGTCTCACGCGGACGTGTGGAATTCGCTGGAAATGTTTCATATTACTTCGTTTAGCGCTACATGGCAGATGAATGGTTACGGATCACAGATGAAATTTGCACTGACACTTTCAGAACGGCTGGCTCGGGCACGCGTCGATTTGCGCTTGGGCGTTCCGATTCTGCTGCAATCTGGCGACCGAACGATACTGGCTGTTGCCGCCGAAACCCTGTCTGATGAGCGGTTTCAGGAATTGCGGGATGTTGGGCAACCGGTTCTGACGCTATCCAAACGACGGGCCGAGACGCTGAAGGCCCGATGCTACGATGGCGATATCGCCCGAATTCCGGTCCCGGCAGATGTCAGTCGCGACTGGGTGACCTCGGTGGCGGATCCTTCGAGTGATCTGATCGCACCGATGAAGGGGCCATTGATTGCCCTTCGCGAGGGGAAGGCTGATTTGCACCGGGCCGCGATTTCACTGGTCAAGGGCGCGCACTTGTTGCCCGCTGTGCTAACCGTCGACCTTGACCGCGAAACTGTGGGTGGAATGGCGACAGAGCTGACCTTGATCAACACGCAGGCCGCTGCGGCTGTTCTGTCTGCGGCCATTATTCCCAAACATGTCGTCAGCGCGAAGGTTCCCTTGCAGGTTTCCACAGCCGGACGGCTGCATGTTTTTCGCCCCGATGATGGTGGTGAGGAACATTATGCCGTTGAAATTGGCCAGCCCGACCGAAGCAAACCGGTTCTGGCCCGACTGCATTCCGCCTGTTTCACCGGTGATATACTGGGCAGCCTGAAATGTGACTGTGGCGCGCAGTTAAACGCGGCATTGGCGCAAATGGGGGCGCAGGGGGCGGGTATCCTGCTTTATCTCAATCAGGAAGGGCGCGGCATCGGCCTGGCCAACAAAATGCGCGCCTATTCGCTGCAAGATCAGGGGTTTGATACGGTCGAGGCCAACCACCGGCTGGGGTTTGAAGATGACGAGCGTGATTTCCGCATTGGCGCGACCTTGCTGAAAGAGCTTGGCTTCAGCGCCGCCCGCCTGCTGACCAATAACCCGGCAAAAGTCGCGATGCTGAAATCCAATGGAATTGACGTGACCGAACGGGTCGCACTGAAAGTCGGGAAAAACCCGGTGAACGCGAAATATTTAGAAACGAAAGCCAAGAAATCCGGGCACTTTTTGTGACGCCGGATGATCTGGTGGTTACCAAACGTGGGCTGCGGTTTCAGGGGCAGCATTTTGCGTGCAGCATCGGAAAAGGCGGGATTATTGCCAACAAGCAAGAGGGCGACGGCGCAACACCCGGCGCGATCCTAAAG
>JGI24724J26744_10000847_pt1 | contig 21534 bp, 16 predicted proteins | sample Cruoilmetagenom7_FD_26744 | JGI IMG/M metagenome (IMG submission 26744) | reverse complement strand
CGAAACAAGGCTATAGTATTAAAAGTTTAGCTGCAGATTTTGCTTATACCTTGGATGATATTATTTTAAAGGACCTTGTTTTAGTTACTGAGGAGTCTAAAATCATTGGAGAAGTTATTTTACATCATGGAGTAAATGGTTTTCCAGACTTTAATAATAAAATGCCTATAAGTGCACATTTTGAGCATTCAAACATTGCCACAAACGATTTGAATACATTCTACAACGAATTTGGAAAAGATATGCATTTGGTTGTTGACGGTGAATTTAAAGGTACATTGAATGATTTCACTTTTAAAGAAGCAGATTTATCTTTTCAAGATATTTCTATTAAAGGAGATTTTAAACTAAAAAATTTATTGAAGAATGATGAATATATAATTGAAGCAAAAAACCATAATATTAGCGCTAATTACTACGATTTAAAACGTTTTTTACCGCGTGTATTAAATGATCTTCCAAAAGAAATAAAAGATTTAGGGCGTTTTAACTTAAACGGAAATACTACAATTACCAGTACAACATTAAAAACAAATAGTATATTAAATAGCAAATTAGGAAGAGCTACAACAAATTTTGAAATGGGCAATATCAATGATTTTGATAATGCTTTTTATGAAGGAAATGTACAATTGCAAAATTTTAAACTTAGTAAAATTGCACAAACTGAATCCTTAGGTTTAGTAACAGCCGATTTAAATTTTAAAGGGAGAGGATTTACCCAAAGCACTGTAAACACAGAAATTACTGGAACTATTGACAAAATTGAATTTGAAGGTTATACCTATCAAAATTCAAAAGTAACAGGAAATCTGAAAAACCCAATTTTTAATGGTGAATTAAGTATTGATGATCCAAATCTTAAATTAAATTTTAAAGGACTTGTAGATGTTTCTAAAGAAATGAACAAATATAATTTTGAAGCAGATGTTGAGTTTGCTGAATTAAATAAATTAAACCTTATAAAGAGAGATAGTGTTTCAATATTTGCGGGTAAAATAATTATGGATATGTATGGAACCACAGTTGATGATGCTGAGGGAACGATCAACTTCAAAGAAACCTTTTATCAGAATCTAAATGAAGATTATTATTTTGATGACTTTATGATTACTTCTTCATTTGAAAAAAAGGTAAGGACAATTCAAATCAATTCTCCAGATATTATCAATGGAAAAATAACAGGAGAGTTTTTGGTGGAAGACATTTCAAGTCTATTTAGAAACAGTATAGGAAGTATTTATACCAACTATATTGCTAAAGAAGTAACAAGTAATCAATATATAGATTACGATTTTGAAGTGTATAATAAAATAGTCGATGTATTTGTTCCTCAATTAAAACTAGGAGATAATACGAAAGTAAAAGGTTCGGTATCTTCAGATGAATCTAAATTTAAATTGACTTTTAATTCTCCAGAACTATTATTGTATGAAAATTACCTCAGTAAGGTAAAAATAAATGTAGATAATGACAATCCATTATTCAATACGTATATTTCAATAGATTCAGTATATACAGGCTTTTACAATGTTACAGATGTTAATTTTATCAATAAAACATTAAATGATACCTTATATATTCGCTCTGAATTTAAAGGAGGAAAGCGAAAGGAAGACCTTTTTAACTTATCACTATATCATACCATAAACCCAGAAGGGAAATCTGTAGTTGGTGTTAAAAGATCGGATATCACTTATAAAGATAATGTTTGGCACTTAAATGAAAATAATAATCATTTAAACAAAGTGGTTTTTGATGATAACTTTAAAACTATTCAGATTGATTCATTGGTTTTAAATCATAATAACGAAATAATACGATTTGCAGGAATATTAAAAGATACTTCTCATAAAAACATTAAGCTTTCTTTTAGTGATGTGAATATTGGAAATTTAATTCCAGAAATTGATAGCCTTTCTATTGGAGGTAACATTAACGGAAAACTTGATTTTATTCAGAGAAAAGGATTTTATTATCCAAACTCTAACGTTGTTATTGACGATGTTACTGTAAATGATATTGAATTTGGCGATTTGAGCTTATTAATAGAAGGGAATAGAAATCTTACTAAATATAATATTAATACTATATTAATTAACGAAAATGTAGAATCTATTGTTGCTATAGGTGAAATTGATGATTCTGGGAAATATACAGAAGTAAATCTGAATGTAAATTTAAAAGACTTTAACTTAGCAGCATTTAGCCCATTTGGAGGCGAAGAGATTACAAACATAAGAGGTTTGGCTTCAGGTAATGTAAAGGTTAATGGTAAGTATAATTCACCCTCAGTTTTTGGTAATTTAACTCTGAATGAAAGTGGCTTAAAAATACCTTATTTAAATACAGATTTTGATCTTCAAGACAATACTATGGTAGTAGTTACTGAAGATAATTTTGATATATACGATACTAATTTAACAGATACAAAATATAATACGAGTGGTGTTTTTTCAGGAAATATTTCACATCAAAACTTTCAAGATTGGTATCTAAATTTTCATTTAGAAACAGACAGAATGTTGGTGCTAGATACTCCTCCAGATGAAGATGAATTATATTATGGTACCGCTTTTATTAGCGGAACAGCTGATATTATTGGTGATATAGACGAATTAGTGATTGATGTTGTTGCTGCAACTGAAGAAGGGACTAGTTTTAAAATTCCTATAAGTGATACTGAATCTATTGGAGATGATTCTTTTATAAAATTTATTTCTCCACAAGAAAAACAAGCAATTTTAAGAGGGGAAACCATTGTCTCAAAAGAAGCTAAAGGATTGTCTTTAAATTTCGAATTAGATATTAATAATAATGCTGAAGTAGAAGTAGTAGTTGATAAAGAAAACAACTCAACGCTAAAAGGAAGAGGAGCAGGTACATTATTACTTGAAATTAATACGTTAGGGAAGTTTAATATGTGGGGAGATTTCATAGTATATGAAGGAGTGTATGATTTCAGGTATGGTGGATTAATACAAAAAGAAATTGCTGTTGAACGTGATGGTACTATTACATGGGATGGTAGTCCGACCAAAGCGCAATTAAATTTAAGAGCGATATATGAAACAAAGGCAAATCCATCAGTATTATTAGATAACCCTTCTGCTAATAGTAAGATCCCTGTAGAAGTAATTGTAGATTTATCGGGAGAAATTTTAAAACCAAACTTAGATTTTATAATTAATTTCCCAAAAGTAAGTTCCATTTTAAGAGATGAGTTAGAGTACAAATTACAAGATAAACAGCAACGCGAAAATCAAGCTCTTTATCTAATTTCAACAAGCTCATTTATTGGAGAAAATGTAGGGCAAAATGCTTTGGCAGGTGCTTTGACAGATAAAGTTAATGCATTAGTTGCTGATATTTTTAAAGATAGTGACTCTAGAATAAAAGCATTGCCATATATAGAAAATAATACAAATTCTGTTGATAAAGAAAATGCATATAATATTGGTTTAACTGTGTCTTCTCAAATAACCGATCGTATTATTATTAACGGTAAAGTGGGTGTTCCTGTGGGTGGTGTGAATGAATCTGCTGTAGCAGGAGATGTTGAAGTTCAATGGTTAGTGAATGAGGATGGTAGTCTTAGAATTAACTTTTTTAATCGTCAAGCCGATCTACAATTTATAGGTGAAGATCAAATATTTGAGCAAGGAGCAGGGGTTTCTTACTCAGTAGATTTTGATACAATGAAAGAATTAGTAGATAAAATTTTCGGAAAAGAAATAGATATTGAAGAAATACAGATTATACCTGAAGATTCATCTCCAGTTAATTTCACATCACCTAAAAAAAATGAAAATTAAAGTGAAGCAATCATAGAGATTTCTACATTCACAAACTTTGGTAAATTAGCAACTTCTACCGTTTCTCTAGCAGGCGCATTTTCTTCAGAAAAATAAGTTGCATATACGGTGTTAATAGCTTTAAATTGATTCATATCTGAAATAAAGATGGATGCTTTTATTACATTTTCGAAGGTCATGTTTGCCTCTGAAAGAACTGCTTTTAAATTCTCCATAACTCTTTTAGTTTCTAATGAAATATCTTCAGTTTCTAATTTTCCTGTGCTAGGATTAATAGCTATCTGTCCAGAAGTATATAGCATATTTCCATTTAAAACAGCTTGATTGTAAGCACCAATTGGCGCAGGAGCATTTGGAGAATTTATTATTTTTTTCATAATTCAGTTTTATAGACGTTTATCTGGTTCACGACGTTTGTCGTATTTAATATCACTAAGTACAGACGATTTTATTCCAATAAAAAAGTACCAAGCTGTATTTATACTACCAATTGGTGTCCAATTAAAACTAAGTCTCCAACTTTCTAAATCTCTTTGAAAACGTAATTGTGTAAGGGTGATGCCTTTGTTTTTAAAGTCATACCCTGAAGATACTCCAACACTCCATCTAGGAGAGAGATCTAAATTTGAACTAAACATAAGTGATTGAGAAGATATCTCGTTCTGTCGAGCCGAATTTGAATAAGTCATAGTATAAGCCAGCCTTAAATCCCATGGGATGGCATAATTATACCAACCTAGATCTTCACGTTCATCATCTTCATTATCTCTAAAATTCCTACTATCATTTAGACTCGTACTATCACCAAAAAGATCATCTCTTCTTCCGCCATTTCTTAAGGTTTCATTGGCTAAGTCATCTTCAGCATTATTATTGCCACTAAAATCAGTACTAGCGAAACTATAATTAATACTAATGTTCGCATTTGTAAGTCTAAAAAGACTACCTCCATTATCGATGTTAAATTTATCAATCCTTGTATTGTTATTGTCAAGAGCATAAGGATCAAGGCTTCCATTAAAATTGAAATCTAATTTTTTAATTATAGGAATACTTCCAGTAAAACGTACAGGATTCCATTTTAAAGAATCTCCAGAAACATTATATCCAGATGAAAAATTTAAGTTGTTTAGTATAATTATTTTTTTCGCCTCGACTGCCGTAGTGTCTTTATCTCGGACTTTTGCTTCAATTGTATTACTCAATGAAAACCCAATACTACTTGAATAATTTTTACCTGGTGCTCCAAATAATGTTCCTTCAAACCTAGAGTATTCAACTATTTCATTATTTATAGTTGGGTCAGCAGTTGGAATTTCATAATTATCATAATATTGATCAAATGCCGGGTTTATACTATAGCTTACAGAAGGGCGCATAACATGACGTATGGCTTGTATTTTTTTATCTTCACCAAAATTGAACATACCATAAATAGTGGTTCCTAAACTTGTAGAAAAATTATAGGTTCGATAGGCGTCAAAACCGTTAATGGTATCATTTACAACACCTCCTGCTCCTTCTTCAAGAGTTTGGTCATAACTTTTATCAAATGTTTTAAACACCCATGTCTCTTGAAACGAAGTACTTGCAGAGGCACTTATATAATCTAAAATTTTGAAATTTGTGCTTAAGGGGATGGAATGCCTTATACCCATTTTTGCATTATCAAACATTTCTTTCTTAAAAAATAAAGAATCTGTTGTTTGAATTTGATTTTGCCCCGTAACACTGTATTGCAAGTTTATATTTTGAAGTGCTCCTTTTTTAACTCCTGTTTTTGGCGCAAAAGGAAAAATTCTAGATACACTTGCATTTACATTTGGAAGCGATAAGTTTACAGTTTCAGTGTTCGTGTTTTGTGAATGAGTTACAGCAGCAGAAAAATTTACTTGTGGTTCTCCTTCAAATGTTTTTGAATAGGAAATAGACGAACTTAAGGTATTTACTAATGAACTTGAGTTGTTAATTTGGTTAATTGATTCTTGAAAAAATCGACTACTACCTAAGTTTACAGATGCTGAAAATCGAGAACTTGGGCTGGCTTTTGCATCTTGAGTATGTGTCCATCGAATGTTATAAACAGAACTTTCACTATAATCTGGGAATCCACGTTCACTATTAATTAATTTTTCAAAACGCATACTTAAATTACCTGAAAACTTATAGCGTAAGGCATACGATGACTCTGTACGTAAGGCATAACTACCGTTGGTATAATAATCTCCTAACAAGGCAAGATCAACATAATCATTTAAAGCAAAATAATACCCACCATTCTGAAAGAAAAATCCACGATTATTATTATCACCAAAACTTGGGATTATAAATCCAGAGGTTCGATCTTCAGAAAGTGGAAAATATGCAAAAGGTAATCCAATTGGAGTAGGTACATCTGCAATATACATATTAGTTAAGCCTGTAACAATTTTCTTTTTAGGAACGAATTTGGCCCTACGTGTATAAAAATAATATTCAGGATCATCTAAATTTTCAGAAGTAGTAAACTTAACATTCTTCAAGAATACAACTGAATCATTTACTTTTTTAGTAACTTCAGAAATAACATTAAATCCGTTTTGTTCAGTTCGAGAATTATAAATTAATGCTTTTTCAGAATCAAAATTAAACCTGATAGAATCTGGTTCTACAGTGTTATTTGCTTGAACAAAAACCGGACGTTGAGAATATACATCTGCACTATCAATTCCTTTAGCATATATTTCATTTTTATTATAATCTAATATAATTAAACCTGCATTAATTCGCATGTCACCATATATAATGTATGCTTCATTATACATGTATATTTTTTGTTCTTCTCTATTTATGAAAACATAATCTTTTCCATAATAATCAATAACATCAGTTAATGTTTCTTGCTTTGGTTTAATACTGTCGGTCTTTACCGTATCGACAACAACTTCATTGATTTCAGAAATAAGAGGTTTTATATTAACTTCTAAAGTATCAGATTTTTCTGTACGTTGAATGTCAACTTCATTTTTTGGAGGTAGATCTTGAGATTGCATAACAGTACTACCCAAAAGTAGAAAAAAGATAATCACCAATAAATATTGCCTATATGTTTGCAATGCTACGATACTATTATTTTGTAAATTTGGCTTAATTATTGAAAGATCAAAATTAAGCATATTTTTTTGTGCGACCTTTTATTATAACAGTTTTTTAATAATAGTAACATTTTGTTAGCGTTATCTGTTAAAGATAAATTAAATATATGAAATGCCATTTTAATAATATGAAACCATATGAAGATGTAAGTCAGGGTATTCCATCTTCCAATAGTACAAATATTTTATGCAGATGAAATCAAAATTTATTTTTCAATTATTCTTAATTGCTATAGTTGTTCTTTCTACAACATCATTTTCAAATGTATATTCTCAAAAACAATTCGTTGTAGTTCTTGATGCGGGCCATGGAGGAAAAGACCCTGGTAACAGAGGAAATGGCTATAAAGAAGCTTCTATTGCATTAAGTATTGTACTTAAAGTAGGGGAAGCATTAGAAAAGAATCCAAACATTAAAGTAATTTATACCCGTAAAAAAAATGTTTTTGTTGAATTAAGGGAACGAGCAGCAATTGCTAATCGAGCAGATGCCGATTTGTTTGTGTCTGTACATTGTGATGCCTTTACTAATAATGCATATGGATCTGGAACCTTCGTATTAGGCTTGCATAAATCGAAAGCAAATTTTGAAATTGCAAAAAAGGAAAATGAAGTAATATTCTTAGAAGATAATTATGAAGAAACTTATGCAGGATTCGATCCTAGTGCTCCTGAATCATTAATTGGTATGACCTTAATGCAAGAAGAATACTTAGATCAAAGTATTTTGTTGGCAACATTGGTACAAAATAATTTCACAAATACCTTAAAAAGAAAGGATAGAAGTGTAAAACAAGCGGGTTTTTGGGTGTTGCACAATACCTATATGCCTAGTGTGCTTATTGAAACTGGATTTTTAACGAATAAGAAAGAAGGTGCTTATTTAAATTCTAAAAAAGGACAGAATGAAATGGCTAAAGAAATTTCTAAAGCTATTCTTTCATACAGGTCTAGTTTGTCACTTGCAACTGACAACTCTAAGAATCCCATTATCGAGGAAGATGAAATAGTTGAAGCAATTGAAAATGTAGAAGAAAATATCTATGAAGGCGTAATTTTTAAAGTGCAATTAGCAGCGAGTAGTAAAGATTTAGAGTTGAAACCTTATAATTTTAAGGGGCTTAAAGAATTAAGTAGCAACAAAGAAAATGGTTTATTTAAATATTATTATGGTGACACTTCAGATTATAATAAAATTCAATTAATGAAGACATTTGCAAGAGAGAAAGGATATTCTACCTGTTATATTGTTGCATTTAAGGATCAAAAGAAAGTAAAACTTACAGAGGTTTTGCATTCTGAAGATAAATAAAAATTCAAAATCATAAAACTTATTTAAAATATCGGTAGTACCATATTTATTTTTAAATTTGTTTATAACCAAAACATTATCATTTGAAACTTTCAAGAGAAGTAAAAACAGGAATATTTGCAGTAGTATCAATACTACTTTTTATTTTTGGATATAATTTTTTAAAGGGTACTAACTTATTAAGTACGAACAGAACCTTTCATGTAACCTATACAAATGTAGAAGGATTAACATCATCTGCACCTGTTACTATTAATGGTTTAGTTGTTGGTAAAATTCAAAGCATCAATTTTGTTGATGAAAATGGAGAACTGTTAGTGACATTTACAGTTGATTCAGATTTTAAATTTTCTAAACAAAGTGTAGTTCGTATATATAGCAGTAGTTTAATAGGAGGTAAATCTCTAGCGATTATTCCAGATTATTCATCAAATAATTATGCAGAAACTGATGATTATTTAAAAGGTGAAATCGAATTAGGAATGTTAGAATCTGTTACAGGCGGATTAAAACCATTAGAAGAAAAAGTGATGAAGGCTTTATCTGGCATGGATACCTTGCTAACAAACTTGAACACTATTTTAGATGACACTACAAAAGATAATCTAAAAGGAGCTATTGCTAATTTAAATCAGACAATGTATTCATTTAAAGGAGCTAGTGCTATTCTTAATTCATTGTTGGCTACGAATAAAGAAAAATTGAATACTACTTTTAGTAATTTAGAAACTACTTCTGAAAATTTTGCTTCACTATCAGATTCATTAGCAAAAATTAAAACAGGGGAAATGGTTAATGAATTAGAAGGTGTTATAAGTGGATTCAATACTATCGTTACAAAAATAGAAGCTGGAGAAGGAAGTATTGGAAAACTTTTAAAGGATGAAAAACTATATGATAATCTTGCAGGGGCCTCTAAAGAATTAGAATTACTTCTTGAAGATATGAAGTTAAATCCGAAACGTTATGTTCATTTCTCTTTATTCGGAAAAAAACCACCTAAATACGAAGAACCATCAGATACCAATAATTAACTATGCAATACCTACCTAATATCATCTTTTTAGTAGCTTTAATAGCTGGAGTTGGTTATTTTATTAAGAATAGCAGAAAGATAATTCGAAATATAAATTTAGGACACAAAGTTGATGCCTCAGATCATAAAAAAGAGCGTTGGTCTAATGTGTTTAGAATCGCCTTAGGACAATCTAAAATGGTAGTACGCCCAGTAGCTGGCTTGCTACATTTATTTGTGTATGTTGGTTTTATTATCATTAATATTGAAGTTCTTGAAATAATTATTGATGGAATTTTTGGAACACATAGAATCTTTGCTGGACTAGGTGTCTTTTATGATATATTGATTGCTTCTTTTGAAACATTAGCATTATTAGTACTTGTTGGAGTAATTGTATTTTGGATTAGAAGGAATATAAAAAAAATAAAACGTTTTTGGAATCCAGAAATGAAAGGTTGGCCGAAAAATGATGCAAATTTTATTTTATATTTTGAAATGGTTTTGATGTCATTATTTCTAATAATGAATGCAACAGACCAACAATTGCAAGCTTTAGGAGCAGCTCATTATACTGAAGCAGGATTATTTCCTGTGAGTAGTTATTTATTACCAATATTTGATGGTTTATCTGAAAGTACACTAATTCTTATAGAACGTGGAGCTTGGTGGATTCATATTTTAGGAATATTAGTTTTTCTGAATTATTTATACTTCTCTAAACATCTACATATTATACTTGCTTTTCCAAATGTTTACTACGGAAAAATTGAACCAAAAGGACAGTTTAAAAATAATGAAACTGTTACCAATGAAGTAAAAATGATGATGGATCCTAATGTAGATCCATTTGCTGCACCACCCGAAGGAGCAGAAGCTCCTGCTAAATTTGGAGCTAGTGATGTAACAGATTTAAGCAGAGTTCAACTTTTAAATGCTTATACTTGTACTGAATGTGGACGATGTACAAGTGTTTGTCCTGCAAATCAAACAGGTAAAAAGCTATCTCCTCGAAAAATTATGATGGATACGCGTGATCGTGTAGAGGAAATTGGTAAGAACATTGATAAAAATGGAGAGTTTAAACTTGACGATAGGCAATTACTTGACGACTACATTACCCGTGAAGAATTATGGGCATGTACTACTTGTAATGCTTGTGTTGATGCTTGTCCTGTGAGTATAGATCCATTGTCAATAATCATGGAAATGAGGCAATATTTAGTAATGGAACAATCTGCTGCTCCAAATGAGTTAAATATCTCAATGACTAATATAGAAAATAACGGTGCACCATGGCCTTACAATCAGATGGATCGATTAAATTGGAAAAACGAATAATGTCCCAAAACTTTTGAAATATGAAAAAAGAAGAAGTAGAAAAATTATTACACGATAAAGTAGAAGCAGGGGAACATGTGAGTCCAATTCTTCCAGAAGACATTAAAAATTACCTTGTCGATATTGATGGAACGGTAGGAGACGATATTCCAAATGAAGAACCAGAGCGCATGTTGACCGCAGCAGTGTATCCAGATGCGTTAGAAATGGTAAACAAATGGTATGACGAAGGTCACATTATTTGCTTTTTCACCTCTCGTACTGAAGAACATAGAGCGTATACAGAAATCTGGTTGAAGAAACACGGATTTAAATATCATTCTCTTTTAATGGGAAAACCTCGAGGAGGAAATTACCATTGGATTGACAATCACATTGTTAAAGCAACTCGATATAAAGGAAATTTCACAGAACTTGTTGAAAAAGAAGTAACTATAGAAGTATTTAAAGATTAATTTAGAATGAAACTTATAATTTTCATTCTAACTGTTTGCTTTTTCACTAGTTTAAATGCACAATCCATTATTGGAGAATGGGAAACATATGATGATGAATCTGGTAAAAAAACATCAGTTGTTGAAATTTATAAGGAAAATAACAAATATTTCGGAAAAATTGTAAATCTATATGAAGATCCAAAAGATCCAAAAGATTCAGTTTGTGAAGAATGTAAAGGTGAAAATAGAGATAAACCAGTTATTGGGTTAATTATTATCGAAAACCTAAAAAAGGAAGAAGATGTATTTAATAGTGGTACGATTTTAGACCCAAAAAATGGTAAGACATATAAATGTCAAATTGAATTAATTGAAAATAATAAGTTAAAGCTAAGAGGGTATATAGGTATTTCATTATTCGGAAGAACTCAATATTGGATTAGAAAAACATAGAAAATGAGTGAAACATTAAAAGTGCCAACCATGGCAGAATATATGGCTCAAGGTAAACAACCTGAAGTGTTGTTTTGGGTTGGATGTGCTGGAAGCTTCGATGATAGAGCTAAAAAAATAACAAAGGCTTTTGTAAAGCTTCTTAATAATGCTCGAGTAGAATTTGCTGTGTTAGGAACAGAAGAAAGTTGTACAGGAGATCCAGCAAAAAGAGCAGGAAATGAGTTTTTGTTTCAAATGCAAGCAATGACAAATATTGAAGTGCTTAATGCTTATGAAGTTAAAAAAATAGTTACAGCTTGTCCTCATTGTTTCAATACTATAAAGAATGAATACCCTGAATTAGGTGGAAATTACGAAGTAATGCATCACACTCAATTTTTACAAGCATTACTTTCAGAAGGACGGTTAAAAGTAGAAGGCGGAAAATATAAAGGAAAACGAATTACTTTTCATGACCCTTGTTATTTGGGTAGAGCTAATAATGAATATGAAGCACCAAGAAATTTACTAAAAAAACTAGAAGTTGAATTAGTTGAAATGAAACGTTGCAAAGCGAAAGGTCTTTGTTGTGGAGCAGGTGGAGCACAGATGTTTAAAGAACCCGAAGCTGGTGATAAAGATATCAATGTTGAAAGAACTGAAGATGCAATTGAAACTAAACCTTCCATTGTAGCAACTGGTTGCCCTTTTTGTAATACAATGGTAACTGATGGTGTGAAATCTAAAAACAAAGAAGAAGATATTGAAGTATTAGATATTGCCGAAATGATTGTTAATGCTGAAGATTTATAAAAAATGCTAACAGAATTTAAAAACTTACCAGATGATTCAAGAATTTGGATCTATCAATCAAATAGAAAATTAAGTGATTTAGAAGTTGAATCAATTCATACTAAAACCAATGATTTTTTAGAACAATGGACTGCTCATGGTAAAGACTTAGAAGCAAGTTTCGAAATTAAATACAATCGTTTTATTGTAATAGGTTTAAACCAAGAAAATGCTTCAGCATCTGGTTGTAGTATAGATTCTTCAGTTTATTTTATTCAATCTTTAGAAAAAGAATACAAAATCGATCTAATGGATAAAATGAATGTAACATTTTATAATGGAGATTTTATAGCACATAAATCCTTGGTGGATTTCAAAAAAATGGCAAAAGCCAGATCTGTTTCTAAAAAAACCATCGTTTTTAATAATTTAATAAATACAAAAGCCGAATATCTTGAAAACTGGGAAGTCCCAGCTGAAGAGAGTTGGCATAATAGATTTTTACCATAATACTTCCTTTCCTATATGAAGAACCTCACATTTTTTATCTTAGTATTTTCATTCAGTTTTGCAGCTTTTGCACAACAATTAAATCCTTTGCATGTAGCAAATGATCTTGAAAATCAAAAAAAATGGGTAGATAGTGTGTATGGAAATATGTCACTTCAAGAAAAAGTGGGTCAATTATTTATGGTTGATATTTTTTCAAGTGATCCAAAATCTAAAACCGATAAAATTGATAGCTTAATAAAGAATCAATATATCGGCGGAATTATTTTTTCAAAAGGAGGCCCAAAACGTCAAGCAAAATTAAATAACCATTATCAAAAAGTATCTAAAACACCTTTATTAATAGGGATGGATGCTGAGTGGGGATTGGCAATGCGTTTAGATTCTACTTTTGCTTATCCATGGAATATGACTTTAGCTGCTATAAAGGATAATCAGCTTATTGAAGATGTTGGTAAAAGAATAGGGGAGCATTCAAAACGATTAGGAGTGCATATTAATTTTGCTCCAGTTGTCGATATCAATACAAATCCTAAAAATCCTATCATTGGAAATCGATCTTTTGGAGAAGACAAAGATAACGTTACCGAAAAGTCATTAGCTTTTATGAAAGGTATGGAAAGTGTTGGTGTTCTTGCTAATGCAAAACATTTTCCAGGACATGGTGATACCGATAAAGATTCTCATAAAACATTACCAACTATTTCTTTCACAATGGAACGAATTGATTCAGTTGAGTTACATCCTTATAAAAGATTAATTGAAAACGGATTAAGTAGTGTGATGGTTGCTCATTTGAATGTGCCATCATTAGAGGAAAAATTTGATTATCCTTCATCTATTTCAGAAAATATAGTTACAAATATTTTAAAAGGGCAGCTTGGTTTTAATGGATTAATCTTCACAGATGCTCTGAATATGAAGGGTGCTGCCAATTTTAAGAAACCTGGTGAAATAGATTTGGCAGCATTTTTAGCAGGTAATGATGTATTGTTGATTTCTGAAAGTGTACCAAAAGCACACCAATTAATTGTTAATGCCTATCGAAAAGAATTTATTTCAGAAGAACGATTAGCGCATTCTGTTAAAAAAATATTACTTGCTAAATATAAAGTTGGTTTACATCAATATGAACCTGTTAATTCTGAAAACCTAATCGAAGATTTAAATGCTCCTGAAGATAGAGTATTATATGAAAAGGTAATGGAAAAGGCATTAACCGTTATAAAAAACAAAGAAGATATTTTACCTATAACTGATTTAGTCGATAAAAAAATTGCTTATGTAAATTTTGGAGATGATTCAGGAAAACACTTTTTAAATCAGTTGAAGAAATATGGAAATGTTTCTTGGGTTAAAGCGAAGAGCTTAAATAGTTATGTTAAGAAATTAAAAAGGTATGATTATGTAGTCATTGGTTTTCATAAATCGAATGATAATCCATGGAAAGGGTATAAGTTCACTGATAAAGAATTAGTCTGGATCTATGAAATAGCACGAACTAATAAAGTTATATTGGATGTTTTTGCAAGACCTTATGCTTTATTAGATTTAAAAACTTCTGAAAATTTTGAAGCGATAATAATGTCGTATCAAAATAGTAAAGTTTCTCAGGAACTCTCAGCACAATTAATTTTTGGAGCTAGAAAAGGGGAAGGGATGCTGCCAGTAACTCTTGGAGAAGATTTTCCGTTGTTTACTTCTATTGAAACAAATCAATTAAAGCGTTTGCAATATGGCGTTCCAGAAAGTGTAGGAATTAATTCAGAAAAACTAAAAGGAATAGATTCTTTAACTCGAATTGGATTATGGGCTAATATGATGCCTGGGGCTCAAATTTTAGTGGCCAGAAAAGGAAAAGTGATATATCAGAAAAATTTTGGACATCATACTCAGGATAAGAAAAGAAGAGTAAAAGATACAGATATTTATGATGTTGCTTCATTGACAAAAATTCTTTCTACACTACCATTAGTCATGGAATTATATGAAAGAGAAATTCTTACTATGAACACAAAGCTTTCTGAAATACTCCCTGAATATAAAAATACAGACAAGGCAAATATTAATATAAAGCGTATGCTTTCGCATTATGCACGTTTAAAAGCCTGGATTCCTTTTTATGTAAGTACTTTAGATACTGTAACTAAATTGCCTTCTGAAAAATATTATTCAAAAGAAAAAAGAGATAGTTTCAAAATTAGAGTTGCAGAAAATTTATTTATGCGAGACGATTATAAGGATTCTATTTTTGAAAGAATTAAGAAGAGCGAGCTTAGAAAAAAATTAAGTTATAAATACAGTGATTTGCCATACTATTTACTGAAAAAGTATTTAGAAGAATTTTATGGATCATCTTTAGATAAAATCATTCAACGAAATTATTATAAATCATTAGGAGCTAATTATTCAACCTATTTACCTTTAGAAAAATTTAAGAAAAGTCAAATTCCTCCTACTGAAGATGATCAAATCTTTAGAATGCAAAAAGTACAGGGTTATGTTCATGATCAAGGAGCAGCAATGTTAGGTGGAGTGAGCGGTCATGCAGGTTTGTTTAGTAATGCTAATGATATTGCTAAGATAATGCAGATGTTTCTTTGGGAAGGATCTTATGGAGATAAGCAATATTTAAGTAAAGAAACCATTGATGCTTTTAATACTTGTCATTATTGCGAAGATGATGTAAGAAGAGGAGTAGGGTTTGATAAACCTCAATTAGGTGAAGTCGGGCCTACATGTGGTTGTGTTTCTACTTTGAGTTTTGGTCATAGTGGTTTTACCGGCACCTTTACTTGGGCAGATCCTGAGCACGATATTGTATATGTTTTTCTTTCAAACAGAACGTATCCAGATGCAAGTAATCGAAAAATAATTGGAAGTAATTTACGATCAAATATTCAACAAGTAATTTATGATTCTTTAATTGAAGAAGAATAAAAATTATTCTTTGAAATCACTTTTAAGGTTTTTCCAAACCCTCAATAATAAAAATCCTGAGATTAGTATAACAACAATTAACCCAGATGCTAATTTATAATTTCCATATAAAATATTACCTGTAGCAAACATGCAACTATAGACTAGAATACATCCTAAAATCATTGCTAATATCCCTGAGGGAACCGACCANTTTTTGTTTTTTTCTAATGATTTTAATTCATCATCATCAACCGAATCGATTACATTTTTCCATCCAGGACCTCCAGGTAATGTTTGTTTATAAAATGTAACTAATGTTTCTTTACTCTCTGGTTTTGTCAAGAATGTAACAAGAATCCAAATAATTGTGGTTACTAATACGACTAATGGAAATTTTGACCAAGCCGGAAATACTCCCTCAATTAATACATCTGCTTCATTTTTATGATCAAATAATATATCTTTTAATGAAGTGAAATTAAATAGTATAGAAATAATCCCAGAAGCAAACATAGCCGATATTTCACTCCATGCATTGATTCTCCACCAAAACCATCTAAGAATAAAAATAAGTCCTGTACCAGCTCCAAACATTAATATAATTTCAAATAGTTGTAAGGCATTTGTTAGAACTAAAGCAAGTAATGCACTTGCAATCATTAAAATTACTGTGGATAACCTTCCAATGTTAACTAATTCTTTTTCACTTGCATTCTTATTGATCTGCTGCTTATAAAAATCATTAACGATATAGGATGAGCCCCAATTTAAATGTGTCGATATAGTTGACATATAAGCTGCTCCTAAAGACGCTAATACGATTCCTAAAAGGCCGCTAGGTAATTTTGTAAGCATAGCAGAATACGCTAAATCATGTCCTAATTTACTTTCTTCAACATTTGGAAAAGCAGCTTGGATACTTGCTAAATCTGGATATAAAACCAATGAAGCAAGAGCTACTAAGATCCAAGGCCAAGGACGTAAAGCATAGTGCATGATATTAAAGAAAAAAGTTGCACCAATTGCATGATTTTCATCTTTTGCAGCTAACATACGTTGAGCTATATATCCTCCACCACCAGGTTCAGCTCCAGGATACCAAGCACTCCACCATTGTACAGCAAGTGGAATTATTAAGATTCCTATAAGAGCTTCTGTGTCATTAAAATCTGGTAAAATGGATAATTTATCTGCTACATTTTCATTTGAAAGTAAATTGGTTAAACCACCAATTTCATCCATATTAACTAAATAATATGCAGCTCCAATAGCTCCAGCCATTGCTACGAAAAACAATACAAAATCTGTATAAACTACTCCTCTAAATCCGCCAAGAGCACTAAAGATTACAGTAATAGTTCCAGCAATACCAACAGTTTGAATAGGAGTAAGCCCTAACATTACTTGTCCAATTTTTATAGCGGCTAATGTTACAGCCGCCATAGCCATTACATTAAAAACTACGCCAAGATAAACAGATCTGAAGCCTCTAAGAAAATGAGCTGGTTTACCTCCATAACGTAAATCATAAAACTCCATGTCTGTACTGACATTGGATTTTCTCCAAAGTTTGGCATACACAAAAACCGTTAATAATCCAGTTAGTAAAAATGCCCACCAGACCCAGTTTCCGGAAACGCCATTATTTCTTACAATGTCTGTTACTAAGTTAGGGGTGTCTGTTGAAAAAGTAGTAGCAACCATTGAGAAACCAAGTAACCACCATGGCATACTACGATTTGACAAGAAATACTCTGAAGTATTTTTACCTGATCTTTTTGAAACAATAATACCAATGGAAAGTACTAATGCAAAAAATGAGATGATTAATACCCAATCTAGTGTTTCTAATTTCATAAATTGTTACTTAGTTATTTTTAGCAATTCTTGGGCTTGACCCATCCAATCATCATTTTCAATTCTTCCAGGGAAAAAGTCAATTAATTCAGTAATTGCTCGAATATCTCCTATAGATAATTTGCTGATTTGTGTATAATTAAAAATACCAACTTCATTTAGTCTTTCTTCTATATAAGGACCAACACCTGTTATTTTAGTTAAATCGTCTTTGTTCTTTTCACTTCCTAAACCAAGTGTATCAAAATTTAGTTTTGGTTTAGATTTATTATAAGTAACATAACTTGTTCTAGCTTTTATGGCAACTCTTTTAGGAATTTTGGCTTCAATAATTTCCTCCTGTGTTTCTTTTACAACTTTAATAATTTTTGGCTTTATTTCAGTAAAGATTGTTTCTATATCACTTATACTTTCTTTTGAAGGAACTTTATCGAAATTTGAAATGGCATGATTGGTTTTTTTAAGTGCCGCAATTTTTTTCTTCTGCTTATTTATTATTCCAGAATATTTTGCCTTTTGAAACCATAAACTTGAAAAATATCCAATTAAAAATGCACTTAGCATTAATATAAAAATACCTCCATATTCGGGTAACAAGCTAAGTATGTCTATTTGTTTATTCATATTAATTAAATATAACTTCTATGCGTCTATTTGCAATTCTTCCTAAATGTGAGTTATTACTATCAATAGGCTCAGACTCTCCTTTTGATGACGCAATTAATTTTGTTTTATCTATATTTCCTTTTGAAACTAAATACCATCTAACTTGCCTTGCATGTTTTAAGCCAGTAGCATAATTATCATTACTATTACCAATGTTGTCTGTATGGCCTACAATTTCAATTTTTATATTGGGATGATTTTTCATTACAGAATTTACTTCTAGAAGTAAGTTCTGTAAATTATCATTTGCTAAAATTCCACTTTCTGAAAATTTTGGGTATACAGTTTTTGCTTCAGGAATTTCTAATTTTAAATTTTCAATTCTCTTTAAATTTAAAGGTTTAAAAGAGAATGTTAAGCTATTATTGAATTGAAGACTATCATTAAATTGAATATCTTTTATAATTGGTTTGATCACTATTTTTTCAGCTGAAACCCCAGTTTCTATAAGAATATCTTTAATGATTAAGCCTCTTAGCATACCTAAGTTTGGACTTTCAACATCCTCTAAAGGGCTATATAAAGAAATGATATGTAGTTCAGATTCTGGGTGATCTATTAAATAGGTGTTTAGCTTGTATTTAAAATCTATTATAGAATTTGGAATAAGTAATTCGGGTGAGTTCTTTGTAATACTAACTCCTTCAGAAAATAAAAAGATTATTTCACCATTTTCATTAATTGCTTTAAGCGTATTATAATTTACAGGCTCTTTTTTCAATAAAGTATCTTGAACATTAACAGTTTCAATAATAGTATCTTTTAGAGGAGCAATTTCCTTTGCATCTTTAATAATAGGTTTTTTTTCCACATAAGTAGAATCAGAATTAACAGCTATTTCGCTTGGTTGAATCAAAGAATAGATCCAAAGCCCAAAAATAGACCATAATAAAAAAACAATAAAAGCTATTAAAAAGTTTTTCATACAAGCAATCTCTTTGTTTTATAGGGTTTTACAAACAAAGAAAGTCATTTAATCAAATCTATAAAAATTATTCATTTTTAAGGGAACAATTGTGAATATGTTTTCCACATATTGTACACAATATTTTTTATTCTAAAATACTAAAAAAGCCCAATCCAAATTATTGGAAATGGGCTTTTAATAATTATTAATTTATGCTTTAATTTAACCAACCATTTGTCTTTGCTTTTTTACTATACATATAAAGAAAAATAGCAATTACTATAACCATAATTGGCATGATATAACCTACAGGACCATATACATCCATATTATTACTTAAAAAGAAATTATATACCATTTGTACAAGTACTCCTAAAAGAGATAAAAGAAATACTGGGATTGCCCATTTTTTCTTCATAATTAAAGCTAGAGAACCTATAAGCCCTCCAAATACTGCAATAGCAAAAGCTGCCGTAGCCCATGCTGGAACATTTTCATAAAGTTCTCTTTGTGCTTCTGGAAGTAAGGCTTTTGCATCATCGGTCATATACGCTTGACCTATATAAGCCATAACACCCATAGCATTCCAAATTAATGCAATGATGGCAATTATCCAATATGCCACTTTTGGTTTGTTTGTTGTATTCATTTTTTTTTGGTTTTAATAATTAGTGATTATTTGTTAGGACTTCAATGTAAGAGATTTGCTTATAAAATGCAAATAACTGATATCTTGTTATTTATAGGAAGTTGTAATTGTAGTATATTTAATAATTCAAATTTTATACTATGAGTACCATACCAAAAAATGCATTTAAGTTCCTTTCTAGATTAAAAAAGAATAATCATCGGGATTGGATGACAGAACATAAAAAAGAATATTTGGCAAATGAAAAAATACTAAAGGCATTTTATGCTTCTATTGAGAACTCTTTAAATGAAACAGATGAAATTTCAAAACTCAAGGTATTTCGAATTAATAGAGATGTAAGATTCAGTAAAGATAAAACTCCATATAATGTGCATAGAAGTGCAAGTTTTAGTAGGGCAGGAGCCCATCGACGTGGTGGTTATTATTTAAGGTTAGAACCTGGAAAATCTGCTATGGCTGGAGGGTTTTTTTCTCCTGAACCAGCTGATTTACTTAGAATAAGAAAAGAATTTGAAATGGATGCTTCAGATATTCGTGAAATATTGAATGAAAAAGAATTTAAAAAAACATTTACAGAATTTGACCAGACCTATAAAGTAAAAACTGCTCCTAAAGGTTTTAATAAAGAAGATGAAAATATAGACTTAATAAGACTTAAAAGTTATTTTGTAGTTCATAATTTTACAGATGAAGAAGTATTTGCAGATAATTTTCAAGAAAATCTAATGCATAAATACAAACTATTAAGAGCCTATTTTGATTATATGAGTGAGGTCTTAACAACCGATTTAAATGGAGTTTCCTTGTTAGATTAGCACAATACTAATGAGTAAATTCATATTCTAATAATTGCACATTACTTTTAAGTCTTTCTTTTACAATACTCATCATTCGTTTGTTTAGAGAAGATGAATTTTTTGTATACTCATTATGCTCTTCAGAAGTAAACATTCCTATTACTATACCTTTTAAAGAATTACGAAATTTCATGTCTTTATGAATTGCATTTTCTATATAATCCAATCTTTTATCAATTGGAAGGTCGTAAAAAACATTTTTGTGTTTCTCTATATAATGCTTAAAAACTTGTACTAAAATATCGTTTTGGAGTTTTACTACTGGACGAATGGTTTTATTCTGAAAAATCTCTTCTTCAGACATTGAATCATTTACAATTGCAGTATTAATCCTTGGGCGTAAATTCAATAGTACTATATCTCTAGAGTCCATGATTTAAAGGTTTTATTAAATTTACCAAATTGAAGCCTTCCTTTATTTGTAAGAAAAATATGTTATAAACGTCTTTTCAACAATTATAATTCGAAATATAAAAGCCCCTAATGTATTATATTTAGAGGCTTTATTAGATTTAATCTACAGAGTTAACTTTTCTTTAAAAACTCTTCTTTACTTTTTATACTCGGAATTTTTAATTCATTTTTCTCTAAATAAGAATTAAATTTTTTCACTTCTTTACTTTTAATAGCTTCATATCTACTTTTTGCCTCCTCAAAACTTTCAGAAATTAATACGAAATTAAGTTTATGAGCTTCAGAAACTAGATCATGACTACTAGCAACACTACTAAATAAATCACCCATTTTTTCTCTTAATTCTGGTTCAGCAGAAGCAACATAATTATCCCCCGTTGTAATTACTAAATCCTTCATCAATTCATTTAGAGCAGTATATGCTTTTTGGGCAATCTTTTTACCTTTTCCATTTTCAGAAATTACTTT
>JGI24724J26744_10000843_pt1 | contig 21561 bp, 25 predicted proteins | sample Cruoilmetagenom7_FD_26744 | JGI IMG/M metagenome (IMG submission 26744) | reverse complement strand
AGCTTCACTTTTAATATACTCTTTTGTATATTTATTCATAGGAAAAATCAATTTTGGTAAAACATCTTTTGAAACTTGTCCTAGAAAATAGCTTTGATCTTTTGTTAAATCTTCCGCTTTATAGATAAAATCTCCATCTGTTTTAGCATAATGCCCTGTTGCTAAAAAATCAGCCCCTAATCTCATAGCCTCATCATAGAGTTCACCAAATTTTATTTGAGAGTTACATTTTACACAGGGATTTGGTGTGATACCACCTATATAACTTTGTACAAAATAGTCATATATCTCTTGTTTAAATTGTTTGCTTAAGTCTAATACGTGATATTTTATATTTAGAAAGTTTGCTACTTGTTCAATGTTTTTTATATTCTTCTCATGATATCCATCAACAGTTTCATGAAGTTTCATATAGATACCCTCAACTTCATATCCCTCTTTTTGAAGAAGATATGCTGTCATACTACTATCAACACCACCACTTAATCCAACAATTACTTTTTTTTTATTTTGATTTATCATATCTTTTCTTAAGTTATTTTCTTTGGATTATAACAAAAACTATTTATACTGTGTTTAAAGTAAGAAAAGTGTATAATATTTTTTAATGATTTAGTGTAAGGAATTATAGACATTGGAATATATAGTAATAAGTTTTACTCATAAAAATACAGATATAGCCACTAGAGAGAAATTATCTTTCAACAATGAGATAGAAAAAGAATCTTTTTTAAAAAGTATTATTAAGTCTGATACTATCAATGAAGCGATACTTCTTTCTACTTGTAATAGAATAGAATTAATCATCAACACCTCAAACTCTAAAGAAGCAAATAAAGTTGGAATTGAAAACTTTTCACAACATTCTACTCTTGATATAGAAGAGTTATACAATAGAGCTGATATTTATGAAAATGAAAGTGCCATCCATCATATCTTTACAGTTGCTTCTTCACTTGATAGCCTTGTAGTTGGTGAAACACAAATAGCAGGACAACTAAAAGATGCTTTTAAATTTGCAATAGAAAAAAACTTTTCGGGTCAAAATCTTTCACGAGTATTACACTACGCTTTTAAATGTGCTGCAAAAGTAAGAAATGCTACACAGCTTGGAAGTGGTTCTGTTTCAGTAGCTTCAACAGCTGTTGCTCAAGCAAAGCAGTTGTATAAAGATGCTATAGGAGTAAGAGCCCTAGTTATTGGTGCAGGGGAGATGAGTGAACTCGCATGTAGACACTTGCTCAAATATGGATTTAATATTGTTATTTGTAGTAGAAATATTAAAAAAGCTAGAGTTTTAGCTCACTCAATTATTACTGATGGAAATGGTGATGAATATAAGCACGAACAAATTGAAATAAAACCATACGAAGAACTCGAATCACTTCTTAATTCAATGAGACTTATGATTACTGCAACAAGTGCCCCTTATCCAATCATCAAAAAAGAGATGATAAAAGAGTATGAATATACTAGAAATTGGTTTGATATTGCACTTCCTAGAGATATAGAAGATATAGAGTATGAAAATCTCAACATATATAGTGTTGATGATTTACAATGTATTGTTGATGAAAATATGGAACTAAGAGCAGAACAAGCCAAAGAAGCTTACAGTATTGTTGGTAAAATGACTGTTGAATTTTTCAGTTGGTTACAAACCTTAAGTGTAGAACCTGTGATAAAAGATTTACATCTTAAAAGTGAAGAGATAATAGATAAAAAAATCCAAAATGCACTTAAAAAACATTTTATAAAAGCTGAAGATGAAGAAAATATCAAAAAACTTTGTCAAACTGTTATGGCTGAATTTTTACATAATCCAACAATAAAACTCCGAGATGTTTCAAAATCAATTGATGGAGATATAGTTTTAGGAACTACCCAAAATCTTTTCAAACTTAATACATAAATAGAGTTATACTATTCGTTAATTTTCCCTTTTATTTTTCAAATATATAAAAAAGAGTAAAAATAAGAATGAAAACAACAGTGGATAAAAGAAGTAATACTCTTTTAGTATAAGTTTGTTTTTTTCTATTTTACTTTTTTCTAGGGTATCAATAGTTTCATATATTTTTAATAAAGATTCTTTACTCTTTGCAGTAAATGTTTCACCATTTGTAGCACTTGATAGTTGCTTCAATGTATAAATATTTGTTGCTCCTATTGCTATGGTATATATTTTTATATTATACTTTTTTGCCAATTTTAATACAACTTCCAAAGGTATCGTACTCGCCGTATCTTCCCCATCTGTAATAGCAATAATTATTTTAGACTTTGTTTCTCTATTTTTAAGAATATTAATTGATGTTGTAATACTATTAAGTAAAGCTGTTTTATCTCCAACAATACCGATTCGTAAACTATTAAGTATTCTATTTTGTGCTTTTTTATCATAGCTTAGTGGTGAAGCTGTCATAACAGAACTACCAAATACTACTAAACCTATATTATCATTAATCCTTTTATTGATAAAATCCTTTACTATCTCTTGTACCACTTGCCATCTATTTTGTTCTCGCATATTTGGATTAAATCCTGTTTGTCTCATAGAACCACTTGTATCAAGTGCTAAAACCATATCAACACCATCTTGTTTTGTATTGACACTATTAAGTTCTTTTATAGGAGATGCCAATGCAATTATTGCTAAAAAAATAGAAAGCCATTTAAGTAGGGAAACTAAAGTGCTATTTAAAGTAGTTGCTTTTTCATAAATATCAAGGTGAGGCATATAATAAGACTGCACTTTTGCTTTACAAAACCTAGCACAAATGACAAAAACTAAAAAAAGAAGAAGAAAATATGGATACTCAAAAGTGATATTATAGAACATCTAAACTCTCCAAAAATATTTCATACTGTACTTTTATAGTATTTGGTATCTTTTTATCTATAGTTTTTTTATATTTAAACTCTTCAAGACTATGATCTAACTCTTCAAAAAGTCGTTTTTGTCTTTCATCTTTTACTAAAAGTCTTCCATACATAGATATTGTATAAGCTGCCTGTTTTTGCTTGGATAAATCAATATCTTTGAGAAGATTAAAATACTCTTTTTCTTTTGAAGATTTTTTGAATTTAAAATAGTTATAAATAAAATAAATCAATATAGCAACAATAGATAAAGCAAAAATTATCAAACCATAATAAATATAGATACTATAATCAGGTATCTCTACGATTGTTTTTATATCATTAATTTGAAGTTGATTTTGTCCATTATTCATCTCATAATAATATCCAATAATACCCAATCAAAAGCTAAAATATATATTTTAATAGTATAATCGCTTTATGAAAAGTATCAAAAAAAATATAGCTATCTTAATCAGTCTCACATCACTAACCTTATTATTTACTGCGTGTAATCAATCTGCAACTTCTGTTCTAAACAAAGAACCAATCTTTGGACAAAATTTACAATATTCAAAAGTGGGTAAAATAGTTATAGACAAAGAGGTTCAAGCACTTATAAATGTTACTTACCTAAACTCAGTAGATACTAAAATATGGGATAATGATAAACAAAATTTTCTAATAGGCACATATATAGCAGAAGATAACAATANAACTTACTCACTTACTTTAAACGGAAACAGCGAAATATCTACAAGTAAACTACCAAAAAATGAACCAATATTTCAAAATATNGCTCTTAAAAACAATTGGGCAAGTTACCAAATCACAACTTTTGATGACGTAGAAGANAAACAACTACANTTAGTTTTTAAAGATTCTTTAGNACATAATACAACTATTACTTTTGAGAAAGAGTAAGTTTAAATAAGCTTTATTCCATTTAGATTTTTAGTTTTCTGTCATTTTTTGATAAAACCAATTTTATCTATAGTTGAACTATCTTGTTGCATCAGTTGATTAAGTACCTCTATGATTTGTTTATCAGTTTTTTCTCCATGATATACTCTTGACTCTATTTGAGTTATCTTTTTAGCTAGTTCATCATAGGATAAAGCATATCTTCGTAAAGCTGTAAAGGTTCTCATAATAGTAAGTGTAACTTGCGTTGCAACTTTACTTTTTAACACCGTTGCTAACATATAAACGCCTTGTTCTGTAAATACTTTGGGAGAATATCTTCTACCTCCCCAACTTGAGGTCACATTTTGTGACCTCAAGATTTCAAACTCTTCTTTTGAAAGTTCAAACATTAAATCACTAGGAAATCGTTCTAAATTTCTTTTTACTGCTTGATTAAGTACTTTTGTTTCCACTTCATATAATTTTGCTATATCACTATCTAGCATAACTTTGACATCTCTTATTGTATAAATTTTAGAATTTATATCTTGCAACAATAAATTATCCATTTTAATACCTTTTTATTTTATAAAGGTATCTTATCAATATTTTTTGTATTAATTCAAAAGTATTGCAATTTGCAATATTATTATGCTACTTTTTTAAGGAATAATTAGAAGTAATTTATGATTATAAAATATTTAAAGGAACTTAAACATTATTATCTTTTAACCACTTATTTAATTCCACATGAAACTCATCATATATAGTTATTAAGTCCTGTAAAGTAAGAACTTTATTATTAAACTTAATTTTAAGTGCTTTTTTATCTAAATATTTATTTTCAAATTTTGTATTAGAAAGCAATAGTAATTGATTTTTAGCATCAACATCTTTTTCTCTAAACCATTTCCATGGATAATCTGACATATAAAATTGTTTTGTACTTAATTGCTTTAATATTTTATGTAAATTAGGTGAGAAAAAAAGATTAGTAACTATATTTGTATTTAATTCATGTAAAAATTCATTAACTTCATTTATTTGTAATCTTGATATCTACTTGTTTTAAAGTTTCATACTCTATTAAAGAAAAGAAGTAAGGAGTACTTTTCAAAACTCTCTCATCTTTTTTAACTATTTCTATAAGCATATTATTATGTTTTTATAAATATTCATATAATATATCGAGTTGTTTTTTTAAAATTTCAAATTCTAATCTATTTTTATTCCACTGATTAACTGAAATTTTTAAAGAAATTAATGTAATAGTTATCCCTATTACTGCAAGAAAAGGCATTATAAATTTTTCAGGTGTATATGTTAAATAGTATAATCCAAAAGTTAAAAACGTAAAAATTAAAACTATTGTTATATTTAATTTATTATTAAATTTCTTCAACTCTGTACTTTCAAAAGAATCTTTATATCTTGTTCAATAACTGTATTTATGTTATTAGTCATATTAATTTTCTCATCACTAATTTTAATTATCAATATGTTAATTTATGCCTTATATAGTTTTACTAAATTAATTCTAACTAAACATTACAAAAAAATTCATTATTTTTACTAATTCTTAATCCCATTAACAAGTGTTTGAAAATTAATTTTTTTATCTTTATTTAAATAATTATAATAGATAAAATAATTTGCTAACACTTTTTTCCCATATTTTTTTGTCTCGTCATAAGGGAGTAATTCCATACTTAAATATGGTTCATATTTTCCTTTTTTAAAAAAATCACTTTTAAGTAATCTATTTGTAAATCCAATACCACCATTGTAAGCATAAGCTACAAAAAGTGGATTGCCTAATCTTTTTGTCAAATAATCAAGATGATGGTTCGCATACCTTAGATTTGTTTTCGCTTCTAGTTGTTTATCTATATTATATGGCTCTTTAAGCTGTTTTGCTATTGCTTTGCTTAAAAATGGCATAATTTGCATCGTTCCCATAGCATAAGCACTAGAAATAGAAGTAGGGATAAATCTACTCTCTTGACGACCTATTGCATATATCAATGCTTGTCTTTGTTTATCTAGTTTTTTAAGATTCTTTTTAAAAGGTGTCACAAAATATGAGTTTCTATATCTATGATATCTTTCATTTACAAAAGCCAAATGACCTAAGGTATCATCTGATGTAAAAGTATCTTGATATTTTTTTAATTTTGTTTCATCTATATTTTTCGTATCACTTAAAACTTTAAGCCACTTAAATGGATTTGTTACATCGTATTTTTGAGTTGTAATATTTTTTTGTTCAAGAGTATATATTATATTTTTTTGCTCTTTTTTTAATATGTTATTTGCATATAAAGTATAAAAATTCACATCCCAACTATTAGCTAAATCTTGTAAGTATTTTTTATCTTTTGTTAATTGATATTGCCAAAAAATTATATTGTCTTTTTCCATTTTAAAATATGCTTTTTTATATGCAGAGTTCAAATACTTTAAAGCTATTTTTTCTTTTTTGTGTTTTATAGCATTGATAGCTAAATGAAAAGTTGTCTTAAAATCAAGACCTTCATCACTTAGATTTAAAAGTGATTTTTGAGCTTTGTTCATAGTAGGATTTGTAACAATTAATTTAACAGTTTGAGCAAACTCTTTTTCAGTTTTTAATTTTTCTATTAAAGATTTTGGAAAAAACTGATTAAAATATTTTACTCTATATACTCCGCCACATTGATTAAATACACCAAAAAAAGTTTCACTATCACTTAGTTCTAGAGTTTTAAAAGGTATTGCCGAGTTCAATACTTCTAATTTTAGAGCAAATTTAGGATATTCATTTTTTACTTTATTGATAACTTTTTGTAGGTTTTGTTTTGATAGTTTTGTAGCTTCATAGATGCTAAGCCCAGCTTCTATACAATAATCTTCTTTATTTACTAAAATAGATGTTTTTGTTTTTGTACAAGTTTTATAATCTTTGTACACCTCATCATTTGATTTATCTATGTATCTATTAAAGATTTTATTATTGAAATATTTTACTTGACTTAAGGCTTCATTTGCTTGTTTTGGTGATATGTCTTTGTTTAGATATCTCCAGATATAAAAATCTTTTGCATAACTTTTTGGTTGTTGAGAGAGCCAGTCTAAAGTTATTTTATCTTTTGTTGAAGCAAAAATAGATGTTGTAAATAGTAATAAAAGTATGCTTTTAAATATCAAAATATATCCTTGTATTTAGTAAAAAATGATTATACTAAAAACTATTTTATATAAGGTAAAAGTTTCTCTACACAAAGTCCCATTGCAGTTGATTCGTACCCATCTACACACTTTATATATGGTTTACAAAACCCTTCCACCATTATTGCACCTGCTTTCCCCATACATTCATCACTTTGTATATAGTTTTCCATCTCTTCTTTAGCAAACTCTTTAAAATGATATGTAGTTATAGAGATATCAAAGATTTCTGTTTCTGTTGATTTAAAAATCATACAAGTGATGATACTTACTTCATTGTTACTTTGAAGTTGTAACATTCTTCTTGCATCATCTTTATCTTTTGCTTTTCGTAAAAGCTCTCCATTTGATGTGACAACTGTATCTGCTACAAGTAGTGGCATCTCATCACAACCAAATTTTTTGTAAAGCTCTTCAAACTTCCCTTTTGTAGCAACTTTTACAAACTCTTTTGGGTCTTGGATAGTTATACTATCCTCATCAAATTCTCCACCATCTTGTCTAAATTTTATATTGTGCTGCTCTAAAAGTAACGCTCTTGTTTGCGAATTTGAACCTAGTCGTATCAATCTAAAATTTCCCTTGCTTGCATAGCTATTGACTTTTCTTCATCTGTATTGACAGTTATGTGTGCCAAGTCAAACTTGTCTGTTGCTTCATAAATAGCATGACGAACAAATTGGCTATTTTCCCCAATTCCCCCAGTTAGAACTATAGCATCAACTTTTCCCAAAATCATAAGATAACTTCCAATATATTTTTTAACTCTATAAATAAACATATTTAAAGCAAGTTTTGCATGTGTATCGCACTCCTCATCTATAAGTCGCATCACTTCTCGTAAATCACTTGTTCCACAAAGTCCTTTAAAACCACTCTCTTTATTGAGAATATTATAGATCTCTTCCCTTGAACAATCTAACTTTTCTTGAAGATAATAAACAAGTGAACCATCAATATCACCACATCGTGTCCCCATCATAAGACCTTCAAGTGGAGTAAATCCCATAGAAGTATCTATACTTTTACCCTCTTTTATAGCACAAGCACTTGAACCATTTCCTAAATGTAAAGTAATCAAGTTACAATCTTCAAGTTTTTTACCTAATTGTTTTGCTGCTTCTTGTGCAACATACTGATGACTTGTACCATGAAACCCATATTTTCTAATTTTATATTTTTCATAATACTCGTAAGGAAGTGGGTAAAAACTTGCATAATTTGGGATTGTTTGATGAAAAGCTGTATCACATACTATCACTTGTGGAACATCTCCAAGTGTTGCATATATTGCTTTTATCCCTTCAAGATTTGCAGGATTATGTAAAGGGGCTAGTTCACAAAGTATCTCTATTTTTTTTATTACCTCATCATCTACTAAAGTGGCTTTTGTAAAAAAATCTCCCCCATGAACAACTCTATGTCCCACACAAAAAATATCTTTTGAATCATTGATATGATTTTCCTCTTTAAGTTTAGTAAGGATTTTTTCAATTCCTTCTTTGTGAGACTTTACCTCTTCTTTAATACCACTTTTTAACTCTTCCATATTTTCTTTACAAAAAAGTTTATATTTTATCGACGAACTACCACTATTGAGTACTAAAATTTTCATTTCATCACTTTTTTGTTTTTTTCTATTGATTGTGCTTGTATTGCTGTAATTGCTATAGTATTAACTATATCACTTACTAAACAACCACGACTAAGGTCATTTATAGGCTTATTAAGCCCTTGTAAAATTGGACCAATAGCAACAGCACCACTACTTCTTTGAACTGCTTTGTAAGTATTATTTCCTGTATTCAAATCTGGAAATATCAATACATTTGCATCTCCTGCGACTAAACTATTTGGTAGTTTTTGTTTTGCAACACTTTTTTCAATAGCTGCATCATATTGAATAGGTCCTTCAACTAAAAGTTCCCCCTCCTCTTGCAATATTTTTGTGGCAACTTTAACTTTTTCTACATCATCTCCACTTCCACTTTGTCCTGTAGAGTATGAAAGCATCGCTACTTTTGGTTCTATTCCAAATGCATATGCAGTTTGAGCACTACTTTTTGCAATAGCTGCCAATTCAGCAGCGGTTGGGTCAAGATTAATTGCACAATCTCCATACACTAAAACTTTTGTCTCTAAACACATAAAAAATACACTAGAAACTATTGGTGTATCAGGAGTTGTTTTTATAATTTGTAACGCTGGTCTTACGGTATCTGCTGTTGTACTAATACTTCCACTTACCATACCACCAGCTAGTCCTGTTTGTACCATCATAGTTGCAAAATAATTTGGAACTGTTTGAAGTGTTTCCGTAGCTTGTTCTAATGTAAGCCCTTTATATTTTCGTATATTATAAAACTCTTCACTCAACATTGAAAGATATTTTGAAGTTGCTGGGTCAATTATAATTGCTTTATCAATATTTAGTCCCAACAAACTTACTCTATGTTTTATCTCAATCTCATCTCCTAATAAAACTATATCTACTACTTCAGAATTAAGAAGAATTTGTGTCGCTTTTAAAATTCTTTCATCTTTAGATTCTGGTAATACAATAGTTTGTTTATTTTCTCTTGCTCTTTTTAATAAAGAGTATTCAAACATCAAAGGTGTTATTATGTGATTTGTCTGAGATAATAAGTGTTTTTCAATAATATCTATATCCACAGAAGAGTTAAAAAGTCCCTCAATAATAGAAGTTTTTCTTTTATTATCTGCTTTAATTATAGCTTTTATATCTGATACTTTTTTAGCTATTTCAAAAGTATTTTCTTCCACTTTTAAGATTGGTATATGTTCATTAAAACCTTTTAAGAGTTCTTTGATTGGTTTTTTTAGTTTCATATCACCAGTTAAAAGTATACAACTTATACTTGGTATTGTTTTAGAATGAACTGCTGCAATGGAACCCACAACTATATCACTTCTATCTGCGGGTACAATTATCAGATCATTTGGTTGGATATATTTAATATAGTTATCAAAACTCATAGCTGCTACTTTTATGTGGTCTATAGTTCTATGAAGATACTCTGGCATTTCAAAAATAACTTTAGCGTCAAGTTTATTTTGTATATCCCAAATAGTTAATGCAGATAGTTCTTGAACCTCTTCTATGCAGTATAATAAATAATCTTTTTTACTATTTTCAATATCTTCTATATACTCTTTTTTTGCACGATTTATAAAAGTAGCAAAATGGATACACCCACTATGTTTAATATTTGAAGCTTCCATTGAAATATCTTCTAATAGTTGTATATGACTTTTATCTTTTCCATTTAAAACTGCAATAAAACTTGTATCAAAGTTTTTTGCTAACTCTAAATTGATATCAAAATCAGCAATCATAGATAAGCTATCTTCACTAACACCTTGTATCAATACAAAATCATAATTTGCTTTAAGATTTTCATATTTTTTTATAAGTATCTCATACAGTTTATCTATCTTATTTGCAGATATTAACTCTTTCGCTCTTTGTATATCTACTCCATAACAATCTTTTTTATCCATTTGCAATTTAAAATTATTGACAATAAGGTCTATATCATTGTTTGGAACTTGTGATACTATTGGTCTAAAGAATGCAACTTTTTCATATTTTCTTTTCAAAAGTGCCATAAACCCGAAAGATATAGCTACCGCACCTGCCTCTATCTCTTGAGGTGATACATATAGTGATTTTAATTCCATTTTTAACCTTTATCAATATTTATTGTAATTTTATAATATAAAAGTTACTATTCGGTTTTAGCTACTTGAATATCTTTTTCATATCTATAAATCATAAAGTCAAACATACTAGCTGTTTGATTTGCTTTAAAAAACATATTCATCTCATATAGCCGAAAAGAGACTCTATAAAAAGCGGTAAAAGGGATTATATAACTACCTATTGTTTCTAATCCTCTATTAGGATAATACTTATCAATCTCTTCTTTTAATTGTCCTAGTTTTTCGTGTGCTCGTGAAACTTCAACTGGATCATTTGATTTTATAACATTCAATGCCAAAACAAGATTAACAACAAACATCAAAGCATTAAGGTTCCAACCCATAATAAATATCTCACTATAACTCATCTCTTCTCCAAAATTCTATTTGTAAGATTATAGCAAACAATAGATATAATCTCATAAAAATAGAGGATTTTAATATGGACGGAAAAAAAAGAATTAATATCAAACAAGGTTTAAAAGTAAATATTGTCTTAAAACAAGACCAAAGAAGTGGAAAATTAACTAGCGGTGTTGTCAAAGATATCTTGACAAATTCACCAACACATCCACACGGTATAAAAGTACGACTAACTAATGGTGATGTAGGCAGAGTTCAAGAGATTTGTTAATGAATATTGTACAAGAGATATTAGAAAAAAATAGTTCAAATCTAACTAGCCAATTCAAAAGAATTTTCCACGGAAGAGGTGCAGTTTTTGTGGATTGGAAATTTTTAACTATTGATTCTATTGATGATATTTTAAGTGTAGCATTTTATGAAGAAGTTGCCGTAGAACAAGAAAATGAGCTTTTAGATATGCTTACAAGTTTTATACAAAACACAAGACACTCTACCATTATTTTACAAAGACGCTACATAGAAAAAACAATCACAGAAGTAATAGTTGGAACACTCAAAGATGAGAATATAGCTTACGAAAATCAACTTAAATTTAAACTCAATCTCCAATCAAATCAAAATAGTGGTTATTTCCCTGATATGAAAAATGGAAGAACTTATATACAATCTATAGCAAAAGACAAATCAGTCTTAAACCTTTTTTCATACACTTGTGGTTTTAGTTTAGTAGCACTTAAAGGGGAAGCAAAAAGTGTCGTGAATATGGATATGGCAAAAGGTGCTTTAAACATAGGAAGAATAAATCATCACTTAAATAATCTAGATACTTTCAATGTAAAATTTTATCCACATAATATATTAAAATCATTTGGCAGAATTAAAAGAGATGGACCTTTTGATATTATCATTATAGATCCACCAACTTTTCAAAGAGGAAGTTTTGAAGCAACAAAAGATTATCAAAAAATAATCAAAAAACTTCATCAGTTTGCAAGTGATGATTGTATAGTGATGGCTTGTTTAAATGCTCCACATTTAGATGAAAATTTTATAATCAATATTTTTCAAGAGTTTGCACCTAGTTTTAGATTTATGAAACGACTTGAAAATGTTGAAGAGTTTGAAGCCATTGATCAAAGTAGAAATTTGAAGAACCTACTATTTAGTAACTAAAATTTTATTTAATTAATTGTTTAACTAATTCTATGTTACAATGCGTGTTAATTATACATATACAGGATACACTATGACAATGATATATAATAAAAGTGCAAAAAAGAAAAATACTAATCTCAGTATAAATTCAGACCTTTTACAAAAAGCAAAAGAATGCAAAATCAATCTTTCTTCAAGTCTAGAAAAAGTTTTAGAAAATGAATTAAGAAAAAAAGAGCAAGAAAATTGGGAAAAAGATAATAAAGAAGCAATAGAGATTTATAATGATACCATTCAAAAGCGTGGACTTTTTGGTGATAGCTTGAGAAGATTTTAATGAATCAATTTGAAGTATTTAACAACATGAATAATGATACCAATATCCAGATTCCATATTTTTTAACCGTACAACATAATATACTTAACAATCTAGCTTCCTGTGTGGTAATTCCCTTGGTTACTGATATAAAACCAATCTCAAACCTTAATCCTATTTTTGAGATAGAAAATCAAAAAGTTATCATGTCCACCACTGAAATTGTTGGTGTTCCTAAAAGTATTTTAACTAAAAAAGTTTGTTCACTAGAAAATAAAAGAGCTGAAATATTAAATGCTATTGATTTTATGATTACAGGATTTTAATTGAATGATTTTTTTAACTTTAACTTTTTAATCACACCCTATATAATTGGTTTTGTTTACATAACAGGTGCTATTATTGTACCTTTTGTTATTTATTACTATTTTAAGAAAAATAAACTAGAGATAAACAATGCAAAATATAGACTCTATATATTTTTAGCTTTTATAACTTTAGAAGTTTTTTGGAGAATATTTTGTGAGTTTTTTATGGTTTATTTTAAAATATATTTAGCTTTAAGTTAAAATATAAATACTACAATTTTGTCATTTTACACTATTTTAAAGCTTTTTTGTAGTATCATAAATCCTTATTTTAAATGAAGGAAAAAATATGCCATATGTAAAAGATATTTTTGAATACTTAAAAAGATCAAGCCCTTACCAAAAAGAGTTTTATCAAGCAGCTGAAGAGGTTTTAGAGTCATTAAGACCGCTGATGGAAAAATACCCAAAATATGCAGAACACAAAATTATTGAAAGAATAGTTGAACCTGAAAGACAAATACTTTTTAGAATCAACTGGGTAGATGACAATGGAGAGATTCAAGTAAATAAAGGTTATAGAGTAGAGTTTAACTCAGCCTTGGGACCATATAAAGGTGGACTTAGATTTCATCCAAGTGTAAATGCTGGTATTATTAAGTTTTTAGGGTTTGAACAAATCTTTAAGAACTCTTTAACTGGTCTTCAAATTGGTGGTGGAAAAGGTGGAAGTGATTTCAATCCAAAAGGTAAATCAGACAATGAAGTGATGAGATTTTGTCAAGCTTTTATGAGTGAACTTTATAGACATATAGGTGCAAATACAGATGTACCAGCTGGAGATATCGGTGTGGGTGCTAGAGAGATTGGATATATGTTTGGTATGTACAAAAAACTTGCAAACAAATATGAAGGTGTACTTACAGGTAAATCTTTAAAATGGGGTGGATCACTTGTAAGAACAGAAGCTACAGGATATGGAGCTGTTTATTTTGCTAAATATATGGTAGAGGATAGAGGAGAAACTTTAGAAGGTAAAAGATGTGTAGTATCTGGATCTGGAAATGTATCTATTTATACTATTGAAAAACTTTATCATCTTGGAGCTATCCCTGTTACTTGTAGTGATTCAAATGGTATGATTTATGATGAAGAGGGTATTGATCTTGAGCTTTTAAAAGAATTAAAAGAGTCAAACAGAGAGAGACTTACAGAATATGCAAAAAGAAAACCAACTGCAAAATATACTCCAATTGAAGAGTATCCTGAAGGTTCAAATGGTGTTTATACTGTTCCTTGTTATGCAGCATTTCCAAGTGCTACGCAAAATGAATTAAATCTTCAAGATGCAAAAACTCTTTTAGATAATGGTTGTATGTGTATAAGTGAGGGTGCAAATATGCCATCAACTGCAGATGCTGTTGATCTTTTTGTAGATGCTAAAATCTGTTATGGTCCAGGAAAAGCTGCAAATGCAGGTGGTGTTTCTACAAGTCAATTAGAGATGGCACAAAATGCGTCTATGGTAAACTGGACTTTTGAAGAAGTTGATGCTAAACTAGCTCAAATCATGAAAAATATTTTTGTAACTGCTAGTACAACAGCTGCAGAGTTCGGTGAGCCAACAAACTTAGTTTTAGGCGCAAATATCGCTGGATTTAGAAGAGTAGCAGATGCTATGATCGAGCAAGGTTTAGTATAAAGATTATCATTTAGACAATGATAGTACTCTATTCTACAAAGAGCTTTTTTGTTAGCAAAAGAGAATGATTCTAAAATTACTATTGTCCATGCAAGAGATAGTATCTGGTTTACAGAGCTTTTTACAGCTTCAAATTTTGATGAGTTACAAACTCGTCAAAAACAGAATATTGAGTGAGTTAACTTTGAAGTACTATAACAAACTTCATGAAAAAAATAAGATACACTACATTTAAAGTATAAAACAAGAAGATAAAATAAAAACAACTTAACAAAATACAAACTAAATCAATCATTTGATAAAATACATTACTAATACTATAAACTAATGAGAAATTAATGACACAACAACAATATAAAGAAAAAGTAGAGATTTTAAAAACATGGTCAAAAGCATATTATGTGGATGATAACCCAATTGCAAGTGATGAGGAGTATGATAAACTCAATCGTGAAGTTTTAGGTTTTGAAGAGTCAAATCCTACTTTAATAGATCCAAATTCCCCTACTCAAAGAGTTGGTGGAATTGTTTCAGAGGGGTTTGTAAAAGCAAAGCATTTAAGTCGTATGTGGTCTCAAGAGGATATTTTTAATACTACTGAGTTAGAAGACTGGATAAAACGTGCTAGTAAAGTAGTTGATAGAGATTCTATGCAATTTGTTTGTGAACCAAAATTTGATGGGGCGAGTTTAAATATCATTTATGAAAATGGTATTTTAAAACAAGCTATTACAAGAGGTGATGGAACTATTGGGGAAGATGTAACAGTAAATGTAAAAACAATCCAATCTGTACCTTTAACTATACCTTATGATGGATTAATCGAAATAAGGGGTGAAGTTGTTATAAAAAAAGAAGATTTTCTTAAAATAAATCAAGAAAGACTGGCAAATGGTGAGCCAACTTTTGCAAACCCTAGAAATGCGGCTGCAGGAAGTTTGAGACAACTTGATTCAAGTATCACAGCAAAAAGAAAACTATTTTTCAATGTTTGGGGTGTGGGACAGAACTCTTTAGAATTTAACAAAAGTAGTGAAGTGATGAACTTCATTCACTCTTTTAGATTTGAAAAACCACCTATTCAAAAGATTTGTACTACAGTTGAAGAGATTGAGGAATTGTATCATGAGATTATCAAACAAAGAGAAACTATCTCAATGGGTCTTGATGGAATGGTAATCAAAATTGATTCTCTTGAAGCACAAAGTGACTTAGGCTATACAGTAAAATTCCCAAGATGGTCTTGTGCCTATAAGTTCCCAGCAGTTGAAAAAACTACAAAAGTAAAAGATATTATTTTACAAGTGGGAAGAACGGGAGCTATTACCCCTGTGGCAGATGTAGTTCCTACACTTATTGATGGTTCGACAGTTAGTCGTGCAACTTTACATAACTTTGATGAGATAGAAAGACTTGATTTAAAAATAGGCGATACGGTCATTATCATAAAAAGTGGAGATATCATCCCAAAAATTACAAAAGTTTTAGTTGATAGAAGAGATGGAACAGAACAAAATATAACACCCCCTACAAACTGTCCAAAATGTAATAGTGAACTCTTAGTTGAAGATATACTTATCAAATGTCAAAATCTTGATTGTCCGAGTCGTGTTGTAAATAGTATCATCTATTTTGCAAGTAAAAGCTGTATGAATATTGATGGACTTGGAAATAAAATAGTAGAACTTCTTGTAACTAAAGAAAAGATAAAAGATGTACTTGATTTGTATAGTTTAAAATATGCAGATTTAGATGGACTGGAAAGTTTTAAAGAGAAGAAAATAAACAATCTTCTCAATGCTATTGAAGCTACAAAAAGAAGTGATCTTCATAGAGTTATTAATGCACTTGGAATTGAACATATAGGGGAAGTTGCTAGTAAACAAATAGCACTAGAATTTGGTTTAGATATTTTAAATGTTACATTTGAACAGTTAGAACAACTAGATGGTTTTGGAGAACAAATGGCAAATAGTTTACTTGAATTTATACGAGTCAATAGAACTATTATGGAAAAACTTTTTGATATTGTCCAACCAACCATACAAGAAAAAAAAATCATCGTAGAAAATTCATTTAAAGATAAAACTGTAGTACTTACTGGAACTATGAGTGTAAGTCGTGGAATTATTAAGGATCAATTAGAAAATTTAGGTGCAAAAGTATCTGGAAGTGTTTCTAAGAAAACTGACTTTGTAATTTATGGAGAAGACGCGGGAAGTAAATATGACAAAGCAGTGAGTTTAGGTGTAACAACCTTAACTGAAAATGAATATAAAGAATTATTAAATTAAATTATTATTGAATGCTATACTAATACTATACAATAATGATAAGATTTAATTATATTAAATTTTGGAGATAAAATGGAAAGTAATGTTTTAAATACAGACATAAGATCAATGCAAATGAGTGTTTTAATGACCCCAGATAAAGCTAACTTTACAGGACATGTTCATGGTGGAGAGCTTTTAAAATATCTTGACCAAATAGCCTATGCTTGTGCTACAAGATATTGTGGAAATTATGTTGTAACACTGTCAGTTGATAAAGTACTTTTCAAGTACCCTATTTTTGTGGGAGATTTTGTAACATTTTTTGCACATGTAAATTATACTGGGAATACTTCTATGGAGATAGGAATAAAAGTAGTTTCTGAAAATATTCAAAAACAAGTTGCGACGCATACTCACACATGTTATTTTACTATGGTCGCTTTGGGTGATGATAAAAAACCAACATCCGTGCCACCTTTAAATCCACAATCGCAAGAGTGTAAAAGACGATTTGAAGATGGGAAACGACGAAGAGATGTGAGACTCGCAAATAAATTGTAGTTTTACTACAATTTATTTATCTAAAATTATCAAAAGTTAATGGAGCTTTTAAATCCTCTAAAGATTTAAGATGTGCGATAACTTTTTGTAAATCATCTAGATTTTTTCCACTTACTCGTATCTCATCACCTTGATTAGCAGCTGTTACTTTAAGTTTTAAATCTTTAATCTCTTTTTGTATTCTTCTTGCTTCATCTGCTTCAATACTATCAATGATTTTATAGGTAAATTTACGATTATTTCCACTTGAATCTTCAGCTTTTAGTTCCTCTATTGAGTTTATGGAAACCCCTCGTTTGTTCATTTTAGAGATCATTATATCTTTCATGGCATCTATTTTATTATCACTTGCACTAATAAGTGTTAATGTTTTTGCACCTTCATTTAAGTCTACCTCTTTTGTGATACCTTTGAAGTCATAACGATTATCAACCTCTTTTTGTGCTTGAATTACTGCATTTTTCATCTCTTGCATATCAAGTTTTGCAGAGATGTCAAAGCTATGTTCTTTTACTTTTGCCATATATTATCTCCTAGTCTTCTCTAGAAGTAGTTTCTAATAAGTGCCATCCAAATTGTGTTTGAACTGGTCCATGAACAACCCCTACTTCCTCTTCAAATACTACTTTGTCGAACTCAGGAACCATCGCACCCCTTGGGAAAGTTCCTAAGTCTCCACCCTCTTGTCCTGATGGACATTGAGAGTACTCTTTTGCAGCTTTTTCAAAAGTTGTTTCACCTGCTTCTATTTTCTTTTTAAGTTCATTACAAACTATCTCATCTGCTACTAATATGTGTCTTGCTGTTGCTGTTGCCATTATTTTTCCTTAAGATTTATTAACTAATTTTAATTTATATTGTATCAAATCAATCTTTTGGTAGAATAAAATGAAACAAAAACTAAGGTAACTTGTGAGACAAAGAAATATAGCATTAAATGGAAATAGTATAGAGGAAAAAAGAGAAGAGATAACACAATATTTTCTAGAAACATTTGAGAGTTTTGAAAAAGTATTTGACATATTTATAGATGAAAGTGTCTTTTATGAACAACCAGATCCTTTAAGACATAAACTTATTTTTTATTTTGGACATACTGCTGTTTTTTATATCAATAAACTTATTTTAGCACAACAAATATCAAAACGAATTGACCCTGAATTAGAATCTATTTTTGCCATAGGGGTCGATGAGATGAGTTGGGATGATTTACAAAATATACAATTCCCAACTGTAGCAAAAACAAAAGAATATAGAGAAAAAGTAAAAAATAGTATCGTGGAATATATACAAACAGTAAACTTCACACTTCCTATAACTTGGGAAAGTCCTATGTGGATTGTGCTTATGGCAATTGAACATGAAAATATCCATTTTGAAACATCATCTGTGTTACATAGACAACTTGATATAAAATTTGTTAAAGATTCTTCTTACTTCAAAATATTTGAAAATAGTGATATTGCACCAATAAATGAACTCTTAGGAGTATCTGGAGATACTGTTATTTTAGGAAAATCACATAAAAGTAATGATTTTTATGGTTGGGATAATGAGTATGGAAAAAATATTATAAATGTAGAAGATTTTGAAGCATCAAAATATCTAGTATCTAATAGTGAATATTTAGAATTTGTAAATAACAATGGTTACACTACTGATAGATTTTGGTCAAAAGAAGCTTTAGAATGGAAAGATAAAAATAACATCACCCATCCACCTTTTTGGGTGAAAGATAAAACAGGCTATAAATATAGAGCATTAACAAAAATTATACCTATGCCACTTAATTGGCCTGTTGAAGTAAACTGTTTTGAAGCAGAAGCTTTTTGTAAATACAAAAGTGAAAAGTTATCAAAAAATATTACCCTACCAACTGAAGCCCAATATTATAGATTAAGAGAGGTTTGTAATCTTCCCAATGAAGTTCTAAATAGTGCGAACATTAATCATCAATATTCCTCTTCAACTCCAATTGATATATTTAAACATGGTGATTTTTATGATGTAGTTGGAAATGTATGGCAATGGAGTAGTACACCAATTTATAGCTTTGATGGATTTAAAGTACACCCAATTTATGATGATTTTTCTGTTCCAACTTTTGATGGAAAACACAATCTTATCAAAGGTGGTTCGTGGGCAAGTAAAGGAAATGAGATACTTAAAAGTGCACGATATGCTTTTAGAAAACATTTCTATCAACATGCTGGATTTAGATATATTCATACAACTCAAAATATCAATGAAGAGGTTGAGTATTATGAAAGTGATGAGATAGTAGCTCAATATTGTGAGTTTCATTATGGAGATGAATATTTAGGGGTAAAAAACTTCCCAAAAATAATTGCAAACATTGCAAAAAAATATAGTACTGAAAGCACAAAAAAAGTTTTAGATTTAGGATGTAGTGTAGGTCGATGTTGTTTTGAACTTAAAAGATATTTTCCAAGTGTCACTGGAATAGATTTTTCAGCTAGATTTATCAAAGTTGCTATTGATTTACAAGAAAAAAAACATATTAATTATAAACAAAAAGTTGAAGGGGATATTACAAAAGATAAAACTATTACTTTAAAAGATTTAGAACTTGAAACACTTGATATGAAAGGGTTAGAATTTTGGCAAGGTGATGCTTGTAATTTAAAACCAAACTTTCATTCTTACGATATGATTGTAGCTATAAATTTATTGGATAGATTATATGATAGTAGAAAGTTCTTAGATGATATCACTTCAAAACTCAATTCAGATGGAATATTAATCATAGCTTCTCCTTTTACTTGGAGTGAAGAATATGTGGGTAAAAAAGAGTGGCTAGGTGGAAAAATAAAAAATAATACTCCAATATACTCGCAAGATACTCTTAATAAAATATTATTAGAAAATTTTACAGTACTAGAAAAACCTTTTGAAGTAGAATTTGTGATACAAGAACATTGTAGAAAATATCAACACACTTTTAGTTTATGTAGTATTTGGAAGAAAAAATAATGAATAATTTTGATAAGCATATAAATAGACAAGAGACAAACTGCATAAAATACGATGCCATTGAAAAAAGGTTTCAAGTATCTAAAGATACAAAGCCTATGTGGATTGCTGATATGGATTTTGAAGTACCTAAGTTTATTTTACATGATTTAGAAAAAGTATTGCAAACTCAAGTTATGGGTTATCCACATATTGACAAAGCAGTATTTGATTCTATTATCTTTTGGCAAAAAGAAAAGTATAAACTACAGATAGAAAAAAAACATATTCATCTTATGCCAAGTGTTTTAAGCTCTCTAGCTTGTTGTATCTCTGCTTTAAGTGATGAAGATGATGAAGTGATTATTCAAACTCCTGTATATCCTCCATTTTATGATATTGTGAAACTTAATAACCGAATACTTATAGAAAATAAGTTAAAAAAAGCAAATGATAAATATAAGATGGATTTTAATGATTTACAAAAAAAAATATCAAAAAAAACAAAACTACTGATACTTTGTAATCCACATAATCCTATAGGTCGTGCATGGAATAAAAAAGAGTTACAAAAACTTTCAAAAATTTGTCAAACAAATAATATAATCATCATAAGCGATGAGATTCACAGTGATATTTGTTTTACCTCTTTTCATTCTATATTAGATATAAAAGGGTGTGAAAATAATTGTGTTGTATTAAACTCCCCAACAAAATCATTTAATCTTGCAGGGATAAAAATAGCCTATACACTTTGTAAAAATGAATCTATAAATACTCTACTCCATAAGGAGATAAAAAAGAGATATATAGATGAGCTCAATATCTTTGCACCAATTGCAATTAAAAGTGCCTACAGTAAAAAAGGGTTAGTTTATATTCAACAACTTAGCAGTTATCTAGAAAAAAATTGTACTTTTACTTATCAATATTTTAACCTTCATTTACCAAAACTTATGGTCATTCATAATGAAGCTACTTATCTTATTTGGCTTGATTTTTCAAAGTTTGAATTCTCCCATAAGCAAATCTTTACAAAACTTACAAATGAAGCAAAAGTACTTCTCAACGATGGGAAAAGTTTTTCAGAAAAAGAGGGAGAGAAATGTTTTAGAATAAATGTTGCTTTGCCATTTGATGAGCTTAAAATCTCACTTGAAAATATTGTAAAAGCTTTTACCTAATTCTCTTGTGTCACTAAAGCTA
>JGI24724J26744_10000839_pt1 | contig 21580 bp, 24 predicted proteins | sample Cruoilmetagenom7_FD_26744 | JGI IMG/M metagenome (IMG submission 26744) | reverse complement strand
GGCGACCCGCCTCGCTCCAAAGAAAAGCCAGCGTGATCGGCAGGCGGAAGCGGCGGGGGCCGGCCGCGCCGGGGTTCAGCCAGAGGAGGGGGCCTGTCTCCTCGATGCCGGGCTTGTGGGAGTGCCCCGAGATCACGACATCCCACCCCTCGGTCTGCGGATCTGCCCGCAGATCCTTGCGGTCATGGATCATGTGGATGCGCAGGCCCTTGATCGTGAGGGTCAGCGTCTCGGGCAGGGCCTCGGCCCAGGGGCCGCGGTCGATGTTGCCGCGGATCGCCGTCACCTGGGCGAGGCGCGCCAGCATGTCGAGATGCGCAGGATTGCCGATATCGCCTGCGTGCAAGATGTGATCGACGCCTTCCAGGGCCTCCAGCGCTTCGGGGCGGAGCAGGCCGTGGGTGTCCGAGATGACGCCGATGAGCTTGCCGGGCGGCGGTGGCCGCATGGAAGAGCCGCTGTCAGTCATCGCGCGGAGCTCCTTCAGCCCGGCAAGGTGGTGACGATGGCGCCGTGGCGGGTCGCGACGACGGTATGCTCGTATTGCACGACTGGTGCGGCAGGCACGCTGTAGAGCGTCCAATCGTCATCGGAGCCGGACCTCGCCCATTCTCCGCCGCGCGACAGGAACGGCTCTACGGTCAGGACGAGGCCGTCGTGCATCCGGCGCCTGTCTCCGCTGGTGGGCCAGGTCGCGATCTCCTCGGGGGCCTCGTGCAGGGCCTTGCCCACCCCGTGACTGGCCAGGTTCCGGATCAACGTATAGCCCCGCTTCGACGCGAAAGCCCCGATCGCGTTGCCGATCCCGGCCAGCGGCCTGTCATGCCTGACCTGCGCGATGCCGATCCGCATCGCGCGCGTCCCGTCGCGGCACAGATGGCGAAGCGAGGGCCGAACCGCCCCGAGGCAGAAGCTTGCCCCCGTGTCCGCGAAGTAGCCGTGCAGGGAGGCTGACACATCGATGTTGACGAGATCCCCGGCGGCAAGCCGGCGCTCACCGGGGATGCCATGGGCGATCTCCTCGTTGACGCTGATGCATGTCGCGCCCGGAAAACCATAGCTCGCCCGGGGGGCCGATACGGCCCCCTCCCGCTCGAGCAGATCATGGCCGATACCGTCGAGCTCGCGCGTCGTCATGCCGGGCTCAATGGCTGCGGCCATCGCATGCATGGTGTTCGCAACGATCCTTCCGATCTTCCTAAGGCCATCCAGTTCATCTTGTTGCGTGATCGTCATTTGTGCCTCTGACCTGCCATTATACTGTCATCCAGCCACGACTGGCCTCCGCTTGGTGTTTGCCCAGATTGACGCGGGGGAGCAATCGGGCGGTGCGCGTAGCTTTGAACTCGCGCAGCGCAGCAGGTGATTGCGGTGCCCCATGTCCGCGCGTATTCGGCTGCCCCACGTATCCTACGTTTAAGTTTAACTTGCCGGAAAAGATGGCTCAGCACCAGCAATAGTCGGCCGCTGTCGGTTGGCCGCCAGTTGCGCAGGCACGTCAGTGTCGGACCGCGACAGTTTTCATGCGGCAACTGTGGACCGCGCCTCGGGCTACGTGGTGGCCGCCACTACGGACTTCGACCCAGAAACGGACTCGATTGTGACAAATGTCGAAATGATTGTTGCGGCCAGGCGAGGTTTCCGAAATCCCTCTCAAAGCCCCCACAGGATCGCGTAAAGGCCATCCATCACTTTTTGACCTTCATCTGGAGAGAGGCGATGGACCGGCTTCAGGTGCCGCAAGCGGTGCGCATCCACCGTAAGTGGCATGTGGGCTCGAATGCGATAGAGGTTGTCCTCGATCCGGAAATCGATGGTAAGCTGACTCAGGGCAGGGAGCGCTTTAGCCGGCAAGATCGGCAGTAGAACGACCGTGTTGAGACTCAATAAGTGTTCTGCCTGAACAACCAGATACAGATTGCCTTCGATCTCGAGGACGTCAAATCTATGCATCGGGCCAGGGGTGGTTCAGCGCCAGATGCGATCCTGGAAGACCCCCGTTTCTGATATGTTGCGCCTCGCTGGAAATCGCGGCTTCGTTTTCATGAAACCAGGCATCGGCGCGATCCTGAGGGCTTCCGGCTGCCATGTCAGCGGCGACCAATTGCTTGATGTAGTCAGTGACACTTGTTCCCTTGACCGCAGCCCAAGCCGTCAGTTTGTCCTTTTCCTGCGGGGCCATTCGGATAGTAAGGTTAGTCATGGGATCCTCCATCCACACTTCGCACTAACAATAGTAACCATTTGTCCGTGCAAAGCAAGGCTTGGACATCGGCCTGTCGAAGATCCTTTTGATCCATAAGCGGGAAGTCGAATTATGCGTAGTCAGATCACGCATGTTGACCAGCGAGTGCATCGCATCAACGCTCGACCAAAAAATCAGTTCATCTTCGAACACGCTTTGATCAAGCGATTCACGTATGCACGGAAAGTTGCCGGTTTGAGCCTTTTGATGCCGAGTGATGCGGGATCGGTGTTCATGAGCCTTTCTATGTTGCGCTCAGAGAGTAATTCCTTGAGCGTGGGATCTTCGTCGTCATTGAACAGCTGAAGCCCGAGAGCGACACGATATCCTGCTGATATCGCGGAGCGAAGGGGCGGTTCCGCAGTCTCATGTAGCTGCGCGAGTTTTTGGGGAAGTGGCGTTATGTATGCGTTATCCGATGGCTTGGGCAAAAATCCGATAATGTTCTTCGGAAGGAGGCCGGTGGCCTGCGCAAGAGCGGATCCGTGGAGCCGATCCAATGTGCCAAGCGCGGCACGAAAAGTTTGCCTGTTCAGACCGGTCAGATTCTTATCCAAGTCGATGGCAATGCGTCTGGAGAGCTCGCAGGGTTCCAGTGTGGCGTTCAACACGCGCCTTAGCTCGTAGAATGGATTTTCCGCAGAGGGTCTAATCTCCAGTCGGGCCAATCGTTGCAAACCGCGAATAGGGTCTTCATCCACCCGCGACCGGGTAGCGAGCAACTGGAGGTCGAGCAGACGTCTGCGAAATCCACGGTATCGTGCAAACTCGCCGCCAAGTATCTTTCGAGCGGCTTTCGGGATGTCGTCAGCTGGCAAACGTTCGCACAGCATGGTTCCAGAGTATCGAAGCATCATTAACGGTGTTGCTTCCATCTTCGCCAAGATAGACAGGTCCGTCGTCAGCGCAAACCAGGAACCTGCCCGGGTCAACGCCTTCCGGGGCTCCGAACAGGAAAGCTCTTCGAAGAGTGCTCCGCAGTCCATGATGCCGGTCCCTCTGGAGACCGCCATCTGGTTGGAACGCTCTCGCGAGTTCGCCCGTGTGCTGGGCGCTTTGGCGGGAGTTCTGGAGTGCTGATAGTGCTCATCACTGGTCGTCTGTGGTGCTGTGTCTGTCATGTAGCGAATATTGGCCGCTTTTGTGGAAAGCAAAAATCGGGGTGTCTGTGACCGAAAGCAAAAAAACCGACCAACTTCCACCCTTCGGGGGTTCTATGGATTCTGGGATTCTCTTGATTCAGGGGAGGTTTTTGTTCTTCTATTTCAGCTGCTTATTTAGGGACGGGTCGCAACGAACCTTGCTTGCGTCGCAGGATGTCTGCGTGAAGTCGCGAAAAGCCTGATTAAAGTCGCGTTCAGCCGGGCCGAAGCCGCACGACGCATGCTTCAAGTCGCACGAAATATACGCTGAAGGTCGCGAAATTGTGATCGCTCACGTTTGCTGCGGACTGGGAGGGACTTCTCCGGAACTGGTTTGCAGATACCTCCGTCTGCTGGCCTTGCCGGTCATGTCCCAGGGAGAGGCTGTTCTGTGGGACATCCGGTTTTTCCCTGTCGAAGAAGATGAACCCAAGTTTTTAGGGCGAAACCGCTCCTTCCGGCTCCGGATGGGGTTCCTGAAAACCGACCCCTTTGTGGGGCAGTCTTGTGCCGAAAATGAAGGCGAAATATCTCGATTGTCGAGGCGGGATCTACCACCTGGATATGAGATTATTTACCGCGATGATTGCGCCAAGGAGATCGCAGCAGTTCTACCAAACTTGCAGGTTTTTCGATCGGCCATTGCTCGCGCGCTCGATGTCGCTCGGGTCGATGTCATAGCCATGAAGCTGACGGCTGACTGATATGCAGCGGCACCTTTCTTAGGTGCCGCTTCTTGGGACCCTCGGGTCCGTTTCGTCAGGCGGATCACTGACGATGGGCGCGTCGATTTTTTCTTTCTTCTGATGCTGAAGGTCGACGCGCCATCCCAAGGAGCCTTTTCCAAAGGTCCCATGAATGAAATTTTTACTTCGTAACTCAATTCACTTGGGGCCGTGCTCAGAATCGTCAGCGAAGTCGTCGCCCCCACCGTGCGAATTAGACTTAGTCGAGATCCTTGTCTTGGTGGTGCACGAGAGTTATCCACAGTGTGGGAGGAAGCTAACATGGCCCAAAAATCAGAGATTGAGTGGACTGACGCTACTTGGAACCCTGTTACCGGGTGCACAAAGGTCGGTCCTGGGTGCGACAATTGTTATGCGGAACGCTTCGCCGAGCGCTGGCGCGGCGTGGAGGGGCATCCATATGAACAGGGTTTCGACCTGCGACTCTGGCCCTCCCGTCTGGCGCAGCCCGGGCTTTGGAAGAAACCGCGCATGATATTCGTGAACTCGATGAGCGATCTGTTCCACAAGGACATTGACCGTAGTCACATCGATAAAGTCTTCGACGCGATGGAGGCAGCCGACTGGCACGTCTATCAGATCCTTACGAAGCGCTCTTCTCTCATGCGAAACTACGTCCGCACTCGCTACGGAGGAGGCCCAATCCCAGCACATATCTGGCTTGGCGTCTCGGTCGAGGACGCTGCTCACAAGAGCCGGATCGAGCATCTTCGCCAGATCAATTCAGAGGCCCGCTTTATTTCGTTTGAGCCGCTGTTGGGACCGATCGGCGAGGTAGACCTTTCAAACATTGCTTGGGCAATCGTCGGCGGTGAAAGTGGCCCGTATGCTCGCCCGATGCAGCCTGAGTGGGCGACGGAATTGCGCCACGCTTGCGAACATTTCGATGTCGCGTTCTTCTTCAAGCAGTGGGGCGGTGCGAGACCTAAGTCCGGCGGTCGGCTACTCGAAGGCGCGGAGTGGAACGGCTTCCCATGGCAGATCGTTCCATCATCGATAATGGTGGAACTCGGCGCAGCATGAACCTACCGTCTGAACTCTATGAAGGCCGCGAACAGACCTACATCAAGCACACCTTTCTGCGCCGTTATCTTGAGGCGCTCGCGGTGAAGGTGCTCATGGGTGGTTTTACCACCTTCAACTACGTCGACGGGTTCGCCGGGCCGTGGAACACTATCGACAATGAAGGTTGCTCGGACTCGTCCTTCGGGCTTGCAGTTGAACTTTTGGAGCAGGTTCGGCGGTATGTGGAGGAGCAGAGGCCTGGAAGGAAACTGAAGGTCCGCTTCTGCCTCTGCGAGAAGGAACCCGGCTCAGTGCAGCGCCTTCGCGAGTTCGCAAAACGGCATCCCGCTATCGAAATTCACGTGTTCGACGGCGAGTTTGAGAACAACCTTGATGAGATTGCACAGCGAATTCCCGACGGTTTCACCTTCACCTTCATTGACCCCACAAACTGGGTAGTCCGGATCACCGAAGTTGGCCGATTTCTGAATGCCCGAACCGGCGAGTTCCTTTTCAATTTCATGACCGAAGAAGTCAGTCGACACTCTGTGAACCCCAAGGTTGCTCACCAATTCGGCGATTTCGTTGGCGATTCAAACTGGCAAGAGACGGTGAAACTGCTGCCAGAGGGGATGAAGGGCGAGTTGAGGGTTCTTCATCTGCTCAAAGACGCATTCCGAAAGTGCGGTTCGGCAAAGTTTCTTCCAGATTTCTCGATCCTCAAGCCTCTGATAAATCGAGAAAAAATGCGCCTTATGCTCGGAACAAATAACCCCAAGGGGGTGAAGCTCTTCCGAGACATCCACGAGAAGGTAGAGAAAGAGGAATTTGAGAAACGCCGGCAAGCGAAGGCGGCTGATACCAGTCAGGATATGCTGTTCTCGGACGCCGACTTCGCTCAATACGAGCAGGGTGAACGCGGCATCGGCTGTAAACGCTACAGGGAAGTCACCGAGGAGATCATAGTCGATGCGCTCTCCAAGAGGCAGGAGATAGACTTCGATGACCTTGCCTTGGAGGTGATGGAACGCATGCCAATGCGGGAGACCCATGTGAAGGATGTCTGTGTTAGCATGCGAACGCGAGGGTTGATAAGATATTCGCTTCCCCCGAAGGCGAAGAAGCCCAAGCCAGGCACGATGATTTCCGCTGGTGGCTCGAAGACACCGCCTTGAGGTCTTAGTGCGAGAAGCCCAGGATAGCCTGGGCGAGTGTCATTTACGAAACTATATGTGCATACGGGATCAAGCGGCAGCACGGTCCAGGCGCGAAGGGGGCTGGTAGGAAAGAGTTTTGGGGCTACCGAACCGCTCTTGCACGAAGAATTCAATCCGGATGCGTTGTCCCTCGAGGCAGGGTGCTGTGGACGACCACGAGCTGCGGAAAAACAGACTCGTTCATAATGACTCGTTAGCGCACGTGAGTCACGAGACACTATCTTCTTATTGTGGGAAAATCTCTGAAGCTACACTGTAATTAGATCGACCTTACCGCCCATACTCAGCAGTAAGTCTTTTAGGCGTGGCGCTTGAGTTCGCGGCGTAGCAATTGCCAAGAGGCGCTGCGCTCTCGACGCGCCTACGTAAATTTTGCGTGCTTCCTCATTGTCGCCAGAGACATTGCCAATTAAATAATCCCGCTTATCCACCAAAGAAAGCGGCAGCATCACAATGACGCATTCCGTTCAGCGGGGCACGCCGTCCATGACAGGCGTCCCAAGGCGAGTTGGGGGTTTGCTTTTCAGGCAGCCCAGAACCGGGTCCATCCGAGCAAAGCTTCTCGGATGACGATTCCCATCCAGCAGCGCAATGGCGCCCACCTGACAACGGTGACACGGGCACGGGGAGTGTAGGACCCAAAGCATTTGCCACAAGTCCCGTGCGACGGAAACGCCCGGTCGGCACCTGCATGTGCGGAGGGGGTAACACCGGTATCTCGCAACCCGGCCTTACGTGGCGAAGTAGTCGGCGATCTGCCTGGCGCGCCGCGACGGAACTCCGGCGGCGTCTGCGTGTCGCGGCCAGTCGGCGATGGCGGCGCGAACCGGATCAATGAGCGCGGCGATCGCTGCGGGTTTCATCCCGAGCGCCTGCCCGACTGCCTCTACATGCTTCCTGCCGGGCCGGCGCCCCTCTCCGGCGATGGCGAGATGGTGCTCGCCGCCGGGCCCGTCGGAGAAGCTGACGTCGTAGGCCGGCGACAAGCGCCAACCGCCCCCAGCGTCCATCAGGAAGGCGTGGTTCTTCAGATGATCATCCCGATTGTGGGCGAGGACGTTGAAGGCCATCCTGCGGAACATTTCGTCCTGATCTCCAGCATGCCGGGTGGTCCAACGCACCAGCTTATGCAGGTTCTCGTAATCGGTGGACGGCTGGCGGAAGTCGACGTCGAGCATGCCGGCGGCGGTATGCATATGCACCCGTCCGGCGCCTCTGCGGTCAAAGCGCTCAACGGCAAAGAAAGCATCACCGCGCCCAGAGCGCAGCACCATCGTCCAGGGCATGGCGATACCGGCCGCCCGCGCCATCCTCGCGTAGGCCTCTTCCTCTTCGATCGCGGTCGGGCTGTCGGTTGTCGCCCGGTGCTTGATCAGCACCTGCCGTTCGCCGCGCTCCGGGGTTCGCCGATGGTCGCGCACGCGGCCGGTCTCCACATCGAGCAGGGCCACGAGTTTCGGCCGGGCGCCGGCAGAGCCGCCGGCCGCCGCGCGGGCCTTGCGGAGGTCCTCCACGGAAGCGTCTTCGGCCATGCTGGTCGCGAGATCGGCGAACCACTCGAGGTCGACGCTGTTCGGGCCGACCACTCGCTCTTCTGGACGATAGATGAGGGCGCCCATGCCGTGGGTGCCGACGATCGCCAGACGGTCAACCGGGGTGATGGCGGTGCGACCGCTGCCGCGGCGCTCGAGTTCGCGGTCGATGAGCAACCGTCCCCAGCCGTCAGGGAGCGAGTCGCCGAAGACTCCGGGCAGGCCTTCGAAGGCGGCCGTATTGCCGGTGCGATAGAGCCCGGCCAGCGTCTTGATGTGGTAGGGCGAGATCGGGAGCGGGGCTGCGACGAAAGAAGGGTCCCATTCGACCGCAGCGGAGCGGCGGGCGGAATCCCAAGCGATCTGTCCCACGGGGCGGACATCGTCCGAGTCGAAGGCGATATCGACGCGAAGGCGGCGGGCCATGGTTACGAACTCCTGCGGGTGCGAGCGCGCTGTCGCGTCGTTGGCTTGTCGAGATCATCGAGACGAGTCGCCTCGACAGCCGGGAACAGGGTGCCGAAGCCAGCGATGGCGTCGAGCGCGTCGGCGAGGGCGAGCAGGCCGGCGAGGCTGATCTTCCCCTTCTGCTCGAAGACTTTTAGGGTCGCCAGAGGAACTCCGGACCGCGTGGCCAGGTCGCTCTGAGTTAGCCCAAGTGCGAGCCGGCGGTCGCGAGCAGCCTCGCGAACCCGATCCTGCATCTCGGACGGCGTGTCGAGGTTAAGTATAAGGGTCATTATGATATCCGTTATTTGGCCTTTTTGCTATTATGGATACTATATTGGTCGTTATCTTGGAGCAAGAAGGAAGTAGACCTGGTGCCCCGCACGCGATGACGCATTCCGTTCTTTGGGATCGCAGCAATGCGTGCTCTGTATGTCCCACGGAACGGAATGCGTCAGCATAACGGCCTGCATAGGCCGTATTCCTTCGAGCGGCGGACTTGCTTGCCGACCGCGCCCTGTAGGAGGACGCGCATCTGGTCAACCACTGGGATCGGACGCCAGATTGTTGTCGATTTCTCTCGTGCAACGCCGTCTCTCGTGGTCCATTGCTTGACCACTTCCCGAACGGGCTCACGGTGGTTCCACCGCCAGACAATCTCGTCGAGGTATCGCTGAAGGTGCTGCCTTCCAAGATTGTGGTAGACCCCGACCAGGGCACGTTGCACCTGGGAGATCACGGCCTCGGCCGTGTTCACGTGCGCGCCGGTCTCTGGATTGGCGTATTCTTTCTGGCTATGGATCACAGACTGATGGTCGGCCATGGTCTTTCCGAGTCCGATGTAGCTCTTGCTGCCATCGGTCATTAGACTGGTCGTCGCCGGATCGACCCATTCCAGAAGAACCGGCTCGAGCGTGGTCCGTTTGTCATCAGAAACGACCCTGGCGCGCGCCTGTCCGTCGCGAGAGGCCGCGACGAAGATCATCGGCTTTGCTGTGCCCTTTCCCCTTTTGTTGTAGGCACCTGACAGAGACTTCGGTGCTCCTCCGACATAGGCCTCATCGACCTCGACGATGTCCTCCAGAGGCAGCAGCTCACCATTCCGGTCGTCCATCATCTCTCGGATCGCATGCCCCATTTTCCAGGCGGTCTTCTGGTTCACGCCAAGTAGCCGCGCCATCACGACCGAAGAGATCCCCTTGCTCGATGTCAGCACCAGGAACATCGCGGAAATCCAGACACGCAAGTCGAGCTTGGTGCTATGCATCGGGGTCAGTGTGGTGACCGTGAACTGGAGACGGCAATCACGACACTGGTAGAGCCCAGGGCGGCATGTCTTGCCTCGTAGCGGCGACGAGGCCACCGACCCGCAGTGCGGACAGTGCCTGCCAGTTGACCATATGATATTCTCCAGGAAGCGTCGCGCGTGCATCTCGCTCGGCATTCTCTTCCAGATGTCCGGGATCGACTTCAGTTCGGTGATCATCAATGCTCTCCGTTCGTTCCGCCAGGCGAGCAATGTTGGCTCGTAGGCTGTTTGACGAAGAAAAAACCGGGAGAATCGCGCAAAATACGGCAAAAGAGCGGAAAACCTAAGTTACACCAACACCTTGCAATATTCGCTACTTTTTATTGTGGATAAGCGGGTAAATAATCAATGAGACTCTTCGCACTGCTCGGCGACATAACCACACAGATCGCGGGAAATTCCATGCCTTTTACGGCATGGATGGTTCGCGCGGGATGGCCAGACGTGGGCTCGACCGACAAAGCTTCCCCCAAATCTTTATTTCGACGAAGCCGCTGATTGATGGTTCGCCCGCCGCTGGAAGGAGCGGTGCAAGAAGCCGACGGGCTTCGTCGTGCCAATTTTCCACCGTCGCGAATCTTTCAGAGCTGAAGCGTAGCGATTGAGCTAAGACAATTGCGTCGGGCCGCCATGTTTCGGGGTCGACCTGTCGCGGTTTGATACCGCTCCTTTGATAGCATTAACGGACGGAGGAATTCCCCCAAGATGTGGTGCATATCGCGCTAAACAGTGGGCTAACGTGTAAGCAGGTGGCTGATGATCTGGGCGTTGGCATGTCGACGTAGAATAAATGGATCACGGCGCATCGGGATACGGATGTGGCGTCGAAAGAGGATTTTGACCTCGCCAAAGAGAATGGTCGGCTTCGGCGCGAGATTAAGCTCCTCAAGGAGGAGGGGGATATTCTAAAAAACGGTTCCAGGCCGCTACCGCAACCGTCCGGTGACGCCGCTCACTTCCTTTTTTGTTTTTTCCACTTTTTTGCCAGCTTGAGGACGTCGAGGCGGAGTTTGTCGGCGTCGAGGGTATGCGGATCGAATGACCCGCCCGCCCATTCCATCAGCTCGCCGTGTTCGTGATGGGCACGGTCGCCGATTGCGTCGAGGAAGTTCTCATATCCCGGGAGGCCGCCGACGTCCTCGGGCGGGCATTTGTTGATCATGTCGACAAGCCGTGGATAGAGGTTTCCTGGTGTGGGATCGCCGATGTTTTCGGCTTCGATCAGATGGACCCACTCATCTCCGAAGTCATAGACATAACGGATCGGAGCCGATCTGGCGGCGTCGATGACATCAGCGAGGCTGGCCTTGGTGGCCGGCCGCGCGTCGGTGCCAAAGTCCGGATCGGGCAAGCCCCAGCGGGTCTCACCTGCGATGAACTCGTAGAGATGACAGTTCTCCCAGCCCATCGCCGCCTGGATGGCGAGATGCAGCCGGTCGAGACGGATTTCGCTGGGCACCTCGAGGGTCCGTGAGACGAGGGGCACGACACCTTCCAGGGTCAGTTTCAGTCGGGTGATGGTCATGCTCGGACGGTGTCCTTCTGTCTGGCGGTCCGACAATGCCAAGGCAGCAGATCGTGGACCCGGTTGATCTTGTAGTCCGGGATGCGGACCAAGGTGTTGGCCAGCCATTCCTGCGGGTCGACGCCGTTCAGCCTTGCGGTTTCGATCAGGGTGTAGGCGATGGCGGCAGCGCGACCGCCGGTCAGCGAGCCGACGAAGAGGTGGTTCTTCCTGCCGAGGGCGATATTCTCAAAAGCGCATTGAGTCCGGTGTTTTTCAGCAGCCTGTTAGCCTATCGGTAATACGATCTAATCGGCATTCTGCCAGCGCATATTAGTCTGGTGGAGGCCTTTGCTGGGTCAGTGGGGGAGTCGCTTCGGCAATCCTTCAATGACTTCAGCGACAAATGCCATTGGTTCGTCGGACACGACCGTTAACCAGACCAAGAACTCAACGATATCGAGTCGCCTTTCGCACAGCTCGACCTTCGCCACGTAAGACGGTGGCCGACCAAGTATGTCCGCGAGGGCCGCTTGAGACAGAGCAGCCGTCTTCCGGGCTTTCACGAGTGCAGCTACCACGTCTTTATATTCGCGAGAGTGAAGGGTGCCTGCCATTGCCGTGCTTTTTAATTGGACAGGCACTTATACGTGGGTTACTGAATACTCCCAAAATAGGAGTGATGCGAGCATGGATACGGGAATCACGTGGGCGGATATGCGCTGGCGAGAAGCTGGTTGGCAGGAGGTCTTTAGGTTGCGAATTTCTGGCTGGTTGCCGGCAGAGTGGGTCTCTGAGGGTGTTCGGCTTGGAGTCCTCGCCGAGCGGGAGGAATACAGCCGCATATTCGACATCACGGTGCGGGGACGAGAACTGACGGACATCGTCGACGTCGTAGCGAGTGAGGATATAGCAATGCAGATTGGAAACACACTGGCTGTCAGGGGATGGCAACGGTCTTGGTTCGAGCCCAATCTGGAGGTCAAAGGAGGCTGGTCAAACGTCGCCGATATATTCCCGCTTCAATTCAGAGAAAGCTTAGTCGCAGCCTTCGATCGCTCGTCCGAACAGATGGAGCAGGAAGGAACCGCGTGAAAATCGTGCAGGGATATCCTGTGCCAGGCAATTGGCGAAAGCCTCTCGAAGACGAGGAAAACGACAAGGATGGTGGAAAGGCCCCGCCGAAAGAGTAGGGTTATGCCGAGGTTTTGCGCGGCGGCTGGCTGCCTGTTCATCCGGCCATCCCCTTGGTCCCATCTCAAGCATCATCGCGCCATGAGAACTCGCTACGGTAACGGTCCCGCACGTCACGCGTTCGTTCCCCACGTCTGGCCCTGAGTCTCTCCGCATGGAGTTTTCCGACCTCCTCTGCGATGTAGTGCAGCTTGACGATGTCCGTCGTTGTGGTTGCTGGCGAGTGATGAGCGGCGGACCTGGCGAGTTCAATACCTTCGACACCGTGATGCTCGATCGCGTCGGAATAGTGCATGACCCTCAGCGTGGTGAAACTGTTACCCGTCAGCCGCTTAAAGACGTGCGGGATATAGTGCGCAGCTGCTGGCGTCCCGTCATAGAGACAAAATAGTTGGCGCCTCTCCTTCAAGGCTTTGTCTCGCAAAGAGGGCAGCATGACTGGTGAAGCATCGCCCAGTATGACTGCGTCGATAAACTTGCCGCATTCCGCATGGAGTGGAAGAACCAATAACTGCGGTCGGGCGTCATGGGTCTTCTGGACCTTCATTCTGATGATCCAATGTTTGGCTTTCCAAAACAGCGTGATGCCGAAGCATAGCTGAGACGACGCATTCCGGAGCGGTGCGTTAGCGAAGATCGCGAGAACGGCAGCACCATTTCGCATTTGATGTCGTTTTTTTGGTCGCAGTTCCGCATCTACACCGGCAAATAGACGATCAGCTTGATCCAGAATGCTGTCTGTCGTTTCGCCGCTGCGAGTCAGCTTGAAAAATTTTAGCGCACGCTGGGCTCTCTCCCGCGCTTCGAACTCCCTTCGGTAGGATCGCAAGTGGGCCACTACCTCACAACTCTCGCCGTGCAAGCGCGCGAGGAGGTATAGACCGTCGATGGACGCGCGGAGAGATGCCCACCGGAGCCCGTGAGGCTTGGCCGAATACCGTTTGGTCAGATCGGCAACGTATTTGTCGATACCGACGATGGACATTTCGGGGGCGAGTTCGTGACGGGCGATAGACCAGAAATATTGGCACAGCTTTTCTCGCATGCGCACGGTCATACTGCGAGCAGGAACCTTGAAGTCTTCATCTCTGCCAGGCAGTCCGTTTGCCGTGCGGCGAAGTGTATCTTTGTAAGACTCTTTCAGCTCATCTGGTTGGATAGAGAACTCGCGAGGACGGGGGGGACGGCGGCTGGGAGGTGCAATAGGGTCCCAGCCGGACGCTTCATAAAGTTGCCTACGCACATCATCAAACGGAGCGACCACGTCCCGCAGCTCATCCGGCGCAGGCTTGGGGCGCCGGTGACTGCGCGCATCTGCAACAACGCGGAGAAAACTTGGATCGATAACGGAGAAAGCCTCTTCAAGGAGCTCCAACGACAAGGGTCTGACCACGCTATCCCTGCCTTCGAGCCAAATGGCGATATCGCTGGGCCCAGGCTTGTTCAGCCCGTGCTCCAGCAAGAAATCGAAGAATGTGTCTGTCGTCGAAATCGCTGCTTCCGTCAGGCTGGCAAACCCAGGCCGTAAGGAAATACTTTGCCAGATCTGCTTTGCGAGAATGGTGTGAATACTCATTCGGTTACCCTCCGAACTGAACCCGACCATGTCGACCTATTTGCTCTCCGAGCATAGCGCTTTGCCTGGAAGTCGACACTCCGCTTATCTGCGTCAATGAAAGCGTAGTTTCTTCTCAGGACCCTCTCGGTATCGCCCGTGATTGTTTCGAGTTCGGGGAAGCAACCGGGATCGGCGTTGACCTCAATAGAGCATAGGCCGTGCCGGAAATTATGCGCTGTCAGTGGCAATCCGATGGACAGCGAGCATTCAGACAGCCAGCCATCAAATGTCTGTGTGACCAAGGCCTTGGCTTCTTTTTCAATAGCAGGGAAGGCAAAGCCAGACAATCGGGCGCCGCCAAACAGCGGACGGATCCGTGTGAGGTAAAAGTCGAGAATTTCAAACGCGTCAGCGCTATGGCCGATTGCCGATACCGTGAACGCCGGCATGCGCTGTCCGCGCTTAATCATAGCCAACCCGTTCTTGAGAAGCTCGGTGGGCACATGAACGACGAAATGGCGATCTTTTTTGTCAGTTCGGAAGTCGAATAAGGTTTGGGGGTGTCCATCCAAACTCAGGTCATGCAAGATATTGCACTTTCGGAACGGAGCGACATCGAGTTCAAGAGCAGCAAATGCAGCACAGACGCCGAACATCCTGGCCTGGCGGAGGAGCTTTGTCGCCATCCGTTTTTCCTCGGGCGAATAGCCGAGAATAGTCGGGTTCTCTGCGAACTGCTCCAGATTAATACCTTCGATGTCGGCGATTTCTAAAGCTGCGTTTGCTCTTGCCGCGTATTGGAGGTGTTGCGTCTCGAAGATCTCAGTTTTAACCGGGTCGCCAAGCAGTGCACGACACCAGGCCTCAGTCCGTGTTGACATCAGTTCACTTGCGTTCTCACCCTCAATCAGGGCCGGGAGCCGAGACATCAGACTGCTGATCTTGTCGGCCTCTTCAACATAGTCTTGTCGTTGCAGGGTCAGTCTCAACTTGTCAGCGTATTCATGCAGAGTTCTGGGTGCCAAACCGTTTGGCAACTTGGAGCGGTCGCAAAGCGCTACAAGAACCTTTTCGATGATCTCAATATCGAACAATGCTGGCAGGCCATTCGTTATTTTAAGGTTGCAGAACTCGCCTGCCGTTCGAATATAGGTGTGAAATGCAGCCCGGTAGATGCCGACGCTGCCGTCCGATTGCGGTTTGGCCGTAGCTTCCTTGGCCTCGGCCGTGATCGCGGTCTCGTCATATACGGTCGTCGCGTTTTGAACCCACTGTGCAGTTTCATCTGTCAGGAAGCAGGGGATGTCGTTGTTTTTCCGAAAAACACCATTCAGAGAGCCGATCTTGTGCGGTGGCAGCATAACGGTGCAGGTGGGGAACTGACGAAGGTGGTCGAGGAGCTTGGCTCCTCGTTTCACTTGCTCCCATTGTTTTGAGGACCAACAGTCTGTGTGTAGTTGAATGATGCGATCCCGGGTTAGATTGATCATGTCCCATCCGCGCGCGCGGCTGAGATCGCAAAGCTTGGGGAAGCCTCGGGTCTGCGACTCCTTGACGAGGTTGGCCTCGATCAGTTCGGGCAGAACTTCCCTAAGCCGTGAGAACGTATCCTGTAGCTCTCGGCGTGCTACTCGGGCTTGAAGATCTCCGTGGTAGTGCTCGATACAGCGCCTACCGTCGCCTTGATATTGCCTGTAGGTGCTGGGCTTGATTCCCCAGGCGCCGATCCGGGCGTTCAGTCGCGCATCCGTCTTGGTGTATTTGGGAGCTATCTCGAGGTAATCCGCAAGCGCACCGGCCATGACTTTGAGATGGCGGTCCTGGTAACCTCGATCGCGTAGCATCCGCTGTAGGTGGGCAGCATATTGGCGAACGGTCGGGTATTCATGGTTCAGGCCGTGGACTACGATGTCATACATTGTGGGCATGCTCTGGAGCATCTTTCTGTCTTTCTGCTGGTCAGCGATATCGGGAAGGGGTGAGCGTTATCGGGATGCGGGTAATAAGAACCGGTGGGTTTTCCCGTGCCGAAAACCTACTGACAGTTGTTATTTTCGGCGTTGGAGGGACGAGCGGCCTCGGAGGCGAAGAGTGTCTCGAAAACGTCGCCTGCGTCGGCTGGAGAGGCAGGTTCGCATCGCGGATTTGAGCCAGGTGCTGGCACCGGCACCGGTTCCACAATCTCGAAACTTGGAACAGGGGAACCAAGGACTCGGGTCCGGATTAGCGCGGGCAGCCAGCGGCGCATGCGGGGTGCTTGCTCAGCGTCTGCATCGCCGAGCTGAACGCCACGGTCGTATTGCCAGCGCCCGGTCCGGAGGTTGTCCCGGATCGTCGAGTTAGTGACACCGGTGACCTTGCGAACCCAGTTGATGTCGACGAGGCTTTCGCGCAGTAGGCTCCTTGTGGAGTCGTCCGCGGGAAGGACGCCGAACAATTGGCGCCATAGGACCTTCTCTGGATAGATGCCGTGCATCTTTTCGACGCCAAACCGTCTGGCAATCTCAGCCACGCTGTTGCGACCGACACCGAGATAAAGTTTGAGCTCTTTAGTGGACAGCCCAGCGTCTTTGGCAGGAATGATTTCGGGCCGATACAATTCGAATGTCATGGCATCTCCTTTGGCGGGAGATGGGTCCGAGATGGAGTTGACCAAAATGTCGGTCGTTAGGGTCGGCTTACGTGGCGGACAAGGAATGTAACACTCGTCCAGCACAACATTTCTGGATCAAAGCGACGAATGGCCGACGAATTCGGTGACGCCGAAGCTCCGGTATCGATGTCGATGAGGGCTGGACATGACGAACCGGCGCGGTTCAGTTCGCATTGACAACGGGGCAAGAAAATTCGTGTCAGTCTGTAAGCGGTGCGCCGCCCGCACATTTTCGAGCTGACGTGTGATCTGCGATTCAGAGGCTTCTTTGATTTGTGGGGAGTTTCTCGATGGGAGCTTTAAGCGAGTTTCTGGCAAGGGTTCCGCGCCGGACGGATGCGAATCGTAATTGGCCACGGGAGCTGAAGGCGCAGATCGTGGCGGAGACGTTGATTGAGGGCGAGACGGTCAACGCGGTCGCGAAGCGATATGAGTTGATCCCCAGCACAGCTCTGATTGGCGTCGGATGGCACGCCAGGGCAAGCTGGTCCTGCCAAATTTGGACGGCATGAACTTTGTGCCTGTTGAAATCGAGGGGCCCGCGCCTTCAGCTCAACCTCTGCCTGCCGCTCCCGCCAGCACGATTGATGTGATCAGCGGCAACGTCATTGTTCGTCTTGATGCGGCAACGCCAGCCGTCGCGGAGATCGCACGGGCTATTTGGACGTGATCACGCCGTCCCACAAGGTCCGTATTTTTGTGGCCAGTGATCCGGTTGTCATCTGCATCGAGAACGCCGATGCGGTATCCGAGTGGCGTTTTCTCGGCCGCGTAGTTGCCGGATGTCCGGGGCCGAAGCGAAACCCCTTTCGCGATATCAAGGTCCATATCAGTTTCACGCGTCAGTCGAGCGAGCCCATCGAGGAACAGCTGGATCTGGTCAGGTGGCATTTCAGGGTTGCCGTTGTTACCCATGATGGGACCTTGGGCTGAGAATTGATTTGACTTGGACGACTTTCACTACCCGAGACCTGATCTCGCGGCCTAAATCATCAGGCAGATGACCCCCGATCCGATCTTCGGAGCTCTGTCCGGATTGCACCTGGCCGCACCCGTCGCCGTGCGAAAGGTCGTTGGCAAACGATGCAAATTTTCGCCGGCAGTTCAGATTTCTTTCGCACGTCGAGCGTTTTCGCCTGCTTGAATAGCGCAATGGCTACCGGGACAACCCGATAGCTATTTATCTTACACCAAGGGGCGGCCTTTACGTCAGCTTATATTTTTTCACCGTCTCGCGGGCGAGAGATGCCTGAGCTTCGATGTGTTTTGCCAGATCGAATACATGGACGGCGCGACGGCTTTTTCTGTTGTCAGGTTCCATCCATGTCACTGGCAGCAGGAGCTTTTTTGTCTCGACTTTCTTCATGAAGGCTTCGGTAGACTGGTCGAAGTGATGCTGCGCGACCTTCGAGATGTCGATAAGCGGGTCGCCGTCGTTGAAGGCGAGCAATGTCAACATAGTGTATTGGAGGGTATCCATTTTCTTCCATCCTTGTCTATGGAGGTTGTGGTCGTAAGCGAGGGTTTGGCGGTTTTGGCCGCTCGGAGCCTTGAAGGTGGTCGGCCGACCGGTTCGTTAAAGCACCGGTCGACGAGCGCATTCATAGGCCGATCAGTTTCAGCCAGGGCCAGTCTTTGTATTTGTCTCCAGTTTTCTTGAGTTGTGCGTAGCGCTGGAGGGTGGCCCAACTTTTGTGCCCCGTCTGGCTCGCGACTTGCGGGATCCCGAGACCCATTTCGAACAGCCGAGAGATGCCTTCATGCCGCAAATCGTGAAAGTGCAGGTCGTTTATACCAAGCACTTTGCACGCTTCGGTCCAGCGCCGACTAATTGTGTCTGGATGATAAGGAAATACTCGATCACTTACCTTTGGCATAGCATAGACCACAGCGATCCCTTCAGGTCGAAGCCGCACATCCACATTGTTACCTTTCTTTTTTCTCGGGTGCTTTAGATCGCGGATGCGGATCGTAGGGTCGCTATCTTCGACCGCCTGATTGACGTCTTCCCAAAGAATGCGGGTATGTTCTGCTTGTCGATACGTTAGGAATATCGCGGCCAGGACGAGCATGTGCATAGGGACGGCGCGAGGGTCAGCCTCACGGTATGCCACGAAATATGCCATCAACTTGTCGAGTTCTTCGAGAGTAGGACGGCGTTTTCGCTCGTTCGAAGCGCCAATTATCCCGTAGTGCGCGCAAGCCTCCCGAGCCCGGTCGAGTTCGGCCTCTGGTAGCTCCAAGTCGACGAGCGGTCCGGCGAACTTCAAGACGACACCCAAGTATGACATGTAGGCTGAGACGGTTGCCGGGCTTCTCGGCTTCAGAGTAAAGTAATTCTTGTCATTTTTTGTGGGCTCCAGGGGGTTGGGTTGCTCACCTTTTGCAAGCGCCTTAGCGAATTTCACGAACTGCGCGGCGTTTAGGCTGGCGACGTCATTTTCTGCAATGTCGAACCTCGCAAGTGCGTTCAGGCACTGTAGCTTTGACCGCCCGACATTTTCGCCCAAGCTTTCCGTGTAAAGGCGGATTACCTCAGCCAGACTCTTGGAAGCCTGCTTCTGAAGTAGTGCCTCCAGCTGATCCGGAGCCTTGATGTGTGCCTCAACAAACTTGATCCAGCCCGCAGCTTCTTTACGGGTGTTGAACGTGGCTGTTCTGTTGAAGATGGTCTTGCCCTTCTTTTTCTTGCGGACTTGAGCAGTGTAGCCGGTGGTGCCATCCTGTCGGCGGTGTGAGCGGATCGTCCCCATAGCATGTCCTTTCCTTGCTGGGTGATCAGTAAATCGGGTCATCGGGCAGGGGCGGAGATTTCTTCTCAAGGGGGTTCATCGCCCCCTGAAAACGTCAGCATTCGAGGCATCGTTGGTAGGTTTGAAGCCGCGGCCTCGGACTGCTATGAGCCTTGAAACGGGACTACAAATCTTGAAGTCGGGCCTACATTGTAGTCCCGTATGCTCGAAAACCCGCGAAAAGCGGCCAAAACGACGGAAACGCTGGATGCCGGAGCTTTCAGAAAAGCCAATGAAACAAGGATTTTCCAGTATTCGTGCGGCCGCGCGTCTGTCCGTCGCCCCGATGATGGACTGGACCGACCGACATTGTCGCTACTTCCACCGTCAGCTCTCTGGTCAGAGCCTGCTTTATACTGAGATGGTGACCGCCCCGGCCCTGGTGCGGGGCGGGGCCACGCACCTGCTGACGTTTTCTCCCGAGGAGCATCCGGTCGCCCTGCAACTTGGCGGGTCCGACCCCGCGGAGCTGGCCGAGGCGGCTCGGATGGGTGCGGCGGCGGGCTATGATGAGATCAACCTCAATTGCGGTTGCCCCTCGGACCGGGTGCAATCCGGGACCTTCGGGGCGATCCTGATGACCGACCCGGGACGGGTGGCGGAATGCGTCGCGGCCATGCGTGCGGCGGTGGACGTCGAGGTGACGGTGAAATGTCGCATCGGGGTCGACGATCAGACCCCCGAGGAGGTGCTGCCGGAATTTTTGTCGCGTGTCGGCGCGGCGGGCTGCGAGCGCTTTATCATCCACGCGCGCAAGGCCTGGTTGCAGGGGCTGAGCCCGAAGGAAAACCGGGATATCCCACCGCTCGACTACGATCTGGTGATGCGCATGCGAGGGTATTTTCAGGGGCTGCACCTGTCGGTCAATGGCGGCATCACCTCACTCGTCGAGGTTGAGCGGTTTCTCGATGCCGGCCTTGACGGGGTGATGGTGGGGCGGGCGGCCTATCACGATCCGGCGGGGATCCTCGCGCAGGCGGACCGGCGGATTTTTGGCACCGGCGAGGACCGCGATCCGGTTGCGGTGGTGCATGCGATGTTGCCCTATATCGACGCCCATGTTGCGGCGGGTGGCAAGCTGGGGCAGGTGACGCGGCATATGCTCGGGCTCTTCGCGGGCCAGCCCGGCGCGCGGCTGTGGCGGCGCATCCTGTCTGAGGGCGCGCACAAGCCGGAGGCGAACTCCGCGCTGGTGCTGCGCGCGCTTGAGCCCGTGCTCGAAGGGGCGGCGGTGGCGGCTGAGGGCTGACCCTCAGGTCGGCTCGACAAGGGGTCGGGGGCGCAGCACAGCCCAGCAGAGGCTCGCCGCCAGCACACCGCAGAGCGCGATCGCCAGGAGCATCGGCGTGACCGTGCCATCAAAGAACGGCCCCGCTGCCGTGATCATCACGCCGCCTGCCAGCATCTGCAACGTCCCTCCGAGGGAGGAGGCCAGCCCCGCGATATCGCCGTGGTCCTCCAGCGCCAGCACCATGGTCGTCGGGATCACGACGCCGAGAAACGCGTTGGCGATCACCAGACCGACAACCACCACCGTCAGGCTGGCCCAACCCGCCACCGCGATGCCGGACATGAACAGCGTCACTACGGCGAACCCGGTCACGCCGATGCGCACCACGCGCTGGATCCCGAAGCGCGCACCAAGCGGGGCCGCGATCTGCGAAGCGCCGAAAAAGCCGACGGCGTTGATGGCGAAGGCGATGGAGAACCCGGTCGGCGTCAGCCCGAACTGCTGGGTGTAGACAAAGCTCGCCGAGGCGATGAAGACAAAGAAGCTCGCCATGCCGAACCCGCCGACGAAGGTCAGCGCCATGAAGATCGGATCGCCCAGCAGCCGTTTCGCCCCCAGCAGGAGCGGGCGTAGCCGAGGGCGCTGGCGTGCCGCGGCGGGCAGGGTTTCTTCCAGCCCAAAGATGAGCAGCAGCACCGAAAGCCCCGCCGCGACCAGCAGGACCGCAAAGATCGTGCGCCATCCCGCGACCGCAATGACGCCGGAGCCCGCGAGGGGCGCGAGCATGGGCGAGACCGAGATCACCAGCATGATCATCGCCATCAGCCGCGTGGCGTCGGTCCCGGTGTAGCGGTCGCGGATCACCGCGCGCGGCACCACCATCAACGAGGCACCTCCCAGGCCCTGCACGAACCGCCACCCCGCGAGCGAGGTGATGCTGTCCGCAAAGACCGCGCCCGCCGAGCCAAGGGCAAAGATCGCAAGACCCAGCAGCAGCGGCGGCTT
>JGI24724J26744_10000838_pt1 | contig 21624 bp, 25 predicted proteins | sample Cruoilmetagenom7_FD_26744 | JGI IMG/M metagenome (IMG submission 26744) | reverse complement strand
CCCGCCATTACCAAATATAAAGCTTAACCAGGTAACCCCCGTAAATCCATATCGTATTACCTTCCCCCTTCGTCTCTTGGTCAATTTCCGGGCAGCCTGCAAGAACTTTGACCAGTCCCATCCTTCATCAGGATAAGATAGATTTGCTTCATCAAAGAGGTCTTGGTTATAAAATAAACAGGCAACAGGGGCAATATCCCTGGGTAGGACATATAGATTCCCATCTACTGTAAACCTCTCTCTTATCTTTGGAAATAACCCTTCGACAAACGGCCAGTAATTGTCTTTCTCTATAAATGTATTCAAATTCAAGAGACGCCCTTCTTCATAGAATAGCGGAAAGTTGTTCGCCTCAAGCATGATTAGATCAGGCCCAACCTTCTTGGCAAGTTGAGAGACAACCGGCTCAATGTAATGGGCCCCGCCGGGATAAAAGGTGATATCAAGATTCGTATCCGGGAATCTCTTTTTTACCAACTTAGGCAACACTCTATATGATTCGACTTCCTCATCAAAAGTTTGCCACATAGACACAGCCACGTGCGCCTTTGAAGAGTCAGCAGGATTGAAGTGCCGAGCAAGATACCTTTCGTCGACCCCTCCTAACATCTGCTCGTGCAGTTCTCCTCTATGTGGGACATTTCTAACATGTGAAGAGGTCACAGTTATCCCATCCTTGCCTATTTCTTCCCTGGCAGGTGATAGAGCAAACGTTCCCTTACTTACTCTGCGAGACACCAATCCTTCTTCAACAAGTTCTAAGATTGCTTTTCTTACAGTGTGGCGATTCACTCCAAAAATCTTGGCCAGGTCCCTTTCTGGAAGAAGTCTATCATTGGGCTTATACCTGCCTCTCGAGATTTCTTCCCGCAGGATATCCCTGATTTGGTCCTTTAGAGTAACCGTACTTTCAAAATCAATAGTTTTCATTTGGTCTATTTGGTCTATTCATTGTAAATGATAACATTTTACCCCAATTGATGTCAAGTATTATAACGCACATTTAGTTTGTTTTTTAGATTTGCTTTTCATAAGGCAATACGGTATAATCGTGGAGATAAATAAATAAAAGGAAGGGGGAATCGCTTTGAGTACGATATTTAACCTGTCTGGTTTGCCCCAGCAGGTAAGAAAGGTAGTGGAACCATATAGTAAAGGTATGCTCAAACTTCACGGAGACAACCTGAAAGCCATCATTGTCTACGGCAGCTCCACAGGAGAGGATTTTATCCCGGGCAAGTCCAATATTAATCTTCTTCTGGTTTTCAGCGAACTAAAACTCCGGCATCTTAAGCTCAGTCTGAAGTTGGTAGCCAGAGGGCGAAAAAAAGGAATTATTGCACCTCTCTTCCTTACCGAGAAACATATTGCAACCTCACTTGACACTTTCCCAATCGAATTCCTGGAAATGAAAGAGAACCACGTTACCATATACGGACAGGATATACTGGAAACCCTGGAGATAAAAAATGATAATATAAGGCTCCAGTGCGAGCAGCAACTCAAAGGGAAACTGATCAGGTTGAGACAGGCATACCTTGAGATCGGATTGAGAAAAAAAGGAGTAGAGGCTCTTCTTATCGAATCTCTTACTTCCCTTATTCCGATATTCCGTAATATGCTCCGATTGAAGGGATGGAAAGTTTCACAGGAAAAGGAAGAAATCATAAACAGAATAGCTTCCGAGTTTAGTGTGGATAAAGACGTCTTTCTGAGCATCCTGAAAGATAAGAGAGGAGACGAAAAAATCGCCGGGATAGATGCTGACAAGTTCCTGGAAAAATACCTCATAGCAATCAACAGATTAGCTATTGCCGTGGACAAGCTGCACAACTTTTGCCCGGAAGAATAAAGGATAGTTTGCAGAATGCAAGTGTTACTGGGAAAAATTACAAATTTTGCGGGTAGATGGATATTGGTCTCCGTTGTGCTATCCCTTGCATTCGGTATCGTTACAGCCGAAGAGCCGGAATACCCCGGGTACACAGGTTATGTCAACGATTTCGCCGGTGTTATCCCGGCTGAAGAAGAAACCAAGATGACTACACTTATCAGGGCTGTGGAAAAAAGTACAACAGCAGAGATAGCCGTTGCTACGGTCCAGACAATAGCTCCACGTACAATTGATATGTATGCAGTAGAACTGTTTGAACACTGGGGAATAGGGAAGAAAGGAAAAGACAATGGGGTCCTTATCGTCCTGGCTATGAAGGAAAAAAAATGGAGAATAGAGACAGGTTACGGTCTTGAGGGAGCACTACCGGATATCATTTGTTCGAAGATAGGGAACAAGACAATGCTTCCTTATTTCAAAAAGCAACAATTCGGTAAAGGGCTGCTTGCAGGAACCGTCTCCATAGCCGAAAGTATTGGCCGGGAATACAACGTGGATTTGGAAAAGGTATTGAAAGAAACCGGCTATCAGCATTATACTTCCCAGGGAAAGTCGCCTTTCAGCACTATTTTCACGCTGCTCCTCTTCATTCTCTTATTTGGTATGCGTATGGGGCTGTTCGGGTTTCTGTTCCTCGGAAGACCCGGTTACTGGAGCGGCGGCGGACATACCGGAACAGGCGGGTTCGGAGGAGGATTCGGCGGGTTCGGAGGCGGCTTAAGCGGAGGAGGCGGAGCATCGGGCGGATGGTAATGCCCTGAAGACTGCAGAGCATGAAGTTGAAGAGGAGAAAACCATGAAGAAGGGATGTTTCATTTTCGCAGGCATCTTGATTCTGCTAATAATTGTTTCCGGAGCCTGGTTCATCTCCGGCTACAACAAAGTAGCAAAGCTGGACGAAGCGGTAAAAGCAGGCTGGCGGCAGGTTGACACCGTCCTTCAGCGACGTTACGACCTGATCCCAAATCTTGTAAACACAGTGAAAGGGTATGCCACACATGAAAAGGAAATATTCACCGAAATCACCAGGCTTCGCAGCCAGTGGGCATCTGCCGGAACCGGTCAGGAAAAAATGAAAGCGGCAGGCGAGCTCGAAGGAGCTATCTCCCGTCTGCTGGTTGTAGCAGAAAATTATCCTGACCTGAAAGCAAGTGAGAATTTTCTGTCTTTGCAAGCTCAACTCGAAGGGACTGAAAACAGGATTGCTGTTCAAAGAATGCGTTACAACGAGACGGTGCAAACCTTCAATACATATATACGCACCTTCCCCGGAAACATATTTGCCGGGATAAGGGGTCTCAGCGAACCTGCTCCCTATTTTGAAGCCGAAGAAAAAGCAAGAAAAGTCCCCAAAGTAGAATTTTGAAAAGCCACAGACTTATCGCCGGAGATTCAGCGTGAAGCTTGCTATAACCGGGGGGGCAGGATTTCTCGGATTTCATCTGTGTAACATGCTTGCCGAGAAATTCAGCGAGATACTTATCNTTGACATTGCATCTGTGAACCCTGCAGAATATCCCTGCAACACAAAGTATTTCAACATTGATGTCCGTGACTCCAAATCCCTGGACAGAATACTTGGAAGTGCAGATGCCGTCATCCACGGGGCAGCAGCCTTACCGTTGTGGAAAAAAAAAGACATCTTCAGCACAAATGTTGAAGGCACAAGAAATGTTCTTGAATCCGCAGCCAGAAACAGAATAAATAGGACCGTCTTTGTATCTTCAACAGCCGTATACGGTATTCCGGAAAAACACCCCATATACGAAAACGATTCGCATGTCGGAGTAGGACCATACGGGGAAAGCAAGATTGAAGCGGAAAAGATATGCGAGAAATATAGAAAGAAAGGGTTGTGCATCCCTGTAATCCGGCCAAAGACTTTCATCGGAACAGGCAGACTCGGCGTATTCCAAATTTTATATGACTGGGTCGAAAGCGGAAAAAGAATTCCAATCGTAGGTAATGGCAGTAACCGCTACCAATTGCTGGAAGTAGAAGATCTGGTAAATGCAATTCATATGATGCTAACGCTACCGGAGGAAAAGGTCAACGATACTTTCAATGTGGGCGCCAAAGAGTTCGGTACTGTTCTTGAAGACGTGGGAGCTCTGTGCGATTTTGCCGAAACCGGTGCGCGTGTCATGCCCGTACCTTCCTGGATTGTAAAACCTTTGCTCGAACTGTTCTGGACACTGCGAATCTCCCCCCTCTATAAATGGGTCTACGCAACCGCAGACAGGGATTCTTTCGTTTCAATAAAAAAAGCCGAGGAGATGCTCGGCTGGATACCAAGATACAGTAATGCAGAATCCCTGATAAGGTCTTACGGACATTATCTTGAACACCGTCCTGTGACCGCAGAACCGGGCATTACACATCGCAAAGCATGGAAACAGGGAATACTCGCATTGTTCAAAAGATTCCTATGAGATTTCAGGACTGTTATTTTGCTTATATATGGGAAAGTCTCCGTCCCCGACAGTGGACGAAAAACCTCTTTGTTTTCGCCGGGATTCTATTCTCTCAGAATATCTTCAATGCACCTATGCTTTTGGAAACAACACTTGCCTTTATAATCTTTTGTCTTCTTTCCGGATCAGTATACATCCTCAACGATCTCTCTGACTTGAAACAGGACAGGCATCATCCGGTCAAAGCCCGCAGACCACTCGCTTCGGGAAAACTTAAAACTTCCCACGCTGTTATTACTCTGGCAATCCTCATCCCCACCTGCCTGTTGGCATCCTATCTTCTGAATATACCTTTCTTGCTTGCTGCATTTTCTTATCTACTTTTGCAAACAGCATACTCGTTTTTNCTGAAGCACATTGTCATCCTGGATGTATTTGCAATCGCCTGCGGTTTTGTCCTCAGGGTAGTAGCAGGCGCAGTAATGATCAACGTAGAGATTTCCTCCTGGCTCATAATATGCACAATTCTTCTGTCCCTATTTTTGGGACTGAGCAAAAGAAGGCATGAAGCGGTGGAACTGGAGGAAACAGCGCAAAAGCACCGGAAAGTGCTATCGGAATACAGTCCATACCTGCTGGACCAGATGATCTCAGTAGTCACTGCTTCAACCGTAATAGCCTATGCCCTGTACACTACATCTGCGGAGACAATAGAAAAATTCGGGACAAGGAATCTCATCTTCACCGTCCCTTTTGTCCTCTACGGCATCCTCAGATATCTGTACCTCATCCATCAGAAGGACACAGGCGGGAACCCGGAAAATATCCTGGTTACGGACAAACCTTTAATCATCAATATAATACTGTGGATCATAACAGCAGGCATAATATTATACCGGTGAATCCCGCTTTCTAAAAAAAGGTCAGGTTAAAAACCATGCTAAGGATAGATATGCACGTTCATACAAACTGCTCTCCGGACAGCTTGTCTTCGGAAAAAGATGTGATTTCAGCCTGTATGAAAAGAGGTCTGTCCGGAGTTGCCATTACCGACCACAACACAATCCGGGGAGCACTGGCAGCAAAAAAATCAGCCCCTCCCGGATTCACTATCATTATCGGCGAGGAAATTCAAACCCGCGACGGGGAAATTATAGGTTACTTCCTGGAAGAGAACATCCCTCCACATCTACCTGCGGAGGAGACAGTCAAACGGATAAAAGCACAGGGAGGACTTGTCGGGATTCCTCATCCTTTTGGTTCTTTTCGGCAAACCCGGTTAAAGGAAGAAACTCTGGAAAAGATTGTGGGAAAAGCAGACATTATTATAGAAACATTCAATTCAAGAAACATCTGCAAGAGAGATGACCAAAAAGCATTAAACCTGGCGAGAAAAAACGGCACTGCACAAGTAGCGGGAAGTGATGCTCATCTGAGCTCTGAGATAGGCAGATCCTTCATAGAAGTAGATGATTTCAACACGACTCAGGAATTTCTCAGGAACTTGTATTCAGCTAAACTGATTACTAACCGAAGCAGTTTCCGTGTTCACATGGTAACCATACTTGTAAAACTATTCAGGAAGCTCCGGAGATGACTCAACCTCAGAAAGGCTCTGGTCTATAGCTTCGTTAATCATCCCGAGCAAATATTTGATTTCATCCGCATCTAACCTGTTATCCTCCATAGCTCGTTCAAACTCAGGCAGTATTTGTTCAACTCTCTCAGCAGCGAATTTCCCGTCGATAATTGCCGTTTCCAGACGGTTCATTGTTTCCCTGACCTTTTCCTCATCAACATCTTCGGGAAGATTTTCCATTATCCCTGTCTCTATTGTGTCAAACATTTTTGTTACTGCCCATGTCTTAATTGCACCTCTCTTATGATAGACAATGCCTACAACCACAGCAACCGCCAATACCACTACTCCCAGAAAGATCAAACATCCCTTCAAACAACCATGCATCCCGGACTTCTTCTTTTCCTGAGTATTCTCTTCCATAATAATTATCCTCCTGAACAGATCCTTNGATTATNCCGGCATCAGTCGATGTCTCCCGCCTTNNCCGCCGCCGCTATATCGCAANCCCTGCACACCGTATAACGTAAAAGTATATCTTCCCTCTACCCAAAATGTCAACCGAAATTCCTATATTCCCGTCGTGGAAAGACCGGAGTATTAACAACAACCAAGAGTTTTTCCTTGCACACATCCTTACTACATGTTAAACTTGCAGGAGTAATAGAAAAAAGGAGGTGAGCTAAATGGCAAAAGCTAAAAAGAAAGTAGTTAAGAAAAAAGCGCTAAGATGTGCAGCAAAGACAGCAGCAGGAAAAAGATGTAAGAACAAGGCAAGCGGGAAATCCAAGTTCTGTGCTGCTCACAAAAAATAAGAACTGAACCAACGATATGTTGACAAAGCAGGAAAGAGGGATTGTCCTCTTTTTGATAGTTGCATCAATCTGCGGCTTGGGGGTCTTATATCACCGTAGCCTCTCAACTTCCCCTGCTACACCACAAGTTATAGATAATTCCCCGGAGGAACAACGGAGGGAAGTTATCTATATTGATGTAAGTGGTGCAGTATGGAAACCAGGAGTTTACGAGTTGGAGAGAGGGGCTCGTGTCGAAGTTGTCCTGACAAAAGCTATGCTGAGACCCGATGCAGATCTGGATGCAATCAACAGAGCTGCTTTACTCAAGGATGGTCAAAAGATTGTCGTTCCTGTCAAAGGCAGCTCAATACCAGGAAACTATCAGAAAAGGATAAATATAAATAAGGCAACTAAAGAGGAACTGCAAACACTCCCGAATATCGGTAAGGTTCGCTCCCGTGATATCATTAACTACAGAAACATCAACGGTCCGTTCACATCTGTAGATGAATTAGAAAACGTTCCGGGGATAGGGAAAGAAACCCTTTATCAACTAAGAAATCTCATCGCTGTAGAATAATTTGCCCCGATGCCAGAAGTCGCATCCACCTATGAGTAAAACCATAACCTCCTGGTACCGGGGCAAAAACTGATTTATTTACTTTCTCTTCTTAGCTTTCTTTGCCTTCTTCTTTGCTACTTTCCTCTTCACTACCTTTTTCTTTGCTACCTTCTTCTTCTTCTTACGTCCACCTCGAGCCATCTTTGCTCTGGAAATATCTCCGTCCTTATCAACAAAATACAGGTAGCCCGACTCCTTCTCAAGCCCAACTTTTTTAACCTTCTGCGCCATCTACCTCACCTCCTTTAACATACTTTACTTTCTCTAAAAATAACATGCACTCCGTTTCATGTCAAGAAATTTCTTGCTTTTTTGTATACGATAAACACCAGCATCTTTCTCACAATCTCTTCCTTTTGCTCGAACGTCTTAATGTTTCTATTTGTTTTATCATATCTTCGGGCATAGGGGCATCGAACTCCATATACTCTCCGGTAGAGGGGTGAACGAAACCTATGAGCTCTGCATGAAGCGCCTGGCGTTTTATAGAGACATGCGGAGCTTTCTNCCCATAAATCCTATCTCCTGCCACAGGATACCCGATAAACGCAGAATGAACTCTTATCTGGTGCGTTCTCCCCGTCTCGAGCGAAACCGCAAGCAGGGTGAAGGAAATATCTTCAAGATCAAACCTTTCGCTGACTTCATAATTCGTAATTGCTTCTTTGCCTCCAACATACTTTATAGACATCTTTTCCTCATGTCTTCCTATAGGTGCAGTAATCTTCCCTTTCTCAGGCTCAACCTTCCCGAGTACAAGCGCTTTATATCTCCTTCTGAGTTCCCTCGTCTTAAGCTGTTGCACAATATGAAGATGANTTCTGTCATTCTTTGCAACAATAAGAGCACCGGAAGTGTCTTTATCCAGCCTGTGGACAATTCCCGGACGCATCGGCCCGTTAACCGCAGAGAGCTTACAAGTATGCGAAAGAAGAGCCGCTACCAATGTTCCTTTCTGATCAAAACTTACCGGATGAACAATCATCCCCGCACTCTTATTGACTACAAGCACTTCATTGTCTTCATACAGAATATCAAGAGGTATTCTCTCGGGACTAACCTGCAACAGCTTATCCCGGGAAATTTCAATAACAACAGAATCTCCGACGTTAAGTTTGTACCCGGGCTTCAGGAAATCCCCGTTTATAGAAACTTTCTTTTCAGTTATCTTTTTCTGGATTCTTGAGCGGGAAAGCTCAGGGAAATGCTGATGAAGGAACACATCAAGCCTCTTGTGCACACCTTCTTTTTCAACCGTAAAGGTCTGTCTCGTCATAATTAATGCAGACGGCGCATCCCGCCGAAAATGTTGCCGCTCCATGCATATTGTACCAATACTCTTGAGGGGATTATTGCCCGCACATCCGGGAGCTTAATTCGGGCTTTCTCCGGCACATCATCCAGATAATCAGTGCCACTCCGACGGTCACAGCCGAATCAGCAATGTTGAACACAGGCCACACCTGAAAGTCAAGAAAATCAATTACATACCCGAATCTTAAACGGTCTATGAGATTGCCGCATGCCCCGCCCATAAGCAGACCGGTTCCTATCCGCAGCATACGTTCTGAACGGGCTGTGCGCCAATAGAAAATTAAGATGACCACAACCGTGAGCATAGACAAACCCGTCAGGAAAAAAGTCTGGTACCGGAACATGCCAAAAGCACATCCGGTATTGTGGACCAGGCTGATATGAAATACATTTTTGATGACCGGAATAGATACTCCCGGAACAAGTTTTGAACAAACCAGAAATTTGGATAGCTGATCGATTAACAGGATAGTAGCCGCAATTAACAACAACTCTATTTTTTACCTTCCATTTCTTTCTTACACGTTATACACAACCTCGCATAGGGAACCGCCTTGAGCCGCACGTTGGAAACCTTCTTCCTGCAATTCTGGCATACACCATAGTTCCTATCTTCCATTCTTAAGAGAGCTTCGTCAATCTCAAAAAGAACTTTCTGCTCAGCCGTTATCATATTGCCCGCAAACTCCCGGTTATAAGTATCTGTCCCGGCATCCGCCATATGAAAACCATAGCCGGAGAGATCTCCCGCAAACTCTCTCTGTGACTTCGAAAGACTTGTGTTTTCCTGCCTCCTCATGTCTTCCTCAACCTTTTCTCTTTCCTTAATCAGAAGATCCCTGAATTTTGTCAACTCATCTTTCTTCATACGACCCTCCTACCACCTTAAGACATGTTTGGCATATTTCCTCTTCAACGGAAAGACTGTATTTCCAGCAGCGTTTGCATTTGCCGCCATCCGCTTTTAAGATTTTCACCTGCAGCTCTTCAGAATCTCCCTCTTTACACTCCACCTGAGATACAATAAGGATTGCGGGCAGATCACTGTCATGCTCCTTCAGAAAACTCAATAGTTCCCCGCGAGCTTCGAGAATAACTTTAGCCTCAAGACTGTTCCTTATCAACTTTCTATCACGCGCATTTTCTAAACTTTTGTTAACTTCATTCCTGATATCGAGGAACCTGCTCCATCGTTCCCCAAGCTTCTTATCAATCCAGGCGTTTTCCGCTTCCGGCATTGAAACGAGATGGACGCTTGCGGGTTTCTCCCCCGCAACCCGGACATATCCCCATATCTCTTCACAGGTATGAGGCAGGACCGGAGACATAACCCTCACCAGCACATCCAGGACTTCGTGAAGCACTGTCTGGATACTCCTCCTCTCGAAACATCCGGCAGGCAGAGTATAGAGCTTATCCTTTACGACGTCAAAGTAGAAAGCGCTCAAGATAACCGTACAGAAATTGTGCATACCATGATAAAGACGGTGGAATTCAAAACTACCGTAAGCTGCGTTTGCCACCTCAACAAAATCCCGGAGTTTTCCCAGAACCCATCTTTCCATCTCAGGCAAATCTTCATACTTTACCGCATGCTCGGCAGGATTAAAATCATGGGTATTACCGAGAATATAGCGTGCCGTATTGCGAAACCTTCTGTATGCCTCGCCGACCCTTTCCAATATCTCCGGAGAAAATCTGATATCACTCTGGTAGTCCTCAGCAGACACCCAGAGCCTCAATACATCCGCTCCGTATTTGTCAACGGCATCTCTGGCAGTGATAAGGTTCCCGAGAGATTTGGACATCTTCATCCCTTCGCCGTCTACCAGAAACCCATGTGTCAGCACGCTCTTGAAAGGCGCTTTTCCCTCGACAGCTACTGAAACCAGGAGCGAGGTCTGGAACCACCCCCGATACTGGTCCGTCCCTTCCAGATAAATATCAGCGGGATAGCCAAGCTCTCCTCTCTTTTTTGTAACAGAGCGAAAACTTACACCGGAGTCAAACCATACATCGAAAATGTCTTTCTCTTTCCTGAACTTATCTCCTCCGCAATTTTCACATTTCACTCCGGAACCAAACAATTCAGTTTCATCCTTCTCATACCATGCATCACTTCCCTCTTCAGATATGAGTTTTTGCACAGATTCAATCACCTGCTCATCTATCTTAACCTGCCCGCATCCTTCACAGTAAAACGCAGGGATCGGGACACCCCAGGATCGTTGTCGTGACACACACCAGTCAGAACGTTCCTTGATCATGTTGTTTATCCTGACCTCACCCCACTCAGGCACCCATTTGACCTTCTGAACCTCTGAAATTGCTTTCTCTCTGAGTTTATCAACCGAGATAAACCATTGTTCCGTTGCTCTTACTATTAGCGGATTTTTGCATCGCCAGCAGTGGGGATATGAATGGCTGATCTCTTCAGCAAGACACAGGGACTTGTTCCCTCTCATTCTCTCAATTACATCTGAATTTGCCTCAAATACATTCTTACCGCAGAACTCACCTGCTTCGTGAGTGAAATTCCCTTTTTCATCAACCGGAGAGATTACAGGCAACCCCGCTTTTTCCCCAAGTTCGAAATCGTCTCTGCCATGCCCAGGAGCTATATGAACACAACCTGTTCCTTCTGCCCGCGACACATATCCAGCAGAGATAACAGGAGAATCTCTATCTATAAACGGATGCCTGCAAACAAGACCGGCTATTTCCTTCCCGGGTTTCCCGTCAACAATTTTATACTGTTCTATTCCCAGCTTCTGCATTATTTCTGGAACAAGAGCTTCAACCATTATAAGGGTTTCCCCTGAAGCTTTCACAATTGCGTACCGGTAATCCGGATGAACCGCAATCGCAGCATTTGCAATAAGTGTCCATGGCGTTGTCGTCCAGACAAGGACAGAACCCGGCATATCCTGAGACACGAGAGGAAATTTTATATATACCGAAGGAGACCTGTGTTCCTGATACTCAATCTCTGCCTCAGCAAGTGCCGTTTCACACGATTGACACCACTGGATAGGCCTTAACCCTCTGTAAACAAGCCCCTTCTTCCACATCTCCTTGAAAACTCCTATCTCCTCCGCTTCATACTGCGGAGCCATTGTGAGATACGGATTCTCCCATTCACCGAATCCCCCAAGCCTCCTGAACTCCTCCCTCTGTAGATTCACAAACTCCCGTGCATGTTTCCTGCACCTTTTTCTTATTTCAAGAACTGACATTTCGCTTCTATTCGCGCCATAAGATTTCATAACCAGAAGCTCGATGGGAAGTCCATGACAATCCCATCCGGGTATATAAGGTGCATCAAACCCGGACATCGTCTTGTGCCTCAAGATAAAATCCTTCAGAATCTTGTTTAAAGCAGTCCCGATGTGAATACTCCCATTGGCATACGGAGGTCCATCATGCAGCACGTACTTCGGTTTCCCGGAACTTGCCTCCCGTATCTTCCGATAAATCTGATTTTGTTCCCAGGACTTCTGAATTTCCACCTCCCGCTCCGGGAGATTTGCCTTCATCGGAAAAGAAGTCTTTGGTAAATTCAACGTTTTTTTATAATCCATACCTGTCAATTCCTAAGGGGTTGCTCAACTCCCGGGATACTCACTCCGGGATTATTTCCAATAACATCTGCTTCACATCTGCCTCTGCTTTTACCCCGACAAACTCATTTGCTACCTTACCTCCCTTGAATATCTTGACCGAGGGAATTGCAGAAATCTGATATGTAATAGCCAGCTCTTTGTTCTCGTCTACATTGACCTTTGCAAGAGAAACTTTTCCGCCATATTCTTCAACCACACTTTCAAGAATCGGTCCAAGCATCCTGCATGGCGCACACCATTCCGCCCAAAAATCCACGATTACGGGTTGGTCGGAAGAAGCTTTAATGACTTTTTCCTCAAATTCTCCCGGATGAATATCAAACCCTTTCTCCATGTCAACTCCTCCTCANACAGGGGTTGTCACAACCCCTGTTTGATGGCAAATAGTCCATGTTATTATTTACCTGCTCCCTAATTCCTTTGAACGCCGGGCAGCTTCTTCGATAGCGCCTATGATAACTCCCTTGAAATTATTCTTCCCGAAAAAATCCAGCGCAGCTTCCGTTGTCCCGCCGGGAGAAGCTACTTTCATTCTCAAATCCCGAAGGTCAACTCCATCCTCCATGAGCATCTTCGCAGAACCAAAAACAGTTCCTCTTACAAGCTTCTGCACTATCTCCCGTGGAAGATTCATTTTTCTCCCTGCTTCCTCCATTGCCTCCGCCATAAGAAATATATATGCAGGACCGCTCCCGCTGACTGCCGTCACCGCATCCATCATTTGTTCATCAACATTAACCACAACTCCCGCTGCCGAGAATATTGCAGAGGCTTTCTCCATATGCAGGTCCTCCGCAAATCTACCTCCGGTAATTGCCGTCACCCCCTGATTAACCAGGACAGGAGTATTCGGCATTGCCCTTACAACAGGCACTTCATCGGTGAATCTTTCTATTTCCGCCACAGTGATTCCAGCCGCAATAGATATCAACAGTTTAGAAGGATTCAGCGAGGGAACAATCTCTTTAAGAATAGAACTGATAATTCCGGGTTTTACGGCAAGGATTATTGTATCTGCCCACTCAGCAAGTTCAGGATTCCCTTTTATTCCTCTTATTCCAAGACTCTCTTCTATGGCTTTAAGCTTTCCTTCATCAACATCAGACATCCTTACGGATTCTTTGCCCGCAACTCCGCCGGACAGAACCCCGCCCGCCAGCGCTTTTCCCATATTCCCGGCTCCGACAAATCCTGTTTTCATACTTTAAAAAAATACCCTTGTCTTAACTCCCTGTCAAGCGCTTTCTTACAGGAAAACGAATGTGCTCAGAATAACAGAATGCAGGTTAATGAAGAGTTTCAATCCCTATTACCTTTCTGAATTTCCAACTCCCATCGATTTTTACAGCAGTCGATTCGACTTCCCGCGCTTCAATCTCACCTTTTAAATTCCCCTGCTTGTATACAATAGCAGTTGCAGTCAGAATCACCTCTGCAGAATCCCTGTCATCCGATACCGATATGGAAATATCATCAAACCGGACTTCAACTCTGTGAACAGCATGGCGGACTCTCTGCACAACTGCCAAAAGTTCGCCGTCATCATGTATGTCGGGGACGGGAGCGCCAAAAGCCACATAACAATCATCCGTGAAGAAAGTCCCGACTTTCCTTGCCCTGCCAAAACCCGCAAGGGGCTTTTCATCAGATGATTTCGTCAGCAATGTTTCGATAGCAGCCAGATTTTTCCTGATCTCCGACTCATCTCTATCAATTCTGATAACTAAAAAAGCGACCGCTATTACAAGAGAGATTACGATGATTAACTTTTTCAAAACAATACCGTCCCGACAATTTTCCTGCGTTTCACTCTTCCAAGAGTATGTGCTGATATCGGCACACTGCGATTATCACCTGCTACGAAATATTCATAAGGGCCATTTTTCACTTCCTTCATCGTCCATTTACAATCATCCCTTATATACGGTTCGGGAAAGCTTTGACCGTTTATTATGAGAACCCCGTCAAGAAACGCTACAGTTTCGCCCGGAAGCCCAATTACACGCTTGAGAAGCATCACTCTTCTCCCTGCCATGGCAACCGCAACAGCATCACCTCTCCGGGGTGCATGAAACAGNAAAGAAACTGTATTCACGAAGTTAACTGAACCGTTCCTGTATGNAGGCTCCATGCTTTTTCCGCAAACGCGTATAGGGATAAGGACAAACCCGAANAGGAAGAAACAAACNATACAGAGGAANACTANCCTGATTAATGTAGACTTCGGATTTCGCCCGACAGCAGCTATTTTCAGTAAGCTTTTCTTCACTTCAAAAACGGGGACGGCTACTCTTTGAGCGCAGATTCGCCGTTTGATGCTGCTGGAAGCAGTCTGTCCCCTTTTTTTCTTACACAATCAAGGATACCGTTGACAAACTTGCCGGACTTTTCCGTGCCAAACTTTTTCGCGATTTCAATAGCTTCATCAATTACCACAGCCGGAGGAGTATCACAGCAAGTGAGCTCATATATGGCAATCCGCATTATGTTACGGTCAACAGGTGTCATGCGAGCAGGCAGCCAATTAATACTGCACTCAGCAAGCATCTTATCAATACGTTCAAGGTTTTCACAAACACCCTTCACCAGCCCGGAAGCAAAATCCTTCACAACCGGTTTTTCTTTACGCTGCCCCGGGAATTCCCTGAACGTTTGAGACACATCCTTTCTCCCCGACTCAATTCCATAGAGAAATTGAAAAGCAACCTCCCGCGCTTTTCTTCTAACTCCCATTTTACCCTATCTCTGAAAACAGGTTCACCATCTCAACAGCAGATAACGCAGCATCCCTGCCCTTATTTCCCGCTTTTGTTCCCGCACGCTCAATCGCCTGCTCCAGGGTATCAGCGGTTATCAACCCGTATATGACCGGCACCCCGGTCGACAGAGCTATTTGTGCAATCCCTTTTGTTACTTCACTGCTGATATAATCAAAATGCGGAGTATCTCCCCTGATCACCGCTCCAAGACATATCACACAATCGTACTTTCCGCTCTCAGCCATCTTCTTTGCCGCATATGGAACTTCAAAAGCTCCGGGAACCCAAACTATCTCTATCTCTCCTTCCTTGACACCGTGCCTGAGAAGAGTATCAGTCGCGCCATCAAGCAGTTTCTGTGTTATGAACTCATTGAACCTCGGATTAACGATTCCGAACCTTTTCCCTTTTGCCGCCAGATTTCCCTTGATTGTCTTAATCATTCTTCTTCCTCCTTTTAATTCGTTGTTCGTATCTCTTAAAAACAGTATCTCGTATTCCGTATCTCGCTAAAACTTTCCAATTCTTAATTCTAAATTCTTAATTCTCAATTTTTATGTTAAGCATATGCCCGAGTTTTTCCTTTTTTGTCTTCAGATACTTAACATTATGTTCGTGAGGTTCTACTTCTATAGAGACCCTCTCAACAATTTCAAGCCCATAACCTTCAAGCCCAACCACTTTCTTAGGATTATTTGTCATCAGCCGGACTTTCCTGACTCCCAGGTCAACCAGAATCTGAGCTCCAATCCCGTAATCACGCAAATCAGCCGGAAACCCCAACTCCTCGTTCGCTTCCACAGTATCCTTGCCTTGCTCCTGCAATACATAGGCACGAAGTTTGTTTGCCAGCCCGATTCCCCTTCCTTCCTGCCTCATGTAAACAAACACACCTTCCCCTGCTTTGGAGATCTGTTTCAAAGCCATAACCAGCTGTGTCCCGCAATCACAACGCTTTGAATGAAAAACGTCACCGGTAAGACATTCCGAATGGACACGTACAAGAACCGGACGTTCGCCCGAGATTTTGCCCATGACAAGAGCAAGATGGTAACTTTCATCAACAAGAGTTCCGTAAAGAATCAAATCAAAATTCCCGTAAGGAGTAGGCAATTCCGTTTTTACGACCCGGTTTATAAGCTTTTCGGTTTTCCGTCTATATTCTATAAGGTCAGCTACCGTGCACACAAGAAGGTCAAATTTCCTTGAAAAATCAAAAAGCTCCGGAAGCCGCGCCATTGTGCCGTCATCGTTCATTATCTCGCAGATTACGCCTGCCGGGTATAGACCGGAAAGTCTGGCTAAATCAACTGCTGTTTCCGTATGTCCCGCACGCCTTAACACTCCCCCGCTTTTTGCCATGAGCGGGAAAACATGCCCCGGACATGCAAGATCCTCCGGTTTCGTGCCGGAAGAGATGAGGGCTTTTATAGTAAGAGCCCTATCATATGCGGAGATACCTGTCGTTGTCCCGTCCTTACAGTCAACAGAAACAGTAAACGCTGTATCAAGACGGTCGGAATTTTTCTCAACCATCGGTTTTAACCCGAGTTCCTGAAGCTTTTTTGCATGGAGCGGGACACAGATGAGCCCGCGACCGTGCTTCGCCATAAAATTCACCGCATCCGGCGTTACTTTCTCCGCAGCCATAACAAGATCACCTTCATTCTCGCGGTCTTCATCGTCAACTACAACTACCATCCCGCCGCTCTTAATTCTTGCAATGATTTCCGGTATTCTGCTAAATTTCATCTGGTGAAACCCTCTAAATAATAAATCCCTTTTCTGAAAGAAAATCTTCAGTAATTCCTCCCCCGTCACGCCGAAGAAGATTTTCGACCTGTTTCCCAAGAACATCCGCTTCCAGATTTACATAACTTCCTTCTTTCTTGAACCCAAGCGAAGTAACATTAGCCGTATGAGGTATAATAGCAACTTCAAACCCGGCACCGGAACGATTCCCCACTGTCAGGCTTATTCCGTCCACCGCAACCGAACCCCGGGAAACTACATAACGCATTATTTCCCGCTGCGCCTGAATGGTAATCAGGTTGGAAAGCCTCTTCACAATTTTCCCTGTGCCATCCACATGCCCCGTTACAAAATGACCTCCAAAACGTCCGTTTGCCTGGACCGAACGTTCAAGATTAACTCTATCCCCGCGGCGCAGATTCGACAGAGTTGTCCTGATTAAGGTTTCTTTTATGACATCAACCAGGAAAATCTTCTCCAAAAGTTCACAAACCGTAAGGCAAACTCCGTCCACACTTATGCTGTCGCCGATTTTCATCCCGTCCAGCACTTTCTCCGCCCGCACGCACAGCTTTATATCCCCTCCGTTCCTTCTCACTTCCGCAACCTCACCGAGCTCCTCGACTATACCTGTAAACATATCTTACTTCCCATCCAACTTTCACTAACTAAATTTCTCGGTTTTATGCCTGTCATTCCCGCCCCGTATCCAGATGCGGGTCGGAGATGCTAAAACCCTGGATTCCGCATCAAGTGCGGAATGACATGTTTCTTCCCCTAATTAAGATATCCCTCTACCAGGATATCTTCACCGAATCGTCTCGCTGTCATTCGGCTGACTTTAACCGCCTCGCCTATCCTGTCAATACCTTCCCCCCCAACAGGAGTCGGAGCACACCTGCCGCCGACTATCCTGGGAGCAATGAAGAAAAACAACTTATCAACTATTCCGCATGAGAAGGCAGAAGCAGCAAGCTCTCCCCCGCCTTCAATCAAGAGACTCATCACCTGCCTTTTCCCAAGTTCGTCCATAAGTTCCTTAAGGTCAACTCTTGCTCCATTTCCCTTAACCACCAAAACCTCTGCGCCCGTCTTATTATGAAGTTCCTTAGTTTTACCGGAAGAGCACCCTTTGGTAACCGCAACGATTGTCCTGCCCCCGGTAAAAACTCTTGAGTTAACAGGAATACGGCATCTACTATCGACAACTATCTTAACAGGCTGACTGGAACATTTTCCGTGCCTCACGTTCAGCCTGGGATTATCTTCAACCACTGTATTTATACCGACAAGAATCCCGTCAACTCCCGACCGGAGCCTATGAGTAAACCTTCTCGCCTTCTCGCAGCTTATCCATTTGGAATCACCCTGCACGGTAGCTATCTTGCCGTCAAGAGTCATTGCAGACTTCACGATTACAAAAGGGACACCTTCCCTTGTGAACTTTACAAAAACTTCATTCAGCCTGCCTGCTTCCTCTCCAAACAACCCGAGTTCGGTCAGTACCCCCGCTCTCTTAAGTTTGGATATTCCTTTCCCGCAGACAAGAGGATTAGGATCCTTCATTGCAACAACAACGCGCCTGACTCCCGCCTCAATAATCCGTCCCACGCACGGCGGAGTCTTCCCATAATGACTGCAAGGTTCAAGGTTAACATACATTGTAGAATTTTTAGCTTTCTTCCCCGCTTCATCAAGCGCCACGATTTCAGCATGCCTGTCTCCCGCCCTGCGGTGGTATCCCTCTCCGACAACTCTGCTACCCTTCACAATAACCGCACCTACCATCGGATTCGGACTTACTCCCCCCCGGCCCCTCCCGGCAAGCCGAAGCGCCCTGCGCATATACATTTCGTCTGTCATTCTACCGTCACGCTCTTTGCCAGATTCCTCGGCTGGTCAATCGGGCACCCCCTATTAGCCGCTATATAGTAAGCAAGGAGTTGTAACGGAATCACCGCAAGCACCGGTGATAATTCAGCCGTCGTCCTCGGGATATATATGGTTTCATCCACAATCCCGGATATGACTTTATCTCCTTCACTGGCAAGCGCAATGATAACTCCGTCCCTTGCCTTTATCTCCTTCACGTTCCCGACAATCTTCTCATACCGCCTGCCGCGCAATGCAAGCACAACAACAGGCATATTCTTATCAATCAAGGCTATCGGCCCATGCTTCATCTCAGCTGCAGGATATCCTTCGGCATGGATATACGAAATCTCTTTTAATTTCAATGCTCCTTCAAGTGCAACAGGGAAACCCTCTCCCCTGCCCAGATAGAGGAAATTCGTACTGGCATAGAACCTATCTGCTATTTCCTTGACTTTTTCTTCCTGTTTTAACAAACGTTCTATCTTCCTGGGAATCCTGCAAAGCTCAGTCAGTTTCTTTTTCATCTCCCCTTCAGGAAGCTCCCCCAATTTATCGGCTATAAAAAGAGACATCATATACAGGACAGAAAGCTGCGTGGTGAAAGCTTTTGTAGAAGCAACTCCTATCTCGGGACCCGCCCGCGTATAGACTATCCCGTCAGATAACCTGGTTATCGAACTGCCAACCACATTACATATTGAAATGACGCGCGCGCCCTTATCCCGAGCTTCTTCTGCTGCCGCAATAGTATCTGCTGTTTCCCCGGACTGGCTGATAACAATTAGAAGAGTATTTTTATCGACTACAGGATTACGATAGCGAAATTCAGCTGCATAATCCACTTCAACCGGAATCCTGGTATGCTCTTCAAGGAGGTATTTCCCAATCAGAGCGGCGTGCCATGAAGTCCCGCATGCCGCCACGGTTATTCTCCTGATTGATTTGATATCCCTCTTCGACATACCAAGTTCTTTCAGGTGAACCGCTCCCATATCCGCAGCCACCCTTCCACGCATTGTCTCTTCTACTACCCTCGACTGTTCATGAATCTCCTTCAGCATAAAATGAGGATATTCGCCTTTCTCGGCATCGGCAACATCCCATGTAATATGTACCGGCGATTTGCGCAGTTTTTTCCCGCCGAGACTGATAAACCTGTCAGAGCCTCTCCCCAGCACAGCTATTTCCCTGTCACCGAGATATATAACTTCCCTCGTTTCTCTTATAATTGCAGGGACATCGGATGCAACAAACCTTTCTCCGTCCCCTATCCCTACGATTAACGGGCTACCGCACCGAGCTGCAATAATCTTGTCAGGATAAACTTTTGACATAAGACAAAGCGCATAAGAACCTTTTATCCTCCTCAATGCCTTCATGACCGCTTTCTCAAACCCACCGCTTCTCATATATTTTTCTATAAGATGGACAATTACCTCTGTATCGGTCTCAGAACGAAAAGTGTGTCCTTCTTTCTGCAGTTCTTTCTTAAGGACCATGTAATTTTCAATAATTCCGTTATGAACCGCGACAAGCTCTTTCCTGCAATCTGCATGCGGATGTGCATTTTTCTCCGACGGTCTCCCGTGTGTAGCCCAACGCGTGTGACCAATCCCAACAGTCCCGGAAACCGGGTTGTCCCCGAGTTTTTTAATCAAGTCGGATACTTTTCTGTCACACCTGCGCACTTGAAGCCTGTTTCCCTTAAGCACAGCTATACCGGCAGAATCATAACCACGATATTCAAGATGACGCAGCCCATCAACAACAATCCTGACTGCATCACTCTTGCCGATATAACCCACTATCCCGCACATAATCTCACATCTCTCCGCACATGTTCACCTAAACACGTTATTTCGTTCTCAATAACAGGGAAAGTGCTTACATTCTCCCATATCTCTTCCAGGATTTCAACCATTTCACACCAGCCATCCGGATATAATCTCTCTCCTGACCGGTTCGACACGAATGTCGACTGCCTTCCCGTCCCTATCACAACAAATCCTGAGAGAATTCTCTGCTGCCCCATCGCTGTATCCGGCTGTAATACCGCAAGCCGTCTTCAGCCCGTCTTCATCCGGGTCCCCTTCCAAAAGAACCAATGGTCCTTTACAATCCAATGCTTCCAGTGCCCATCTCCCGCGCCTGTACTTTTCCAAAAAGGAATTCTCAGCATGATTCCTTCCGACAATAACTTTGAGTCCCGGGCTAATACGAAGATGCCTGCCCACTCTAAGAATATCGAGGTCATCCATGCTGACTTCCCTGCCGTGGTCGATAAGGTCTCTGAGCTTTCTGGCAAAATTCTTGTCAGTGAGAAGACATCCCCCCGCCGGCTGACTGTATTTTGTAATTCCGATACTTTTTGCAAGAGCTATCTGCTCCCTGCGCGATCTGCCTTTGATTCCCAGCAATTCTTCTCTCCTGACCCATCCTTCCTTCTCAGGGATTGTTTCGGAAAGCAATCTTCCTGAAAGCGGTCTCAGTATCAAACCGCCCAAACCGCTTTCCTTCTCAAGCATCTTGAGGGCATGCCCGTATTGAGACATCGGACGCTGCCCCAGAACTTCACCTGTAACGACAAATTTTGCCCCGGTATCTCTCATGAACTCTCCCGCCTTCTTCAACATGATAAGGCGGCAGTCAAGACACGGATTCATTCCTGACCCGTATCCGAACCGCGGATGCAAAACACATTTGAGAAGCTCCCCGCAAATATCCGTCACGCTGACGTCGAGCCCTAACTCCTTCCCCGCACCCAGGATCTCCTCCCTGTTTTTAGCGGAACATATCCCGGGACTAAACCCGGTATGGAAATGGACAGCTTCCACATCTATCCCCATATCTCTGATTACACATATAGCCAGCGAACTATCAAGCCCGCCTGAAAAAAGTCCCACTGCACGCATAACTTCAGCCTCTTAAATATTGATACACCCTATTCCTGCTGCCCGGAGTCTCGTGTCCTGCTGTAAATGCATCCGCAGTAATC
>JGI24724J26744_10000836_pt1 | contig 21654 bp, 19 predicted proteins | sample Cruoilmetagenom7_FD_26744 | JGI IMG/M metagenome (IMG submission 26744) | reverse complement strand
CCACCCGCTGGCGGCGCGGAGGGGCGAGGCGCCTCATCCCGTTCGCTGCGCTGGCGCGGCTCGTCGCGCGGGCCACGATCCGGGCGGGGCGATTTGCGGTGCGGCGGCTTGCGATCACCGCGATCCGGACGGTCGGGCCGATCCCCACGGGGACGTGGACGATTGACCTCCTCGGGGACGCCGTCCTGACGGGTCGCGTAGATCTCGTCTTCCAGCAGACCCTCGGGGCCGAGTTCCGTCATCATCTCGCCCGCCGCCGCTTCGGAGATCTCGACATAGGTGGTGGTGTCCAGCACGCGGATGCGCCCGATCTTGGTCTTGTCGAGCTTGCCGGTGCGGCACAGCAGCGGCAGGATCCAGCGCGGCTCCGCGCCCCGATCACGCCCGACCGACAGGCCGAACCAGACCGAGGGGCCGAATTCCGCCCGCTCGTCGCGCGGCGTGCGTTCGTTGCGCGCGGAGGGCGCATTCAGGACCTCTGGGGCGGAAAGGCCTGCGCGATACATCCGCAGGCAGGCGATGGCGATGGTCTTGGGGTCGTGACTTTCCACCAGACGGGCGGCGAATTCGGCCTCCGCCTCGGTGGTTTCGGCGGCCCAGGCGGGATCGTTCAACAGCCGCGTTTCGTCCAGTGCGAGGATCGCCTCTGGCGTCGGGGGGTAGACCCATTCCGCCTGCACCTTGGCCCATTGCAACAGGCGCGAGGCCTTGCGCGCGATCTTGTCCGGCACGATCAGCGCCGAGATGCCCTTGCGCCCGGCGCGTCCGGTGCGGCCCGAACGGTGCAGCAGCGCCTCCGTGTTGGTGGGCAGGTCGGCGTGGATCACCAGTTCGAGGTTCGGCAGGTCGATGCCGCGCGCCGCCACATCCGTCGCGATGCAGACGCGCGCACGCCCGTCGCGCAGGGATTGCAGGGCGCGGGTGCGTTCGTCCTGGCTCAACTCCCCCGAGAGGCTGACAACCAGAAAGCCCCGGTTCGACATGCGTGCTGTCAGGCGGGCCACGGCCGCGCGCGTATTGGCAAAGACGATGGCCGTGGGCGCATCGTAGAACCGCAGCATGTTGATGATCGCGTTTTCGGCGTCATGGGTGGCGACCTGAACCGCCTGATAGCTGATGTCGCTGTGCTGCCCCTTGGCCGATTGGGTCTGGATCCGCTTGGCGTCGCGCTGGAATTTCTTGGCCATCTGTTCGATCGCCGAGGGCACGGTGGCCGAGAACATCAGGGTCCGGCGATCCTCGGGCGCTTCGCCCAGCATGAACTCAAGGTCTTCGCGAAAGCCGAGGTCCAGCATTTCGTCCGCTTCGTCCAGCACCACGGCGCGGATGTCGGACAGCACGAGGGAGCGACGGGTGATGTGGTCGCGCAAGCGGCCCGGCGTGCCGACGACGATATGCGCGCCGCGATCCAGCGCGCGCCGTTCCTCGCGCGCATCCATGCCGCCGATGCAGGACACGATCCGCGCCCCGGCCTTGGCGTAGAGCCACTGCAATTCGCGCTGCACCTGCAAGGCGAGTTCCCGTGTCGGCGCGACGATCAACGCCAGCGGCTGCGCGGGCGGTCCCAGCCGGGGCTGGTCGCCCATCAGCGTTGGCGCGATGGCGAGGCCAAAGCCGACGGTCTTGCCCGATCCGGTCTGCGCCGAAACCAAAAGGTCCGCCTGATCGAGTGCGGGATCCGAGACCGCCTCCTGCACCGGGGTCAGCGTGTCGTATCCACGTTCGGCGAGGGCGTCGGCAAGGGTCGGGATCATGGCGAGAAGTCCGTGGCAGCGCACCCGGTCGGATGCAAAGCGCGACCCCTAAGGCCTCTGCCCCAGCTTGTCCATGCGGAACTGGTGCGGGCGACGTCGCCCGGCCAATGTGGCAGTGCCCGCGACAGGCGCCAAACGACAGGCGCCAAACGACAGGCACCAAACGACAGGCACCAAACGACAGGCACCAAACGACAGGCACCAAACGACAGGCACCAAACGACAGGCACCAAACGACAGGCACCAAACGACAGGCGGCGGCCTATATGGTATCCCCCTGAGGCTTTACCCCGCGATTGCGGTGATCGCGTAGAAGATGATTGCCGACAGGACCGCTGCAGCGGGAACCGTGATGATCCAGGCCGCGATGATGGTCATGAAATGGGACCGGCGCACCAGCTTGCGGCGGCGACGCTCCTCGGGCGAGACGACGGGCCGGTCGGGGACGCTTTCACGTGCTTTGCGCAGCCGACGTTCCGCATCCCATTCACGAAAGAAACCGACGCCGAACACTGCGCCGACCGCGATATGGGTCGAACTGACGGGCAGGCCGAGCCAACTGGCGACAATCACCGTGATCGCAGCAGACAGCGCGACGCAATAAGCCCGCATCGGGTTCAGCTTGGTGATTTGCGAGCCCACAACGCGGATCAGCTTGGGACCAAAGAGGAACAGGCCGAACGAGATGCCAAAGGCGCCGATCAGCATGACCCATAGCGGGATCTGAACGGCTTGCGTGACATCGCCGGCCTTGGAGGCCTGCACGATGGCAGCCAGCGGTCCGACTGCGTTGGCCACATCATTCGCTCCATGGGCAAAGGACAGCAGCGCAGCTGAGACGACCAGCGGGATGCCAAAGAGGATCTTGAGCGATTTGTTGCGGTTTTCCAGGCCGCGCGCCTGACGCCGGATCACCGGGATCATCAAAAGCCAGATCAGGAGACCAAAGACCGCGCCGATCAACAGCGCAATCGGAAGGTCGATCTTGATCAGCTGCTTTAGCCCCTTGAGCGCGATGTAGACCGCAAAGGTCCCACCCATGATCCCGACCAGCACCGGCACCCAGACACGGGCCGCGGCGATTTTGTCATCGCGGTAGATGATACGCGCTTTGATGAACCACAGGAACCCTGCGGCGACCACGCCGCCCAGCACCGGCGAGATGACCCAACTGGCGGCAATTGCGCCCATGGTCCCCCAGCTGACCGCGGCGAACCCGGCCGAGGCGATGCCGGCCCCCATCACGCCACCGACGACCGAATGCGTGGTCGAGACCGGCGCGCCGACCCATGTCGCCATGTTGACCCAGAGCGCAGAGGACAGCAGCGCCGCCATCATTGCCCAGATGAACACCGTTGGTGTGCCCATGCTGGCCGGAGACACAATGCCCTTGGCGATGGTCGAAACGACGTCCCCGCCCGCGATCAGCGCGCCCGCGCTTTCAAAGATCGCGGCGATGGCGATGGCGCCGCCCATGGTCAGCGCATTGGCCCCGACTGCGGGCCCCATGTTGTTGGCGACATCGTTGGCACCAATGTTCAGCGCCATGTAGGCCCCGAACCCGGCGGCGATCACCACGACAAAGGTGTTGGAGGTCTGACCAAAGATCAGCAGCGCCGCGAGAGCCGCGAAGAGGATAAAGACAAAGGCCACGCCCGGCCCGACAAGCGGTCGCGAGACATAGCTTGAGGCCAGTTCGATGTTCGACATCCGACCGAGGTCCCGGTCGAGTGTCTCCATATGGCGTGCGTAATCATCGTTTTGCGACATGCTTCCCCCCACAGGTGCGTGCCTGTGGGGTAGAGCGACTCGCGCGGCAGATCAACTGGTTAGGATGTGCCAGCGTAAATTACGACGCAGCGGCCTGCGGCCGTCTGAAGCCGCCTGTTCAGGTGATGTGGGGGTTGACCGCCTCGGGCCGGAAGGTGCGCAGAAGTTCCTGCAGTTCGGGCTCCTGGACCAGTTCGGCGGCCTTTTGCGGTGGGACCCATTTGCGGCGACGCTCCGACGCCTCCGGGAAGTCGTCGCGCAGATCATCGACTGCAACTGGATAGACCAACGTATCCACCAGCATCGCCCAGCCGGATTTCCTCTTCTTGTAGGTGTAGCTGCCGATCACCTCGCCGGTGGTGCGCCCTTTGCGAACGCCCGCTTCTTCCCAGGCTTCCTGCAAGGCGGCCTGCGCAGAGGTCAGACCCCGGATCGGCCAGCCCTTGGGAATGATCCAGCGACCGGTGCCCCGGCTGGAGACGATCAGCACCTCGGTCTTGTCACCTTCACCGCGATAGCACAGCGCCGCGACTTGCAGCCGCTTGGGGCGCTGCAACATGGGCAGGACATAGCCTTGCCATGCGGATCTGAGGTGATGGTACATTACGACCGTACTGCTGACATTCTTGCTGTTATTGCGCCGAATATAGGGCAATTCGCGCGAATCTCAAAGAGGGACGCGCAGATATGCGTCATAAATGCTGCCAGTCGCGCACAATTGAGCATGGAGTGATATAACTGCGACGCGAAAAGGCGGACGCCGGACCATGTTTGCCAGCGACGGACCGCCGCCGCAGTCACCGTCCGTATGTTAGGCCCAAACGCCGGAAAACCCCTCGGGGACCAGAACGCAGCTGCGGTCAACCTCGGTGACATTGCGCTTGCCGGTAAAGGCCATGGCGATGTCCAATTCATTGCGGATCAGCTCCAGCGCGGTGGCGACGCCCTGTTCACCCTGCGCGCCTAGCCCATGAACGTAGGCGCGACCGATGTAGGTCCCTTTCGCGCCGAGCGCGATGGCCTTCAGTACGTCCTGACCGGAGCGGATCCCACTGTCGAGATGCACTTCGATGTCACCGCCGACGGCCTGCATGATCGGCTCCAGCGCCCGCATAGATGAGATCGCCCCATCCTGCTGGCGCCCGCCGTGGTTTGACACGACGATTGCATCCGCCCCGACCTTCAGTGCCATTCGGGCGTCTTCGGGGTCAAGAATACCCTTGAGGATGACCGGCCCGCCCCACATCTCCTTGATCGTCGCGACCTTGGCCCAGTCGAGCTTCTGATCGAATTGCTGCGCGGTCCATTCGCCTAAGGACGAGGTGTCCTCGATATCCGCGACATGCCCGACGATATTGCCGAATTGCCGTCGCTTGGTGCGCAGCATCTCGATCCCCCAGCCCCATTTTGTCGCGAGGTCGGCAATCACGGCGGGAGAGAGTTTCGGAGGGGTAGAGAGGCCGTTCTTGAGATCCTTGTGCCGCTGGCCGAGGATCTGCAGATCGAGGGTGATCACCAGAGCCGAGCATTTGGCATCCTTGGCGCGCTGGATCAACCGGCGCAGGAAATCTTGGTCCTTCATGGTGTAGAGCTGGAACCAGAAGGGCTTTGTCGTGTGCTCTGCCACGTCCTCGATCGAACAGACGGACATGGTCGAAAGGGTAAAGGGGACGCCGGCGGCCTCGGCAGCGCGGGCGGCCTTGATCTCTCCGTCGGCGCGCTGCATGCCGGTCAGTCCGACCGGGGCCAGAGCGACGGGCATGGCGACCTCCTGACCGATCATCTCGGTCTTGAGGCTGCGTCCTTCCATGTCCACCGCGACGCGCTGGCGCAGGCGGATATCCTGAAAGTCGCTGCAATTCTCGCGAAAGGTCTGTTCCGTCCAGGACCCGCTTTCGCAGTAGTCGTAGAACATCTTGGGGGTGCGCCGCTTGTGCAGACGCTTCAGGTCGTCGATGCAGGTAATAACAGGCATTTGGTTCCCCTCCCTGATACCCTCGTCGAATTCGTAGCCTAGGCCCTATGCGCCCCGTCGGCGAGGCTTTTGACATAGGCGGCCACGGTGTCGGCGGATTGGCCCTTGCCGATTTCGGACACGATGGCCGAGCCTACGACGCAGCCATCCGCAATCCGCGCCATGCTTTCGGCGGCCTTCGGCGTGCGGATGCCAAAGCCGACGATTACCGGCAGATCGGTCTGCGACTTGATCCGGGCGACTTCGGGTTCGACGTCACCGGCCTGCGCCTCGGCGGAACCGGTGATGCCGGTGATCGAGACATAATAGACGAAACCCGAGGTGTTTTCGAGCACCTTGGGCAGCCGCTTGTCGTCCGTCGTCGGGGTCGCGAGGCGGATGAAGTTCAACCCGGCCTGCTGCGCCGGGATACACAATTCGTCATCCTCCTCGGGGGGCAGGTCGACGACGATCAGCCCGTCGATACCCGCGGATTTGGCGTCCGCAAGGAAGGGCTCAACCCCTCGGCTGAAAATCGGATTGTAGTAGCCCATCAAGACAATCGGCGTGCGGTCGTCCTGCTTGCGGAAGTCGCGCGCCATATCCAGCGTCTTTTGCAGGGTCATGCCGGCGGCGAGAGCGCGTTGCCCGGCCAGCTGGATCGTTGGGCCGTCTGCCATGGGGTCGGTGAAGGGCACGCCAAGTTCGATGATGTCGACACCGGCAGCGGGCAGGGCGCGCATGATTTCGCAGGCCGCGGCCTCGTCGGGATCACCGGCCATGACATAGGCGACAAAGGCCTTCTTCTTCTCTGCGCGGAGGCGTTCGAACGTGGCGTCGATACGTGTCATGATGTCCCTTTCGCTTGGCCCTCGCGGGTCCGTTCGACTTGCCGCAAGGGGCGGGCGGGGTCAATGGGGAAGGGGGGTGCGTAGGCGCGCGCCGGGGTTGGCGGCAACGGTGCGCTATCCCGCTTAGCGCAACCGCGCGACCACGTAATCCGCAAGATCCGAGAGCAGGCCGGTCAGACGATGGTCCGGCAGATCGGCGAGCGAGGCCTTGGCCTGCGCCGCCCAGTCGAGCGCGGTGTCGCGGGTCGAGGTCAACGCGCCGTGGCGGTCCAGCAGATCACGCGCGATGGCGAGGTCGCCCTCGGTCTGCTTGCCCTTTTCGATGGTGCGCCGCCAGAAGGCGCGCTCTTCGTCGTCGGCAGCGGCAATCGCGCGGATCAGTGGCAGCGTCAGCTTGCGTTCGCGGAAATCGTCACCGATATTCTTGCCGGTCACGTCGGCATCGCCCTGCCAGTCCAGCAGATCGTCGGCCATCTGAAATGCGATGCCGAGCGCGTCGCCGTAATCGAACAGCGCCTTGACCTGCCCCGCGTCAGCGCGCGCAATTTCCGCACCGGCCTCTGTGGCGGCGGAAAACAGTGCGGCGGTCTTGCCCCGGATCACCTGCAGATAGATGTCCTCGGTGGTCGCCAGATCCTGCGCGGCGGTCAGTTGCAGCACCTCGCCTTCGGCGATCGTCGCGGCGGCGTTCGAGAGGATTTCCAGCACCCGCAGATTGGCCGGCTCAACCATCAACTGAAAGGCGCGGGCAAAGAGGTAATCGCCCACGAGGACCGAAGACTTGTTGTCCCACAAAAGGTTGGCGGTCGGTTTGCCGCGCCGCTGGCTGCTTTCATCGACCACGTCGTCGTGCAGCAGGGTTGCGGTGTGGATGAATTCGACCGTCGCCGCGAGATGCACATGATACGGACCGTCGTAGCCGCAGAGACGCGCGGCGGCGAGCGTCAGCATCGGGCGGATGCGCTTGCCGCCCGCCTCGACCAGATGCGCCGTGACCTCAGGTATGCGCGGCGCATGACGCGACGCCATCCGCTCGCGGATCAACGCGTTCACGGCAGTCAGGTCGTCCGCCAGAATGGCGGCAATCGCCTCGTGCGGTTTTTCGACGGGTCTGTCCAAGCCCGGAATACCCCTGTCATACTCTCGACAAACCGGAACTTCTGTCCTTAAGTCCCGATGATGAAACAGCTTCTGCGAACCAACAACATGGCCGACATGGCCTTTGCTCATGCCTTGCTTCGCGGCGAGGGTATAGACTGCTTTGAAATGGACGTAAACATGAGCGTTCTGGAGGGCTCCGTCGGGGTGCTGCCCCGCCGTCTGATGGTGCGGGTCGACGATTATGACCGCGCCGCGCGCGCTTTGCGCGACAATGGCATCGATTTGGGCGATTGATCGAGCCGTGCCCGACGGCAGAAAACCGCGCGGCTGCGTCGCAACTGTCTGTCATGTGATTGTGGCTGTCAGCCGTGTGCGAATCCTGTCTTTAATCGCTTAACCCGCTGTGGCGTATGTCGTAACGCGCGCGCGATTTGAGCTGGTCTTTTCCGTACGCCAGAGGGCGCAGGCAGCCCATAGACCCCGCCGCGGGCCGGTCTTGGGACGAAGTATCATCGTGCCGTATTGAGGGGGACGAGCGCGCCGCCAGTGCATCAGCGGTTCTTTGCGCTGCGCAACTGCCTTGTTTCTGTGAGTAATTTACTCGGCGTAAACCATGTTAGCAGATCCTCGCGCGTGCGGCGTGACAGAAGAGAAAAAATATGATCCACTTTGCTTATCGCCAACTGAGAGGAGACGACGATGAGCTTGAGTTCCCACCTGGAAGAACTGAAGAAGAAACATGATTCTCTCTCGGCCGCTGTCGAGGTCGCACAACGGTCGCCCGGGTCCTCAAATCTTGAGATTACCCAACTGAAAAAGAGGAAGTTGCGCCTGAAAGAAGAAATCAGTCGCCTTTCGATGCACTAACCCCTGTGAACTTTAGCCCCGACCCAGTGGCCCACCTATCGGTGGGGCAGCTTTGACTTCGGGGTTCGGCGCAGGCTCGCTCGGGCAGCGAGTCCTGCGCCACCCGTGATCAACAGGGTCGCGGCGATCAAATTCAGCGTCGGTGCCGTGATCCCGGCCAGCACCAGAACGATGGTCGACAACAGCGGTGCGGCATAGGATGCCACGCCCAGGAGCTGGATATCGCCCTGTTTTACGCCGATATCCCAAGTGTAGAACGCCAGTCCAACGGGTCCGAGGCCAAGGCCGACAATGGATGCCCAGCCGATCATGCCATCCGGCGCGACTGTGTTTTCCAGCATCAGATGCAGAACCGCGGACAAAAGAGCGGTCAACAGGCAAAAGATCGTAACCGCTATCGAAGGCACACCTTCAAATCGACGCGACAGGATCGAGTAGCCCGCCCAGGTCAGCGCACATGCCAGTGCCAGAAGGTATCCGGTGAGGTGCGTGGCTGAGACTCCGTCCCCGCCGCGCAAAATTATGATCGCCGCGCCGGAAAACCCGGCCAATCCGCCCAAGACGTGGCCAGTGCGCAGCCTTTCTCCCGGCAAAAGGCCCGAAAACAGAACGATCAGCAGAGGCCAGAGATAGGCAATCAACCCGGCCTGCGCGGGCGGCGCATTGCGCAACGCGGCGAAGTAGAGGGCGTGATAGCCGAACAGACCGAGCGTGCCGCAGATTAGTGCGGCCTTGGGGATGTGTAGCAGCGCGCGCAACTGGTTCGTTCGCGCGGCCCAAATCAAGCCGATGCTGCCGCCTATGGTAAAGCACATGGCGTTCAATTGCAGCGGGGGCACGGGTTGGCTGCCCACCGTGAGCAGCGCCAGCAGCGCCCAAAGCAGGACGGCGGTGAATCCAATAAGGGTTGCGCGGGTTCTGGTCATCCGTTGGTATCGCGCCTCGCATATGGGGCGTCAATCCAAGCCTTCGTGTAAAGACCCTGGCGGCGCAAGAAAGGGGCCGGAACAATAACGCTCCGGCCCGATGTCTTTGTGATCAAGACGGCTGTGGCGTCGGGCCAAGCCGTATCAGACGAAAAATTGACCGCCGTTCGCCGAGATGGTTGACCCGTTGATGAACCCCGAGTCGTCGGAGGCGAGGAAGACAACACAGCGCGCGATTTCTTCGGGCTCGCCCAGGCGGCCTGTCGGAATCTGGCTGACAATCGAGTCGCGCACCTTTTCCGGAACGGCCATGACCATGTCGGTGGCAATGTAGCCGGGGCAGATCGCGTTGGCGGTGATGCCCTTGGCCGCGCCTTCCTGCGCGAGGGACTTCACGAAACCGAGGTCGCCCGCCTTGGTCGCTGCATAATTCGCCTGGGCGAACTGACCCTTTTGACCATTGATGGAAGAGATGACGACGACACGTCCGAACCCGCGCTCGCGCATCCCCGGCCAGATCGGGTGAACCGTGTTAAACACCCCGGTAAGGTTGGTGTCCACGACCTCTTTCCATTGCGCGGGCGTCATCTTGTGGAATGGCGCGTCGCGGGTGATGCCCGCGTTGGCGACGACCACGTCAATCGGGCCGATGTCCGCTTCGACTTTGGCGATGCCTTCTTTGGAGGCGTCGTAATCCGCCGCGTTCCATTTGTAGGTCTGGATGCCGGTCTCTTGGGTAAATTTGGCCGCGGCTTCGTCGTTGCCGGCGTAGGTGGCCGCGACATGATATCCTGCGTTTTTCAAGGCCTGCGAGATCGCCGCGCCAATTCCGCGCGACCCTCCGGTGACCAATGCTGTGCGTGCCATGTTGTTTCCTCCGTATTGGGCTCAGGTAACTCTGTTACATATCGCTGCCCTAATGCGCAATATTATTACTTAAAGAATTTTTACACGGCCGGGCTTTGCCTGACTTTCAAGGCCTAGCATAGAATTAGGATAAAGACAGAAGGGCGCCACTGAGGCGCCCTATGTGCAGAAAAAGATAGCGAAAAATGGCCGGCTCACGGTCGTTCAAGGCACATCGCGACGCCCATGCCGCCGCCAATGCACAGGGTCGCGAGGCCCTTTTTGGCCCCCCGGCGCTGCATTTCGAACAGCAGAGTGTTGAGTACCCGTGCGCCGGATGCGCCAATAGGGTGGCCAATCGCGATGGCGCCCCCGTTTACGTTAACGATCGACGGATCCCAGCCCATGTCCTTGTTCACGGCGCAGGCCTGCGCGGCAAAGGCTTCGTTTGCTTCTACGAGGTCCAGATCTTCGGGCCTCCAACCCGCCTTTTCCAATGCCTTGCGTGAGGCGTAGATCGGACCGACCCCCATGATCGAGGGGTCGAGGCCCGCTGTCGCATAGGACGCGATTCGCGCCAGAGGTTCGATACCGCGCTTTTCCGCGTCCTCCGCGCTCATCAACAGCGCGCCGGCCGCACCGTCATTGATGCCGGAGGCGTTGGCTGCGGTGACGGAGCCGTCCTTGGCGAAGGCGGGGCGCAGCTTCTGCATGGCCTCGATTGTCGCCCCGTGCCGAATGTATTCGTCGTCCGAAACGATCGTTTCGCCCTTACGGGTTTTGACGGAGAAGGGGACAATCTCGTCCTTGAACTTGCCAGCCTTTTGCGCAGCTTCGGCCTTGTTCTGGCTGGCGACGGCGAATTCGTCCTGCTGGTCGCGACTGATCTGCCACTTTTCCGCGACGTTTTCCGCGGTCTGACCCATGTGGTACCCGTGAAATGCGTCCCAGAGGCCGTCCTTGATCATTGTGTCGATATATTTCGTGTCGCCCATCTTGTGACCCGTACGCAGATGCGCTGCGTGCGGTGCCAGTGACATGCTTTCCTGCCCGCCTGCGGCAATGATCGCGGCATCACCCAATTGGATGTGCTGGGCGGCGAGTGCCACGGCCCGCAAGCCTGAGCCGCAGACCTGGTTGAGAGACCACGCCGCGGCCTCTTGCGGCAGGCCGGCGTTGATATGCGCCTGGCGGGCGGGATTTTGACCCTGAGCGGCAGTCAGAACCTGTCCCAGGATGGTTTCCGAGACTTCGCTCGGGTCGATACCGGCGCGCTTCACGATTTCCGTCAGAACGGCTGCACCCAGATCATGGGCCGGCGTTGTTGCAAAAGATCCGAGAAAGGAACCCACAGGCGTGCGTGCTGCGGATGCGATGACGACGTTGGTCATGGTGTGGTCCTTCACCTTCACGGACGCAGGAAATTCTCTCCCCACGCCTCCATGCGAAGAGCGTAGCGTAGAAGCGGCGGGGCCTCAACGTGCACGGCGGGTCAACGCGATCCTATGCGCGGTCAAGTTCCTGTGTCTGCGGCCTCTACCTGCCATGGCGGGTGAATAGTGGGCGCGGCATAATGGTAACCTTGAAGGCAGTCGATTCCGGCGTCGGTGAGCCAGGAGGCATCCTCGGCGTTTTCCACCTGTTCCGCGATGGTCAGCATGTCCATCTGTTGTGCAATCGCGATCAAGGCGCGGGTCACGACCTGGTTGTCGGGATCCTGTGCGACGCCCTGGCTGAACTGACCGTCGATCTTGAGCACGTCGAAGAGAAAATCGCGCAGGAACCGGAACGACGTATAGCCCGCCCCGAAGTCATCCAGCGCGAAGCTGATGTTGTGACGGCGCATCGCGGCCATAAAGCTGACCACCAGCTCAGGGATCAGCATCGCGGAGCTTTCGGTGATCTCAAGGATGAGTCGTTCGCCGACGGTCGGGTCGCGGGCCAGGCCCTTATGCAAAGTCTTCATCCAACGGGGGTAACCGATGGACCGGGCTGAAAGGTTGATCGAGAGCCGTAAGTCAGGCTTTTCCGCGAGTTGCTTTAACCCGAGGTCGAGGGCAGCGCAGTCGATCCGGCGGCCGGTCTCGGACGTTTCGACGATATTGATGAAATCGCCGGCGGGAACGACCCGGCCGGTCTCGTCAAAGATGCGGATCAGCCCTTCGTAGAAGGCGACGCGACCAGCTGTCCCCGCCTGAATGACAGGTTGATAGGCAAGAGCGAGGTTGTTGTGTCGGACGGCCGTCGCGACCGTCTCGGCGATGCTGCGGTCCCGCCTCGATACGGCGTAGCTGAGCGGGTCGAGTTGATCGACCGGGACGTCAGCGAATTTCGGCGGTTTCCGCGTAGTCATTTCGCGCCGCAATTCAACGGTTTCATCACTTGCGTCTTTACCTGCATCGGACCCTCCGGAAGCCTGTTCGTGGCAGGGTCCGCGATAAAGATTAAGATCGCGCTAAGCCGAGGTCGATTTCACTCGGCTACGTCACGATCGAGCAGAGCCTCGACGATCGCGTAGGCGCTGTCGCTCGACCAGTCGGCGGTGCCGGTCAGGCGCGCGACCTCCTGTCCTTGTTGGTTTAAAACGACTGTCACCGGCAACCCGAAGACCCCCGCCGAGCGGGCCACGGTGCTGCGAGGGTCGCGGAATTTCGGCAGTCGCGTGACCCCAGTTTCATCAAAGAACTTGTCAATTGCCGGTGGCGCGTTTGGCCCTGAGGCCAGGGTGACGACCGCCAGATCGGCGTCCGAGAAGTGAGTCGCCAAGGCTTCGAGCGTCGGCATCTCCTCGCGACAGGGCGCACACCAGATTGCCCAAAAATTCAGCACAACCACCTTGCCGCGATAGTCGGACAGGCTGACAAGCCCTGAAGGTCCCTCCACGACAGCGTCCTCAAAGGGGCGCGCTGTGTCATGAAACACCAATCGGCGCAGGTCTCCGTCGCGCAGATCGGCGATGCTGTCAGCCGAGCCGAGGTTTGCAGTGATCATCAACCCCGTATAAAGGAGCGCGGTAAGCAATTTCTTCATCTTTTCTCCTTAGGGTGGCCAATGACCGATCAAAGCGCGAACCAGATGTGGGGTGGCCGTTTCGCCGCCGGTCCCGATGCGATCATGGAGGCGATCAACGCCTCCATAGGATACGATCAGAGAATGGCGCCGCAGGATATTGCCGGCTCGCGCGCCCATGCCGCCATGCTGGCGGCAACGGGTATCATCAGCGATACGGATGCAGAGGCGATGAGGGAAGGGCTCCTCACGATCTTGTCAGAGATAGAGGCAGGCCAATTTGCGTTTTCCGCCGCGCTGGAAGACATCCATATGAATGTGGAGGCGCGCCTGAAAGACCTGATCGGCGAACCGGCCGGTCGATTGCACACCGGGCGGTCGCGCAATGATCAGGTGGCGACGGACTTCAAACTCTGGGTCCGGGATCAGTTGGATGCGGCGATTGACGGGGTGCAGGCCCTGATGCGCGCGCTGCTTGCGCAGGCCGAACAGGGGGCCGATTGGGTGATGCCGGGGTTCACCCATCTCCAGACCGCGCAGCCGGTCACATGGGGTCATCACATGATGGCCTACGTCGAAATGCTGGGTCGCGATCTGTCGCGGTTCCGCGATGCACGCACCAGGATGAATGAATCGCCTCTCGGCGCGGCGGCGCTGGCGGGCACCTCGTTTCCGATCGACCGGGCGATGACAGCGGAAGCCTTGGGCTTTGACCGCCCGGCGGCGAATTCGCTGGATGCGGTCAGCGACCGGGATTTCGCGCTGGAATTCCTCGGCGCGGCGTCGATCTGCGCGATGCACCTGTCGCGGCTGTCCGAGGAACTGGTGATCTGGTCCTCCGCGCAGTTCCGCTTTGTCACCCTGTCGGACCGCTTTTCGACGGGCTCTTCGATCATGCCGCAGAAAAAGAACCCCGACGCGGCCGAACTGATCCGCGCCAAGATCGGCCGCATCTTTGGTGCGAATGTCGCGCTGACCATGGTGATGAAGGGGCTGCCGCTGGCCTATTCCAAGGACATGCAGGAGGACAAGGAGCAGGTGTTCGACGCCGCCGACAACCTGATGCTCGCCCTTGCGGCAATGACTGGAATGGTGTCGGACATGAGCGCAAATCGCCCTGCGCTGGAGGCGGCGGCGGGTTCGGGTTTTTCCACCGCGACGGATCTGGCCGACTGGCTGGTCCGGGCGCTGAATATGCCGTTCCGCGACGCTCACCATGTCACCGGCTCGCTTGTGGCAATCGCCGAGAGGAAGGGCTGCGACCTGCCCGACCTGACGCTGGCCGACATGCAGGGCGTTCATTCCGCGATCACCGAAGGGGTCTTTGACGTCCTCGGCGTGCATAATTCGGTGGCCTCGCGGACCTCCTACGGCGGCACGGCCCCGGTGCGGGTGCGCGAACAGGTCGCGCGCTGGCAGGAGGCGCTGTCATGATGCGCCTGTCGCTGATCGCCGCGCTTCTCGGCCTTTTGGTCGCCTGCGGCGTCGACGGCGAACCCGAGCCGCCCGAGCCCGAAGAGCGTCCCGGCGGCATCACCGTCACCGGGCGCGCGGCGGTCGGGGCCGTCTTTTGATGTCAGCCCTACGGATCCTCTACCTGTTGCTGGCGACCTGGGGTGCGGTGCATCCCATGGCGCTGATGCTGGGTTGGATGCGCGACACAGGCGGGGGTGCGGCGGCGCTGTCAGAGGCGTTCATGGCGAATGGCGCGGTGGCGCGCCTGTCGTGGGACCTGATGATCGCCGGGGTCGCCCTGACCCTTTGGATCCTTGCCGAAACCTACGTTCGGCGCAACTGGACAGCGCTGGTGGCGATCCCCGCGACCGCGTTCTTCGGGCTGGGCTGTGGCCTGCCGCTTTATCTTTTCCTCAGAACGCGAGCCCTGTGATGGACCATTTTCTGTATCGTGACGGCGCGCTTCACGCCGAGGACGTCCCCGTGGCCGAGATTGCGGCAGAGGTCGGCACGCCCTTCTACCTCTACTCCACGGCGACCCTGACGCGGCATTTCCAGCTGTTCGACGACGCACTCTCCTGGGGGCCGCACATGGTCTGCTACGCGATGAAGGCGGCCTCCAACCAGGCGATCCTGCGGACGCTGGCGGACTGCGGGGCGGGCATGGACGTCGTCTCGGGCGGGGAATATGCGCGCGCCATCGCGGCGGGCGTATCGGGCGACAAGATCGTGTTTTCCGGCGTCGGCAAAACCGAGGAAGAGATGCGCACCGCCCTCTCCGGCGGCATTCGCCAGTTCAACCTCGAGAGCGAACCGGAGATGGAGCGTTTGAACCGCGTCGCCCTCTCCATGGGCGTCGTCGCGCCCGTTGCCGTTCGCGTCAATCCCGACGTTGACGCCAAGACCCATGCCAAGATCGCCACAGGAAAATCCGAGAACAAGTTCGGCATTCCGATCGCGCGTGCCCGCGAGGTCTATGCCCGCATTGCGCAGCTCAAGGGGCTGAGGGCGGTCGGGATCGACGTGCACATCGGCTCTCAGCTCACCGATCTCACGCCCTATCGGCTGGCGTTCGAGAAAGTCGGACAGTTGACGGACGCCTTGCGTGCGGACGGTCATGACATTCAGCGCCTTGATCTGGGCGGCGGGCTGGGTATCCCCTATGCACGTGGCAATGAGGCGCCGCCGCTACCGTCCGAATATGGCGCGCTGATCCGCAAAACCCTGGGCGACAAGGGCTGCGAGATCGAGATCGAGCCGGGTCGGCTGGTGGCCGGGAACGCGGGTATCATGGTCTCCAAGGTCATCTACGTAAAATCCGGGGAGGGTCGCGATTTCCTGATCCTCGACGGCGCGATGAACGATCTGATCCGCCCCGCGATGTATGACGCCTACCACGACATCGTCCCGATCATCGAACCCGAGGCCGGGGTCGAACAGCAGCCCTACGACATCGTCGGCCCGGTCTGCGAATCCGGCGACACCTTTGCCAGACAACGTATGATGCCGCCATTGGGCGAGGGCGATCTGGTCGCCTTCCGCTCTGCCGGGGCCTACGGCGCGGCGATGAGCAGCGAGTATAACACCCGGCCCCTGATCCCCGAGGTTCTGGTCAATGGGCATCAATTCGCCGTCATCCGGCCCCGACCGACCTTTGAGGAAATCATAAATCGCGATACGCTGCCGCCGTGGCTGTAGGGCGACTCCCGCCCCGGCCGTAAGGAGCCGCATGAGCGAGCAGACGATCTTTGCACAGACCATGGCCCGCATTTCGCGGCCCTTGTCCCTGACCCGCGCCGGATTGTTCGCGGAGCGGTTGGCGCGCGCGTTCTGGCCGCTGTGGTCGGTGCTGATCCTCGCGCTCGCCATGCTGATGTTGGGGCTGCATGATGCGGTGCGCGTCGAACTGGTCTGGGGGATCGGTGGCCTCTTGATCCTGGTGGCTCTCGCGGCCCTCATTTGGGGCGTCGTCCGGTTCCGCTGGCCGCGTCGTGAAGAGGCGCTGCTGCGATTGGATGCCTCGCTGTCCGGGCGACCTTTGCAGGCATTGCGCGATGCGCAGACTGTGGGTCGTGGCGATTTCGGGTCCGAAACGCTTTGGCGCGCGCATCAGGCGCGCATGGCCGAACGGGCGAGACAGGCCAAAGCTGTCGAGCCTGATTTGCGCGTCTCGTCGCGCGACGTCTTCGGATTGCGGTTCGTGGCGCTGACGGTCCTGATGGTCGCGCTTTTGTTCGGCTCTTTCTGGCGGGTCGGGTCGGTCGCGGGCATGGCGCCCGGTGGCGGGGCGGCTCTGGCGGCCGGCCCTGCCTGGGAGGGCTGGATCGAGCCGCCGCTTTATACCGGGATGCCGGTGCTCTACCTCGGCGATCTCGACAATGCGATCCGCGTGCCAGAAGGCAGCAAGGCGACCTTGCGCCTTTATGGTGAAGTTGGCGCGCTGAAGGTCGAACAAAGCGTCGGCGAGGCGGGCGAAGACCCCGCCGCGCCGGCCCAATCCTACGTCATGACGCAGGACGGCGATCTCGCGATCACCGGGCCGGGCGGGGAAAGCTGGCAGGTCAGCCTCAGCCCGGACCTCGCGCCCGAGGTTTCCGTGACCGGTCCGGCGGAATCCAGCCTGCGCGGCGAATTCAAACTGCCTTTCGAGGCAAAGGACGACTATGGGATCGAAACCGGTGAGGCGCTGATCGCGCTTGACCTCGACGCCATCGACCGTCGCTACGGGCTGAGAATGCCACCCGAGCCGCGCGAAGCGGTCCGCCTGCCGTTGCCATTGCCGATTGCCGGGGATCGCACGTCCTTCACGCAGGATCTGATCGAGGATCTGTCGCTGCACCCCTGGGCCAACCTTCCGGTGACTATCACCCTGAGGGCCACGGATGCAGCTGATCAGGTCGGGGCCTCCGCGCCCTTCCACACCCTCCTGTCGGCGCGTCGCTTCTTTGACCCACTGGCCTCTGCGCTGATCGAACAACGGCGCGATCTGTTGTGGAACCGCGACAATGCACGGCGGATCGTGCAGGTGATGAAGGCGATCTCCTGGCAGCCCGAGGGGCTGTTCCGCTCGGAAACCGCCTATCTGCGGATGCGTGTCGTCTTGCGTCGGATGGATACGATCAGCCGGTATGGTCCGCTGAGCGACGATCAGGTTTCCGAGATCGCGCAAGCCCTCTGGGACTTGGCGCTTTTGATTGAGGATGGTGATCTGGACGACGCCCGCGAACGCATGCAGCGCGCGCAGGAGCGTCTGTCAGAGGCGATGAAGAACGGCGCCAGCGACGAAGAGATCGCCCAGTTGATGCAGGATCTGCGCGACGCCACGCAGGATTACATGCGCCAACTTTCACGTGAAGCCGCCGAAGACGGTCAACCCGGCGAAGAGATGACTGCCGAGCAGATGGAAAACGCCATGCGGCTGTCGCAGGACGATCTGCAAGCGATGATGGACCGCATTCAGGAATTGATGGAGCAGGGCCGCATGGCCGAGGCGCAGGAAGCCCTCGATCAGCTTCAGCAGATGATGGAGAACATGCGCGTCACGCAGGGGCAGGGCGGGACGGAATCCTCGCCCGGTCAGCAGGCGATGGAGGGTCTGTCCGAGACGCTGCGGGATCAGCAGGGGCTGTCCGATCAGGCGTTTCGCGACCTTCAGGAACAGTTCAATCCAAACAGCAACCCCGGACAGCAGGGCCAGCGGCCCGGCCAAAATCAGGGCCAGCAGCCGGGGCAACAACCCGGCCAGCAGTTCGGTCAGGGCCAAGGCCAGCAGCCCGGGCAGCAGCCGGGGCAAGGTCAGGGACAGCGGCAGGGGCCGGGCCAACAACCGGGCCAGGGTCAGCAACCGGGCGACACAGCGGGCGATCTGGCGCAACGCCAGCAGGCTTTGCGCAATGAATTGAGCCGGCAGCGCGACGCCCTTCCCGGTATGGGCGGTGAGGCCGGACGCGCAGCGCGCGAGGCACTGGATCGCGCCGAAGGGGCCATGCGTGGTGCCGAAGATGCCCTGCGCAGCGACAATCTGGCAGAGGCGATCGACCAGCAGTCCGAAGCAATGGAAGCCCTGCGCGAAGGCATCCGCAACATGGGTGAGGCTATGGCCGAAGAGCAACGCCAGCGCCAAGGCCAGCAGGGCCAAGCTGAGGGCAATGCCGGTGGCGAACGCAATGACCCCCTTGGACGCAGCGCCGGCTCCAATGGCGAAAAGGGCAACCAGCGAGAGATGTTGCAGGACCGCGACGTCTATCGCCGCGCGCTGGAGCTGGAGGAAGAGCTGCGCCGCCGGTCCGGAGACGGCGACCGGCCCGAGGTCGAGCGTGATTACCTCAAACGTTTGCTGGAACGGTTCTGAGGGGCACTGAGGCAGCTCCGGATTGTGGTGGTCTGCGAAGCCGATGGACCGATCGGTATACAAACCGGGTGGCCTGAGCGTCCCGTCTGCAACTGGCAGCCGGTCGATTTGAGTATTTTTGACGAGATGAAGCCGGAGCGGGGCGCTATGCCCGAACGTTCGGTTCGGGTTGGTCCGGGTGAATGGCCGCATCCGTCGTCATGTTTAAGGTTTGGCCGCCCTACCCATCGGTTGTTTGGCATGCGGTGCGGTGAAGCAGCGGCGGATGACGAGCGGCTTCGGTCGTCGGCTAGGCCGCCTGTGTCATCCAACGCGCGGACCGCCGGTGCCTCGTCAGATACCCGCAGGCAGTTCTGCAATGACCGCCGAGCTGACGCCGCGACGGCCTGCGTCAATTCCCTGTCGTCGTCGCGGCCCCGTCCGTGGTCGAGGGCGTCGCGGGTAAGACGGAAGGGTTGGCCGTGGGGTCGGCACTGGGCACCGCCGGGGCTTCTTGTGCCAATTCGTCGAGCTTTTCGGCCAACGTCGCGGCTTGCTTGTCGAGCCAGACACGACCCTGATCGACCGCGTCGACATAGCTTTGCATCGGATCTGCGACCTGCGGAAAAGCCTCCACGATACGCGGAGCCTGGACGTAGACGACGGTCGCGAGGACCAACAGCAGCACGATCAGCAGGAAGCTGCCACGGAAACCGCGCTTTTTCCGAGGGGCGGCCTTGCGGCCCGATCGTGCGTCTTCGGTGCGGATCGTCTCGCCCTTGCGGCGCAGAGAGGAATTGATCTCTTCGATGTCGGGCAGGAGGTTGCGACGGGAGGGGATGGCATCATCCGGGACCGAGGGCGGCTCTGCACGGGCCTCGGGCTTTTCGCGCACGCGCGCCAGGCGGCTGTCGGCAACGCTCTCGCGTCGGGGCGGGGGCGGAGGGGCAGGTTCGCTCAACCCGAGGTCAGGTTGGGACTCCAGCGGGTCGGCAACGCGCGTGCGCTCTTCCAGCTGTGCTTCCTCGCGGAGGATCGATTTGACCTCCGGCGACAGGGGACGGCGTCGCAGGGAAGGACGTTCGGACTGCGGTGACACATCGTCGTCCTCGGCATCGTCGCGGTCGCCGCTGTCGTCCTCATCTTGATCTTCGTCTGCATCAACGGGGGCGGCGTCTTCGGGCCAATCTTCGGTCTCTGCCGCTGGGTCCGCTGTGAGGTCTGGATCCGTGTCCGGCAGATCATCGGGTTCGGGCATGTTATCGGGGTGATACTGATACCAGGTGTCGCCGCAATTTGAGCATTGCACGTCGCGCCCGACTGAGGGGATCACCTCGTCAGGTACTTCGTATTCGGCACCACAGTTGGGGCAAGTCAGTCGCATCGAGCCTCCGCCCACGTTCAAATCTGTTCTATCGCGCGGTATTCTTTAACTTCTATCTAGTTCAAACAAAAACGCAATCACTGGACGATTGCGACCAATTGAAACCTTGCGCGCGTTGGTGCAGAAACATGCAGCAATACGGGGGCGAAATGTGATCGAACTGGACAATGTGGCCTATAGTTACGGAGGGGCAGAGCTGCTGAGCGACGTCTCTCTCAAGCTGGCCCCGGGCTCGTTCCACTTTCTGACCGGACCTTCGGGCGCGGGCAAGACCACATTTCTCAAGCTGTGCTACGGCGCTCTGGTGCCCACGGCGGGACAGGCGCGGATTTTCGATCAGGACGTTCGCGAGATGACGCGCGACGACATTGCGATTTCGCGGCGGCGCATCGGGGTGGTGCATCAGGATTGCCAATTTCTCGACCATGTGTCGATGGCCGAGAACGTCGCGATGCCGCTCAAGGTGGCCGGTCGCGATGTCGCGGCAGAACAGCAAAACCTCGACGATCTGCTTTCGTGGTGCGGGTTGTCCTCGCGCGCGAACGCGCTGCCACCGCAGCTGTCGGGGGGGGAGCGGCAGCGTGCGGCACTGGCCCGTGCGGTGATCCTGTCGCCCGACGTGATCCTGGCGGACGAGCCGACCGGCAATGTAGATTGGGAGATGTCGCAGCGCCTGATCCAACTGCTCGTCGAACTCAACCGCATGGGCAAGACGGTGATGATCGCCTCGCATGACCTCGGCCTGATCCGGGCGACGAAACAGCATGTGCAGGCGCGGGTTTTGCGCATTTCCAACAGACGGTTGCAACTTGCGGGGGCGGACTTGTGAGGATGCCCGCCGCCCTGACCGCGTGGTTGACCGGGGATGCCTCGGCGGACCGCGTGGTGCCGCCGTCGGGTTTTACCGCGCAGCTCACGCTGTTTGCCGCCGGGGTGATGACCTTTCTCACCGTCTTTGCGCTGGCCCTGTCGCTGGCGACCGGGCGGCTGGCCGAACGATGGGGCGATGATCTGGCACGCGCCTCGACCGTGCGTATCTCGGCGCCCGCGGACCAGATGCGCACGCAGACCGCGGCGGCCCTGCGCGTGCTGGAGACGACCGAGGGCGTGGAGAGCGCGCAGGCCCTGTCGGCCGAGGATCAGCAGGCCCTGCTGGCGCCGTGGTTCGGCCCCGACGTGCCGGTTGATGCCCTTCCCGTGCCGCAACTGATCGAGGTAACGGAGAGCGACGGGGGCTTTGACGCCGCCGGTCTGCGTCTGCGCCTCTCGGCGGAAGCGCCGGGCGCGGTGCTCGACGATCATACGCGGTGGCGCAGGCCGCTGGTCGCGGCGGCCAGCCGGTTGCGCACGCTAGGTCTGTTGTCGATCCTGCTGATCGGCGGGGCGATGGCGGCGATGATCACGCTG
>JGI24724J26744_10000835_pt1 | contig 21674 bp, 23 predicted proteins | sample Cruoilmetagenom7_FD_26744 | JGI IMG/M metagenome (IMG submission 26744) | reverse complement strand
AAGGCGCCCCCGGCGCGACTCGAACGCGCAACCTACTGATTCGAAGTCAGGTACTCTATCCATTGAGCTACGAGGGCGTTAGAAAAATTATACTCTAACATCGATCTTGACAAACAAACAGAATGTTGTATACTGTATATAACTGTATAAAATAGATATACTCGAAAAGGGCAAACCTGTTGAAAGGCAGGGACGCAAAGCCATGGGTCTAAAGTAGCGAGGATGCTGCCAGGATAGCCAGGTTGCCGGGTTTTTTGTGTTAAACCCTCCTTCATTAGCGTGAAAGAAATATTTGGAGGTGAAGCATGTTTAAGAATAAAAATAAATGGGCAGGTGTTGTGCTGGCACTGGTGATGGTATTGGCCTTTTCTACACCAATTTTTGCGGAAGGTGAGGTGGATCCGGTAGAATCGCCGGAAGTGGTTGAAGAGACTTCCAGTTTTTTTGATCACCCATTTGTTAAATGGATTGCGAAGTTTTTATTTGATCCAACTGTAGTGATAGAAGAAGATCCAGAGCCAGAAATGGGCGGAGTCGATTTGCCCGGGGAAGAACCTTCTCCCGCTGAAGGACCATTGGGCGGCGGTGATTTGATGGAAGGGACACCAGAACCAACACCAGAACTTATACCTGCGGTCGTTCCGGAAGAAGCAGTTGCAGCGTTGCATGCAGATGAAAATCTTGGGTTTGGAGAAATTGTTAAGTTGCTGGAGATAGCAGAAAATGCACAGGCTAAATGTGAAGAGAATAATGAGGAAAACTGTGAGGTTACGCTCGGCAGCGTAATAGTTGAATATGAAGATGGTACTGGGATGGACGAGTTGTATGAAAAGTATGGTAGACCGGAGACCTTGGGTGTGGGGCAGATTCAAAAGGAATTAGATCCAAAAGATAATGAAGTAACAAATAGTGGGATGACAAAAGAAAAAGATAAAGATAATGAAGTAACAAATAGCGGGACGACAAAAGAAAAAGATAAAGATAATGAAGTAACAAATAGTGGGATGACAAAAGAAAAAGATAAAGATAATGAAGTAACAAATAGTGGGATGACAAAAGAAAAAGATAAAGAAAAAAATAAAGAAAAATAACTTAATGTGTTGAGCATAGCAGATAAGTAAACACACGGTAAACCTGCCCAAAGGTAGGTTTGCCTTTAATAAAGGATTATCTAAATAAACGAATAATTTTTGGCGATATCCCCATATCTGGCGGATACTTAACCTTAAAATTCCATATATGCTACTTGACAAATCGCAAAAATATTGGATAATAATAATACGTAAGACTCGATAAAGGCAAACCAACCGAAAGGGTGGGGCGCAAAGCTGTGGGTCTAAAGTTGATNAAAATCAACAATGACTGCCAAGCCGCCAAAAGTCTGATTGTTTTATTAAAGCAAGAAGACCATAAATAAACAGAATATATCAAAAGTTGAAGGCGGATTTGGCAAATGGCCATATTCGCTTTTTCTTTGTCGCGAAAACGGTAGATCGGGCAGTACTACAATAAATGAAGTCTGGTAACCTACATAGGCGGCGGCGATCAGATCAAATAAAAAGTACTGCCCTCTATATTTTTAATAGCGCCAAGAAAATTTACTAGGGTTTTATGGGTGCGAATGATTCCATTACTTAACTTATAAAATGATCACAATAGTGGTGGTGCTGATGTTGATGATGACATATAAAATTGCCTAAATTTTCTTGGCTTCGTTTATTAACTCACCCAAAACAGATATGCTTCTTGTGTCTGGCTTGAAGACATCCAGGTTCATTCGGGTGGTTGTTGCCTTTCCGGTACCATTCGGTCCTAGAAGATCCAGTAAACCTCCTCCTGATAATGAGAAACTCAAATCTTGGACTGCATGAATGCTCCCAAAAATTTTCGTGATATGGTTAACATTGTTTATGTGCATATTGTGCTTCAATTATTTAAATCTCTTTAGAAAAATTTACATAAACAAAGAAAAAAGCGAACGTATAATATTAGTTTAAATGAAGGAGAACAGATTATGCCAATGACTTCCCGCGAGAGAGTGTTAGCTGTTTTGAATCATGAAGTTCCAGATCGAGTGCCGATCATTTTAGGGGTTAGTAATGCCACCGGCGTTAAGATGGCGCCGTATAAAGGGCTTAAAGATATGTTGGGTATTTTAGCGCCGGATGAGTATCTGTATGACTGGCCCGAACTTGGATCAGCAAAAATTGATGAAGAGACTATGCGGCGGCTGAATAGTGACGTACGCGGGGTATTGGATAGGTTTCCGGAAGAAGTAAATGAGCGCAACAGCAAACGTGAACCCCACTCTCCATGTATTGATGATTGGGGCACAGGCCAGATCGAAATTGGGTCTGGTGTTTGGTTTCCAGGGTACCATCCCCTCGCAGACGCGACAACAGTGGAACAATTGGAGAATTATCAGGGCTGGCCTGATATGGATGACCCCTCTCGGTTCATCCATGTGGCAGAGGGAGCAAAAAAACTGGCCAAAGAAAATGAATATGCTATTATGGCAACACCCTGGTTGATGTTTCCGTTTGAGCGGGCGTTTGCCATGCAGGGTATGGATAAATTTCTTTTGAATATGGCTATGTATCCTGATTTTGCAGAAGCCTTATTGCGAAAAAATCTCGCCCTATGCAAACAACTGATGGGGAATTTCTTGACTGAGATCGGCGAAAATATTGATATCATCAAGATAGGCGATGATCTCGGAACTCAGGACCGTTTGATGATTTCTCCAAAGATGTATCGGAAGCTGTTAAAGCCGATTCATGCAGAGTTGATTCAGCATATCAAGAAATTTACAAAAGCGAAGATATTTTTTCACACTGATGGAGATGTGTTTGATTTGATCGATGACTTCATCGAAATCGGTGTGGACATTCTTAATCCGATCCAGACCTCTGCTGGAAAAATGGCAAATTTGGAGGAATTGAAAGAGCGTTATGGAAAAGACCTGATCTTTTGTGGAGCTGTTGATACACAACATGTTCTTCCGCACGGTACCTCGGAAGAGGTGCGCCAGGAAATGAGACGTGTTATCAATATCCTTGGCAGGGATGGTGGATATATGGTTGCCTCTGTTCATACCATCATGCATGAAGTACCTCCGGAAAACATCCTGGCCATGGTTGATGCGGTTGAGGAATTTGGACATTATCCATTGAAAGGGTGATCTCCAAAGAATTAATCATTTCATTGATATGTTTTTGTAATTTTACTAATCCATTCTTATAAAGAGTATTGGTGAGTAAGAAATATCAATCATATTTAGATACGCTTAAATCTCTATATAGATATCCGGAAAATACTGCCCTTTCGCCCTATGAAAGAGTAGAAAAAGCTATTGCAAGAGAAATGCCGGACCGCACCCCTTTTGATTGCTGGACAGTTGAGGAAATGACAGCCGAATTATTGCGTGTATTCTGTTTGGAAGATGAAGAACAGTTGTTGCGGTTGTTGGGGGTTGACTGCCGAATCGTTAACCCGGATTATATTGGACCTGCCCGTGAAGTTCTTTCGGAAGGTACCTATTTCGATGTGTTCGGTGCACACAGGAAAAAATCACCAATGAGTTTTCAACATATGATGAATATACCAGCTTCCCGCTGGCAGAGATGGGTACGACATCTTAGATAGAATCTTACTCAAGATGGCCTAACCAATCATACTGGGATTGGAGTACGCTGCCAGGGAGAATAAATAAGGTCAATCAAGATGTGCGCTACCATATTTGCTATGATATCGGGGGTATTTTTAAGACTGCATGGGGTTTATATGGGATGGATAAATTCCTAATAGACATGATCCAAAAGTCTGAAATTCTTCTCACTATCATGGATTGTGTGACGAATATCCTAATTGGAAATTTTAAACAAGTAATGAAGCATGCTGAGGGGTTGGTGAACATGGTATACACGTATGATGATGTGGCTATCCGGAATGGCTTATTGATGTCTGAAAAAATGTGGCGAAAAAATATACTGCCATTTCATCAAAAACTGAACCGTGAGATCAAACAATATGACATGAAAATCTTATATCATTCTTGTGGGGCTGTTTTTGACCTCATTGATCCGATTATCGATGAAATGCAGATTGACATGCTTAATCCGCTTCAACCTCGGGCGGCAAAGATGGATATGCAAAATATCAAGGATCAGTTTGGCGGAAAAGTGGCATTTCACGGAGCGATCGATATTTAACATACGATGCCTTTTGGTGCACCTGCTGAAGTTGAGAACGAAGTCAAAGAGAGATGCCAGATTCTTGGGAAAGGAGGCGGATATGTCTGTACCACAGCTCATTATATTCAGGCGGATACGCCAATTGAGAATATCCAGGCTATGTATTCAGCTGATCGAACAGTAGGCTAGGTCATATTCCAGACGCGGCTTTTTTATTTTCCCTGGGTTCTTCAAAGACAAACATAGCGAGGATGAAAGCAGTGAACGCCGCCCCGCAAATCATGAGGAATAAATATGGATAGCCTAAACTGTCTATGATTTTCCCTCCCAGGATGGGTGATAGCGCTGTTATCGGTGCGATCAAGGAGTTGGATAAGCCGATAAAAAGGCTGGTCTCTTCAGGCGGAGCGATCTCAAATATTAAATTTGGATGGCTGATGTAAATTGCAGAATAGATACTGCCGATAAACCCGGAAATGGCAAGAAATCCAAGAGGATGGTTGACGGTCAATGCGAACAGCCCCTCTAAAAAAAGCAAAATACTCCCGATTATTAAGATTTTTTTATAACCGAATTTGTCCCCAATAAAACCCCATAGTATACCGCTCAGGCTTTGTGAGAGCAGAATAGCCATTGTGAAGATACCCAGCATGCTATCTGAAAGATCAAATACTTGAATAGCATAGATGGTAAAGAATGCATGCCCCATGGTCGCCAATCCGATTAATTGGCGCGTCAACACATATTTCCTGAAATTTGGATTCCTGCGGATGATTACTGGGAGGTTCTTGATGAATGCGCTAACATTCTTTTTCTCGGGTTGGATGGGAAACTCTGTTTCCTTGAAATTGCTGATGATGATCGGAGAAATAAAGGAAAAAGCAAAACTTACCCAGAATATTGCACGAAAATTCTCTGGAAAACCACGGGATGCTAGTAATCTTGTTGCAACTAATGAAGCAGCAAAACCGATCACACCCCCTAATGCTTGATTTATCCCATAGAATAACCCTCGTTTCTTATAGATCGCTTTGCTTACGAAATCTGAGTAAGCAGGCATAATCAATCCCATCGTCGATGAATACAATGAATATGCGAGGAAGAAGAATAGGATCACAGTACTGTTAGGGAATCTTGAAGTCATTTGCGAAGAAACCGCGATCAAGAAAATCCCAACCCTCTCCGAAATGGCAATAATTAAAATGAACCTTTTCCTTTTAGAGGTATTCTGGTTGATATATGCGCTGATTATTTGGAGTAGAAAATATCCAAGATAAAAAATTGCAGGGATCAAGCCGATGAGCATGGAGTTTGAAGTCAGGTTGCTCAGGTACGCTGGCAGAACTGTATCTTGTGAAAGCAGTGCGGTTGAAAAGGTAAAAAAGGCCGAATCGAGAGCAATGAGGATGAAATTCCTTTTGAAGTGCTTCTCAATTTGCCTGGCGTATTCAGGAAAATCTCTAGTAATGGTTTCTAAATTTCGCACGGCCATAGTGGTTTATTGCCCTTTCATAAAAAAAGATAACGCTTTCGAAGCGTCATCTTTGACCTTCACATCTGGTTATTTTTCTATTTTAAATCGTTCTCAATTAATATTTTCAATCCTTCTATTGCGGTTGAGATTGCACGGTGAACATCAAACAGCTTGTGAAATTCTGCAAACTCTTCTTCTGTTTGTGGTTGAGTATCTGCGCTTCCTGCCATCAGCATCACACCGCCAGCCCGCTTTCGATGGATACTGGAGATGATGAATAGTACGGATGATTCCATCTCTGAACACACAGCACCACCATCTACCCATGCTTTCCAGCGGTTTTTCAAATGGTCCGCCATTGGCATTCTTTCCGGTTCAACCTCGCCATAGAAGGAATCCTTTGATTGAGTGATGCCTAATCTGTAGGGCACCTTGGCGCGGATGGCACCTTCTTTCAGTGCTTGAATGACATCAATGTCTGCTACAGCGGGGAATTCAATTGGCATATAATGCAGCGAAGTTCCCTCGTCTCGTATTGCTCCAGTTACAATAGCTACTTCCCCCACTTTCGTACCCGGTTGAATTCCTCCGGATGTGCCGACTCTGATGAATGTGTCAGCGCCGATGGCGATCAATTCCTCCACTGCGATCGCTGTGGAAGGACAGCCGATCCCGGTAGATGTCACTGCAACTTTTTGTCCGAGCAGTTTTCCAGTATAAGTAACATATTCGCGATTCTGTACAATGAATTTTGGTTTATCAAAGTATTCCGCCATTATTTCACATCTACCGGGGTCACCGGGCAGGAGAACATATCGACCAACATCCCCTTTATGTAAATGTATGTGATGCTGGGCGCCTTGTTTTGTTTTTCTAACAGCCATTGGGAGATCCTTTATACGGTTTTTTTATCCAGTTTAATCAAAATCTTAAGAGCTTCGATTGACACTGCCATCAGGTCATCCAGTTCTTCAACAACACCTACATTAGGATCATCGCTCTCCTGATTAGCTGCGACCAGCATAATACCGCCGGTGCGCTTGCGGTAGATATTGCCGAGAATGAACAATGTCGCTGCTTCCATTTCGGAGCAGATAGCGCCGCCCATTTTCCATGCTTTCCACCGCTGTAACAGATGGTCGGCAACAGGCATTCTTTCTGGTTCATGCTGCCCATAGAAAGAATCTTTGGATTGAGTGATGCCAACCCGGTATGGAACGTTCAGGTTGATAGCAGCTAGCTTAAGTGCTTGCGTGACAGTAATATCAGCCACTGCAGGAAACTCAGGCGGTAAATATGCCATTGAAGTTCCCTCATCACGGATGGCAGCTAAACAGATCGCTAATTCTCCGGGAACTTGTTCAGGCTGCATACCACCGGAAGTGCCAACCCGGATAAATGTGTCTGCGCCGATTGCGATCAATTCTTCCACAGCGATTGCCGTGGATGGTCCGCCAATCCCGGTGGATGTGACAGATACTTTCTCGCCCAATAACGTGCCTGTGAATGTGCGGTATTCACGATTGCTTGCCATCAATTTTGGATTATCAAAAAGTTTAGCGATGTGGTCGGTTCTGCCGGGATCTCCGGGGAGAAAAACATAGCGCCCTACATCCCCTTTTTTCATTTGAATATGATACTTTACTTCAGGAAATTCAACTTTACCCATTTAATATCTCCTAATCAAGACAATGTGAAGTTAGTCTGTAAAACTTCTTTTCAGTGATTCTAATCGTCTGAAACAAATTTCTCGTTCCCTGAATTTAATGCGGTGGGGATAAAAAAGTTCAGAACTTGTTATTATTGGTTGGCTTTCTCCGCTTCTCCTCTAGTGACACCAGCGATACTGATCAAAGCCAATACCAGGAAGATTGGGCTGATTAGCATTAGCAAACTGTATGCGCCGCCGCTGAATTGAATAATCAAGCCGTATACGATCGGGCCAAGGATAGCCGCAAATGTGGAGAATAAGTAATACAGGCCCGTGTAAGTTCCCACGCGCTCAGGTTCTGTCATATCCACAACCATTGGCAGTGAATTGACATTGATTGAAGCCCAGCCGATACCAGCGGCCATCAATATGATGCCGATCACAGGAATTTTGCCGAGCACGGGTAATTTTGTGATTAAAATGTTCAAGGTATCGATTGGCAGGAAGAACATCAGTGTAATACACACAGCCATCAACAGAATGCCTGCCATAATTGTTTTGCGCCTGCCAACTGCTGCGCCAATATACCCGGCGGGTAGGGAGAAAAGGACGAATAGCAGGGATAACTGCCCTAACAGGCGGGCTGCATCTGATTCTGAGATGCCGAGGTGGTTTATACCGTACAATGTGAAAAATGCTTCGATCCCGTTGTAGGCGACGAACCAGAAGAAAATTGCCAGTAAAATCCTAACAGCGCTCTTATCCTTATCCTGAAGGATCATCTGGATGCTGTCTTTAAAACCAGGGGTTTTTTCTGATGATACAGTGTATTCCTTCGGTTCTTTTATAAAAATGAGCACCAGGATTGCGGACAGTGCTACCAGGCCTGCACCCAGCCAGAAAGGATAATTAGGGTTCTTCTCATATAAAGCGGCCCCTCCAAGAAAAGCGATGATGGCACCGATTCCTCCCATGAAGTTGATGATGCCGTTTGCCTGGGAACGGTATTTGGAAGGAGTGATATCTGGCATCAGTGCCACAATAGGTGTGCGCCAAATAGCCATGCTTAGAAGAAGCAGAGTAGACGCCAGGAAAAAAACGAATAAGGATTGAGAGATGGGGAGCAGGATGAAGGCTGCCGCTCCAATGGGAGCACCAACCAGGATGAATGGCATCCGGCGGCCGATCCGCGTTCGCAGACGGTCTGACCACGCGCCAACGGCTGGCTGGATGAACATTGCGGCTATATTATCCAGTGTCATAAAAAATCCGATGAAACCGGCTGCCATAAGGAACCGGTCTGCCAGAAAAATAGGTACAAATGCGTTATACACACTCCAGATAACGCTGACACCAAAGAACCCCAACCCTAATAAAAATGTCTTGCCGATGTTGAATTTCATTTTTCACCTCTTATGATGTTAGTTATGGCTGCAGGAAGGTTTATTTTCTCCTCACGCATGATCTCTATAATAATTTCAATATCAATGGCCTCAGGGATGATCAATTCCGCTAAATCCGGCCTTTTTTGCAGCGTGCGTATCCATGCTTGTTTCCGACGCCACCGATCAACTGCCTGATGGTTGCCGGAAGTTAAGATGTCTGGTACTTCCCAATCCCTATAAACGGCGGGACGCGTGTAGTGCGGATATTCCAGTAGTCCACTGGCGAAGGAATCATCTGCCGCACCATTGGGAGCGCCTAAAGCTCCCGGCAGTAATCTGGTGATTGCTTCCAGTAGAACCAACGCTGGAAGTTCTCCGCCGCTCAGCACATAATCTCCGATTGAGATCTCATCGGTCACCAGATTTTTCCTTACGCGCTCGTCCACACCTTCATATCGTCCACATAAAATAATCATTGCTTTTGTGCCGGATAATTCAACGGCAGTTGCGTGGTTGAGCTGCCTACCTTGCGGTGTCATTAACACAACCGGACATTTTCCAGATTCTTGCTGGATGTCTTCTACGGCTGCAAAGAATGGTTCAGGTTTCATCACCATTCCACCGCCGCCGCCAAAAGGTGTGTCATCAGTGGTATGGTGTTTGTCCACTGCCCAATTGCGGAGGTTATGCAGATTGATACTGATGATCTTATTAGTGATTGCCCGCTCCATGATACTCGTTTGGATATAAGGCAATATCACATGGGGAAATAATGTCAGTACATGAAAAAGCATGACTCATTCTATCTTAATTTGAATACTCGCATCAATGGTAAATGATTAATGAGAGAAAAAGTTGATGAAATAATAACTTCTTGACGCATATTCCTCGCAGATGATAAGATAAACGCATGCAAATCAAAAGCAGACGGTGGAATATGCGCCAGCCCAGGCGGCGTTCAAATCCGTTTAAGATTCTTTTATTGGTAGCTGTTATCGCGTTCTTGGTGTATGTGAATATCACTATTGAGCCACTTACACCTACCCTTTTTCTACCCTCACCGATGCCAACTACATCACCAGAAACATACGTGGCAGAAGCGGNAGAGTTAGCTGCACAAGGAAAATATTCACTGGCGCTGCAGGCATATAACAAAGCTATTCTGGCGGATCCTCAGAATCCAACAAATTATATTGCTTCCGCACGCTTAAATATCTATGGTGGAAAATATGAGCAGGCGATTGAGAATGCCAGTAATGCCGTTCTGCTTGATCAAAACAACAGCATGGGGGAGGCTCTTAAGGGTTTTGCGCAGGGTATGCAGGGTGATTATTTGGATTCAGAAGCATCCCTAAATCGTGCAATTGAATTGGATCCTGGCAATTCAACCGCATATGCTTACTTATCTATCATTCTCTCCAACAAGATCCTGATAGGAGATGAAGTGCTTGGTGATTTAGATAAATCCATAGAGGCATCCCGCACTGCTGAATCTATTGCGCCTACCAGTTTAGAATCGCATTGGGCACGTGGGACCGTTTTAGAGATTACGGGTAATTACGATGAAGCGATCGGTGAACTGGAGAACGCAGTTACGATAAACTCGAACATTGCTGAGCTGCATATCACACTTGGTAGAAATTATCGTTTCTTGGAAAAGTACGACCTTGCAGTGGAAGAATTCACTCGCGCTAACGCACTNAACCCAAGCGACTCACTGCCTGAAACACTTATTTCCCGAACATATTCCAGTATCGGTGAGTTTGGAAAAGCTATTCAATATGCGGAGCAGGCAGTTGCGGATGATCCAGAAGAACCTTATCTTTACGGGAACCTTGGTGTGATGTATAAGCAGAATTACGAATTCAGCCGCGCTATTCTAATGCTTGAATTAGCTGTCCGCGGTGGAATTACCCCAGAAGGAGTACTGGTAAAAGGACTGCCTCTATCTTATGGACGCATCGTTGAGTATTATTACAATTATGGCCTTGCCCTTACGGAACTGGGTTATTGCGGTGAAGCAGTCGATATAGCCCAATCAATTCTCCAGAGTATCAATGAGGATGCGATCGCGGTATATAACGCGAATTATATTTTGGACCGCTGCTATCAAAAGATGAATGATCTTCAGCTTCACAAATTACCAACACCAACAATGATCCCTACCTGGACACCGCAGCCTTCACCAACGCCCACGTCGGCGCCAACCGTGGAACCAACCGCGACCATATTACCTTAGTTTTACAACATGTATATACCTGAAAGAAAACCGTTATTTCGAAAGAATGTGAAGAAAACCAATCCATATAGTGTTGCAGCAATGCTGGGCATCATTCTGGTCATGGTGATCGTTTTACGCAGCCTTAACCAAGGAGAGATTACTCCCATGTTTATGCCGACACCAACTCCTACCCGCACATTGGACTCTTTCGCGGGGGAAGGGGAAGCTTATTTTGGTGCGGGTGACCTGGATAAATCAATTGAGGCATATTATCAAGCAGTTGCTCTGGATCCAGGAAATGCAGAGCTTCAGGCGGAATTGGCACGGATTTTGGTGTACTCTTCCACGTTGCTTACTATTGACCAAGATAGGATCGAACGCCTTAAAGAAGCACTCACAACGATCAATAATGCTGTTGAGATCACCCCTGAAGACAGTATGGTTCATGCGATAAAAGCATTCGTTCTCGATTGGTTGGCAGGAAATAGCCTTACCCAAACAGAAAATGAAACCCTATTGAATCAAGCTGAGCAGGAGGCGATCTACGCGATCCAAATGGATAATCAGAATATGCTTGCGCTGGCTTATTACTCTGAGATCCTTGTAGACCAGCAAAAATGGATTCAAGCAGAGCAAAATATCAACGAAGCGGTTGTGCAAGCGCCAGAATTGATGGATGTGCGCCGTATCAATGGATACGTGCAGGAATCTTTGGGAAACTATAGTTTAGCAATCAGTGAATATAAAGAAGCCATTCATATTAACCCAAATCTGACCTTTATCTATCTGCGTATAGGAGCGAATTACCGGAAATTAACACAGTTTGATTCCGCACTGGAATATTTCGATAAAGCTGCTATTATCAATGAACAGCTTGGTGTGCGTGATTCAATCCCTTATTTTTCGATTGCCACTACATATACACAAATGGGAGAATTCTTTTCTGCAGGACTTAATGCTAGAAAAGGATTGAATTATGATCCGGATAATGCAGATGCCTTTGGAAGGTTGGGGATTGTTTATCACCGCTCGAGGAATTATGAGGGTGCAATTCTTGCGTTTAAATGTTCTGTGCGGGGGTGTACTGCAGAAGAAAGTTGTGAGGTGCGCCAATGCAATCCGGAAACGGACACTATGGTTGCTGTTGAAGGCCTTCCTCTTACAGCAGGGACGGTAGACTATTACCTCACATACGGTGCTGTTTTATCAGGTATGCATCGGACCTCCAATGGTTTCTGTGAAGAGGGTATGGACATCTTGAAAATGGTGAAAGCGGATTACAGCGGGGACCCGATAATCATGCAGAACGTGGTGGAGAGTGAGACGATCTGCAACAGTTATGGTTATTATTAATTATTAAAGATTTATAAGATTACCGATAGATTCCTTGACTTATCTCTAAAACCCGATTATTATAAAAAAATATTAGCACTCACACACGATGAGTGCTAACAAACTGAAAACTAATCTAACGGAGGATTACATGGCATTAAAACTAAAACCCTTAGGCAGCCGATTGGTTGTTGAACCTATCGAACAAGAAGATGTGACAGCATCTGGTCTCGTACTGCCAGAAACGGCGAAAGAAAAACCACAGCGGGCAAAAGTATTATCAGCGGGTCCGGGTGATCGTGATGAATCAGGAAATCGCATAGCCTTGGACGTTAAGGTTGGCGACGTAGTTTTATTTGCTAAGTACTCTGGCACTGAGATCAAGGTTGAATCGAAAAAACTCTTGATCCTCAAGGAATCAGACGTCTTAGCTATCGTTGAAGCATAATCCAATAAAAATAATCGGAAATAAAATAGAAGGAGTTACATATGGCAGCTAAACAATTAGTATTTGGAGAGGAAGCACGCAGGAAACTGCGAGATGGTATTGATGTTCTGGCAGAAGCTGTTGCTACGACATTAGGTCCCAAGGGACGCAATGTAGCCCTGGATCGCAAATTTGGTTCTCCCACTATCACTCATGATGGTGTCACTGTTGCGAAAGAGATTGAATTGGAAGACCCCTTTGAGAATATGGGTGTACAACTGCTGAAAGAAGCAGCTACCAAAACCAATGATATCGCTGGTGACGGCACCACTACATCCACTGTTTTAGCACATGCGATGGTGACAGAAGGCCTTAAGACATTGGCAGCTGGCGCAAATCCAATGATGCTTAAACGGGGCATTGAAGCCGCTTCAAAAAAGGTCGCGGACTCAATCAAGGGTCAATCAGTTGAAATTTCTACCAAAGAGGAAATAGCCAGCGTCGCAACCATTTCGGCTCAGGATACTGTTATTGGTGACCTGATTGCAGAAGTGATGGACAAGGTTGGTAAAGATGGCGTTATCACCGTTGAAGAATCCAAGGGACTTGAATTTGAGCAGGAATATGTAGAAGGTATGCAGTTCGATCGTGGATATATTTCACCATATTTCATTACCGATTCTGAACAGATGGAATCAGTGATCGAAAATCCTTACATTTTAGTTTATGATAAGAAAATCTCAGCAGCACAGCAGGATTTGATTCCTTTGTTGGAAAAAATGATGCAGATCGGAAAACGCGATTTAGTGATTATCGCTGAAGATATTGACGGTGAAGCGTTAGCAACACTCGTGCTCAATAAATTGCGCGGCACGTTGAATGTATTGGCTGTCAAGGCCCCCGGTTTTGGCGACCGCCGCAAAGCAATGCTGCAGGATATCGCAGTCTTGACAGGTGCGACCGTTATTTCAGAAGAAACTGGACGCAAGCTTGAAACCGCTGAAGTTACCGATTTGGGTCGTGCGGAAAAAATTGTGGCCGACAAGGATAACACTACCGTTATTAGCGGTAAAGGTGATGCAAAGGCTATCAAAGGCCGTATCGACCAGATCCGTGTTGAAATTGACAAGACCACTAGTGATTACGACCGTGAGAAATTGCAGGAACGGTTGGCCAAGCTCTCTGGCGGTGTAGCTATCATTCGTGTTGGCGCAGCCACTGAAACAGAGCTGAAAGAAAAGAAACATCGTGTAGAAGATGCACTTTCCGCGACTCGTGCGGCTGTTGAAGAAGGTATTGTCCCAGGTGGCGGCGTGGCTCTTCTGAATGCGATGAAGAAGATTATTGGCATGAAGCTTGATGGTGACGATGCGACCACAGGTGTTAACATTGTTCGTAAAGCACTGGAAGCCCCCATGCGCCGTATTGCTGAGAATGCTGGATTCGATGGTTCCGTGGTTGTCGAGAATGTTCGACAAGCTCAAATCAAAGAAAAAAATACCAATTTTGGTTTCGATATCCTCAAGGAAGAATATGAAGATATGGTNAAGGGCGGCGTGATTGATCCCGCAAAAGTGACTCGTGGCGCTTTGGAAAATGCAACATCCATTGCGGCGATGATCCTAACCACCGAAGCGTTGATCACTGACGTACCGGACGAGAATCCCCCAGCGCCTATGGGAGCTCCCCAAATGCCGGGTTACTAAACCAAACATGATCATCAAACAGGCCGTTAATGAACGGCCTGTTTTTGTTTATCTAGGATGGATACGTTATAATTTTCCCCGTGATAATTAAGAAGAAGAATTATATTGCCGTTGTTTTGTTAGTTGTACTTTTCCTGTTATCCTCTTGTTCGTCCGGGCTGGAGAGTGCTCCTGTTGATACAGTTAGCCCAACCCCTACTGAAGCTCCCCTTGCCGCCAGGGTGAATGGTGAAGGGATTTCATTGGCGGAATATGAGGCGGAACTTAACCGCTTTCGGTCTGGGGTAGAACAATTAGGAGAGCAATATGATTCTCAACAGGCTGAGCAGGAAGTTATGGATGATCTTGTTGCCCAAACTTTATTCGCACAAGCTGCAGTTGCTCAGAATTATTTTGTTGATGAGGTGGATCTGAAGGTAAAAATTGATCAGTATGCGGAAGCTGCCGGGGGGCAGGATGCTTTGCAAACATGGATTATCGAAAATTTTTATGATTCGGATAGTTTCCGCGCAGCTGTATCACGGGATATGGCTGTGATTTGGATGCGAAATTTCCTTATTGAACAAGTACCGCAGAAGACGGAACAGATTCATGCTCGTCAGATTCTTGTGAATAGTGAGAACGAGGCCATTGGCATCCAACGCCAGTTAGAGGTGGGCACATCATTTAAATCACTCGCTTTTTTATATGATCCACTCGCCGGAGGAGAACTGGGATGGTTTCCTCGCGGTTACTTGCTTCAACCGGATGTTGAAAATATTGCTTTCTCATTACAGGCAGGTCAATACAGCGGAATAATTCCAACCGTTTATGGTTTCCATATCGTGGAAGTGATTGAAGTGGACCCTCTGCGTCTTTTATCAAAGGACGCGCAGCATTTTGTGCAGCGCCAAGCGCTGGAAGATTGGCTGAATACAGAAATTGAACAAAGTGCGATAGAAATTTTTACCCCTTGAAATTACTGCCGACTGCGTATTTCTATCCATTCCGAAGTTGATAAGGCCTTTCCTAACTGTGATGCGGGGAAATCGAGTATTTTTCCATTCTTAAAGAAATCAAAATCAAATTGTGTCATTTCGCCGCTTTTCAAATTGGGCACAGGCATTAATCGTGCGGTGAGGGGTTTGTTCAACCGAAGAGACAACGCAGCAACATCCATGAGCAGCGATTCTATTTCATCAACTGTAATATCTCCAGGCAGCGGTACGGTATCTAATCCAGTTCCGCATACAGCAGAATACATAAGCAAGTCTTTTATTGAAAAACTGCCTTCCACACTGCGGGCAGCTAATATGCTGTCCTCTAAAACCGGAAGCATTAGTCCATTAAAACCGACTTTCAACCATTTTCCTCTATCCAGTGTTTCTGCCAGGATTGCCGCGGTGGACAATGACCCCATCATACCGATCCGATCAACACCCAGGGTTTCCATTGCCAGTGCCAGCGAACACCAATCTTCAGGGAAAGGTGCGAGAGAAAAATCGAACCCTTTAAAGGGTAATTCCCATTGCAAATTCATTTGACGGATGACTGAGGTTAGTTCTTCTGCCGCCTGGTGCATTTTAACAAGCATATTGCTTTTTCCCTCGGCAATTGTTTTCGCGGAATCGAAAGCATCAATTGCCGCATCAGCCGCTTCAATCGCCAGAGCAAATGCGGGCTGGGTTCCGTAGCCGTAAGCTGCTGGAAAGAAGGGGGTAAATGGTTTTACATTGCTCATGGCACAAAACCTCAGATTGGTAAACCCATCCAGAGTGATAGAGGATGCCTGTGTGATGATAGATGCGCATGCCTTAACTGCCGCTGTTGAAATTCCCCTATGCTTGTGTGTGAGTATTCCCGTTGTAAATACATTGCGTGTAGCAGATAGTATTTTTGGGACAAGATTAAATTCATCTGGGTGGTTGATACGAGCAGGCCCTACTGAGATGTAATTAAACCCATGATCACATGCCGTCGTTTCAAGAGCTTGAATTAATTCAACAGCGGTTTCAGGTGTTGTATATATTCCAAAGGGAACTGTGGCTAAACGAGTGGTTTGTACATCCCAGCCAATAGAAGTGAATTGGTTTTTCAACTCCTCGATTTGTTGTGCTAATCTCGGGATGGCTTTGGATGATTGACTGCCTGGGTGAAAAAAACAGGTAATAGAGCGAATTTTCATTTGTTTATCCTTTGGCGGTTTATTTCATACAATAAAATACTGGCTGCAACAGCTGCATTAAATGATTCCATTTGTGATCCCATCGGGATAGAAATGCTTTCATCCGCAATCTCGCATATATTATCGCTGATTCCCTCTGTTTCACCGCCTATTACAATACAAACTGGTTTAGAGAGATCAGACTCCCAGCAGATTAAGGAGCTTTTAGGGTCAGTCAGCAGAATTGATAATTCAACCTCATTTGACCTTTTGCAAAATCCATAAATTTCCTGCGCGTCCATAGTTTGGATCGGTAGGTAAAATTGCGCACCCATTGCCGCGCGCATAACCTTTGGAGAAAAAGGATCGGTTGTACCAGGTGTGAGCAGGATAGCCCTGACACCCATTGCCGCAGCAGACCGTAGGATTGTCCCCATATTACCGGGTCCCGAATTCTGTCCAGTACAATCACTGGGTCAGCTTTTTTCAGCAAAGGAACCTCCGGGTAGGGCGCTGCAATTAAAATACCCTGAGATGTTTTCGTATCTGAAATTCTGTCCATAAGTTCTGCGCTGACCTCTTCAGAATCAAAAGATAACGCTTGAATTTGACGAATGACCTTTTTCCCGCGCTCCGAAATGTGATCACTATATAAGCAGAAATTAATAGACGCGTTTGCTGCCAGAGCTTCTTCTGCTAACCGCACCCCTTCAACAACCATTGTGCGCGTCCGCTCGCGGTGTTTTTTTGCGCTTAATAATTCCCGCGCCATTTTTATTTTTGTGTTTTGTACTGATGTGATCATGATTGCCTGTGGTTTTTGAAATAATTATCAAAGCTGATAATGAAAGTGTTCAGTGTCTTGGCATTAAAGAGAACCAGAATGATTTTTTGAAGGGATTGGCCTTGATTGTTGATACTATATGCAGATATTTCCTCCATGAAAATATCTGCTGCACGGTTAGCAGGAAACCCGAAAATACCAGTTGAAATCGCAGGGAAGCTGATCGATTTAGCTTGAAGGTCATTTGCTAAACCAAGGCTGCCGCGGATCGCCTGGGCTAATTTCATGACTTCATTTCCTTCTCCCCATATTGGTCCGACGGCGTGAATGACAAATTTGCAATTTATTTCGCCAGCTGTGGTGAATGCGGGTTTGCTGTGGCTGATCGGTCCATGTACCTCTATCCACTTCNTGCTCTCTTCCTGAATGATCTGTCCACCGCGTCTTACGATTGCTGCTGCCACACCGCCTCCGTGCGCCAGGTTTTTGTTAGCAGCGTTCACAATCACATCGCTGTCCATACGTGTAATGTCTCCAGCATGAATTTCAAGGGTTATTTCCGAAGGAAACGTAAATTTCCTCTTCTGATCGGAAGTGCTGTTTTCCATATACGTATTCTAACAAATATAAAACAGGGCAGTTATCGTAACTGCCCTGTAAGGTAATAAAAAAGTTGAAGAAATATCTAAATTGCCGCTTTTGCTTTTTCAACCACACTTGAAAATGCTTTTGGGTCACGAACAGCGAGGTCCGCTAACATCTTGCGGTTCAGTTGGATGTTAGCAACTTTCATGGCGTAGATAAATTTACTGTAGCTGAGACCATTGGCGCGGGACGCCGCATTAATGCGCATGATCCAAAGTCTGCGCAGGTCGCGTTTGCGGGTACGACGGTCGCGGTATGCGTACCATAGGCTTTTCAGCATGGTTTCATTTGCGCGTTTGAATAATCGGTGGCGCGTTCCTAAATTGCCTTTATTGTGGGCTAAAACTTTTTTGTGACGCCGACGAGTTACGGTACCACCTTTTACACGTGTCATGTTTCTCTCCTCTGCAGACCCCTGGGCGCCGGTTTTTAAGCCAGTTGTGAGCACCCAACGGACGCAACTAAAAAATATTATTAATTTTTACTAATATAAGGCATCAATTTCTTGACGCGCTTCTGGAAACCTTTTCCATCAACAGCCACTGTTTCGTCCAGCATACCTTTTGCTCGCTTGGATCGGTTGCGTCGCAGGTGCCCTTTTCCGCCTTTTGAGCGGACTAGTTTACCGGAACCTGTGGCACGAAAGCGTTTGGAAGTCGCTTTATGTGTCTTTAATTTGAATTTCCCTTTTCTTTGTTTCTTCGGCACGATTAATCTCCTATCGTTAAATAATAAAAACAACGCCACATAGGCGGAGGAAAATTATACCAGAAATTTATCAAGGATTGGCGAGAATTTTCAGCAGGTATACCAACTTGAAATCAATTATCAATAGTGGTACTTATTTCGCTTCGGTGACTTGTTTCTCTTCTGTTTTTTCTGCCTGCTTTATATTCTTCTTTTGTTTCTTTTTTGATGCCGCCTTCTTTTCATTTTCCTTTGAAGGGGCAAGAATTAGGTTCATCGCCCGTCCTTCCATGGATGGGGCTGTTTCTATTATGGAAACATCTTTCAATTCTTCAGCAATTTCTTTTAGGTCTTCCAATGCGAGCTCTGGGTAGGTGACTTCACGCCCACGAAATCTAATGGTGACCTTAACCTTGATCCCTTTTTCCAACCATCCGCGTGCATTCTTTACCTTAAACCCGCGATGATGTTCGTTGGTTTTCGGGCGCAAACGTATTTCTTTCATTTCGATCTTGGTTTGGGACTTTCGGGCTTGGCGATCCTTTTTGTTTTTCTCAAAAAGGTACTTTCCCAGGTCTAAGACTTTGCATACTGGTGGTGATGAGTTGGGGGCGATTTCGACCAGGTCTAATCCGGCGTCATACGCGATCTTTCGTGCTTCTGCGATTGAGACAACTCCCCGATTTTCTCCGGTATGGTCGATCAAGCGAACTTTCGCTGCTTTGATGCTGTGGTTTGATCTTACTGTTGGTGGTCTGCTGATATCTTTCTCCTTAATAAGTGTTTAATTCCCATATTACCATAAAATTCAGATAAAAAGCAGGGGTTTGCATTCCGATAATTACTCCTGCTTTTTATAGACTTGAAATTATGCTTTATCTGCGATATCCTGCTTGACTTTAGCCAAGAAATCTTCCAGGGGCATTGGTCCCGGGTTCTCGCCAGAACGTAGGCGAAGCGACACCTGTCCGGATTCCATTTCCTGGTCGCCAATGATCAGCATATAAGGTATTTTCTGCTTTTGCGCGTCACGGATTTTCGCATTCATTCGTTCACTGCGGCTGTCCAGTTTTGATCTGATGCCTGCTGCTTTAAGTGTATCTACGACTGTTTGTCCATATTCCATGTGCCGGTCCGCGATAGGGATAGCCATCACCTGAATCGGCGCTAACCATACCGGGAACGCACCACCATAATGTTCAATCAAGATACCAAAGAATCGTTCCACGCTTCCCATTAATGCACGGTGCACCATATATGGACGGTGCTGTTGACCGTCCTCGGCAATGTAGTTCATGTCAAAACGTTCTGGCAGGTTGAAATCAACCTGGTTAGTGGAGAGCTGCCATTCCCGCCCAATGGCATCTTTTACTTTCAGGTCGATCTTTGGCCCATAAAAAGCGCCTCCACCTTCATCGATCTCATAATCAAGCCCCGAGCGGTCTAATGAACCTTTTAGTGCGGCTTCAGCTGCCAGCCAGCGGGATTCTTCTACCNACTGCTTTTTCAGGCCGCGTGCCTAAATATGCCTTGAAATCTTTGAAACCAAATGACCGCAGGATATGCAGGCAGAAGTTGAGCACGAAATCAATCTCACCTGGCATCTGCTCCGGGGTGCAAAAGTGATGTGCGTCATCTTGTGTGAAACCACGCACTCTCAGCAGCCCATGCAGAACGCCAGAGCGTTCATAACGGTAAACAGTGCCCATTTCCGCGAACCGCATTGGCAAATCGCGGTATGAGCGCATTTGACTTTTGTAAATATGTACATGGAAGGGGCAGTTCATTGGTTTCAGGTAATACTGCTGCCCGTCAACATCTATCGGAGAGTACATATTCTCCTTGTAAAAATCAAGATGGCCGCTTTTTTCCCATAGTTTTGCTTTGCCGATATGGGGTGTGTACACGAAATCGTAATCCGCTTTTGCGTGTTCTTCACTCCAGAAATTTTCCATGATCTTACGAATCTTGGCGCCTTTTGGGTGCCACAGGATCAAACCGGTACCCACCTCGTCAACACTGCTGAACAAACCCAATTCTTTTCCGAGCTTTCGATGGTCGCGTTTTTTTGCTTCAGCGAGCAAATGGGTGTAAGCTTTCAATTCTTCTGGCTTTTCCCATACGGTGCCGTAGATTCGCTGGAGCATCGGATTTTCTTCATTCCCGCGCCAATATGCGCCGGCTATATTTAATAGTTTAAACGCTTTGGGATGGATTTCTCCTGTCCTTTTTACATGGGGACCGCGACAGAGATCTGTAAAGTTGTCGTGTTTGTAGATGCTCAGTTCCTGCTTCTCACTGATAGCGTGCCCGTGTTCATCCTGTGCGCCTGATTCCAAATCATTAATCAATTCAAGTTTGTATGGTTGATCTTTAAATAGCTTTTTTGCTTTCTTTGCGTCCACGATTTCGCAAGTAAAGGGAAAATCTCCTTTGATGATCTCGCGCATGCGGGCGGTGATGTCTTTCAGGTCATCTGGTGTCAGTGTGCGCGGGAGATCGAAATCATAATAGAATCCTTTTTCAATTGCGGGGCCAATGGCGATTTTTGCATCTGGAAATTTGTCCAGGACTGCCTGCGCCATCACATGTGCAGTTGAATGGCGCAGTCGGTAAAGTTGTGATTCTTCGTATTTTTCCATAATCTTTTCAGCCATTTTCATCTCCTATCCATACCTATCAATTAATAAAAAATCCCGCCCCAATCTGGGGCGGGAGATACTCTCACGCGGTTCCACCCATTTTAACTGATCAATTCAGTTATCTTTGTGTGATCGCTAACGGGATCAGCCGTTTTCCTTACTTAAGGTATTCGCCTTAATCTGGTCAAAACTCACAGGGGGTTTTCACCGTTTTCTGCTGGGAGGAGCTCTCAATGTATTTGTCCTCTTCCCTGTCAGCATATTTGCCGGATACTCGTCCTGGTCGTTGTTTGTGACTATGAGTGGGCGGTATAGGGCTCGAACCTACGACCTTTGCGATGTCAACGCAACGCTCTAACCAACTGAGCTAACCGCCCGCAGATT
>JGI24724J26744_10000834_pt1 | contig 21684 bp, 17 predicted proteins | sample Cruoilmetagenom7_FD_26744 | JGI IMG/M metagenome (IMG submission 26744) | reverse complement strand
TTTTATCTATATATTTGGTAAGATAAACTAAATTAACATAAGGTTTTATTTGACAATTTAAATCAAAAAAAGATCCTATATCAAAAGAAAATTCACTTTCAATACCAGAAATGGATGCTTTTCCAATATTTTTCCAGGATTTATCGCCGGCAGGTGTTGTGTAACTTTCAATTTTATCATTAAAGTCTGTATAGAAATAAGTGAAAGAAGAGTTGAAAGACTCATAAAAAAGATCCACACCTCCTTCATATGTTTTGCTTGTTTCAGGATCAAGATCTGGATTACCTACATAATGATACCATGATATGTAATCAGCTGCTAACTGATCAGCAGAAGGCATCCTGAATGCTTCTCCATAGTTAGCCCTGATTTTAAGATGATCAGTTAAAAGATAGGCTGCGCCTATGCGGGGGCAAATATTATCATCACTTTCTTTTTTGCCCTCATCTTTCATGTTCACTTCATAGTCGTCATATCTTAAACCGCTTGTGATGATAAGGCTTTGGTCAAAAAACATTGTTTTTGCCAGAATGTATCCTGCAGGATTATCATATTCTGTATTTTTAGGACTATAGGTGTCACTTTTGGTTTCATAGTTCATCCAGTCAAAACCAGCTGTTGCAACAACATTTTCGTGACTATAAGAGATTTGGGCCTGAGCTCCCTTGTGGTCTATGGTTTTTTTGGAAGAAATACCGTCATCCCAGCCCCCGGTGTTGCTCGCCACAGGATCAAAATGCTCATTTTCATCTTTACCGTCATAATATCTGACCTGCCAGGAAAAAGCTCCGTTATTGGTTCTTCCATCATATATAAAATCATAGGATCTATTGGTTGTATCCTTATAATTATCAAGATCGTTTGCACTAATATAGTAAGGATTTCCCACGTGATCAGCATCATAATTTGTATAAATAAAAGAGATACGGTCTCCTGACAAAAAATTATACCCGATATTTAAACTGCAATCTTTTTTGCTGTCATAACCTGAATTGTAAAACTTTTCCCCATCACCTGTATCGTAATCATCCATGGATGATCTTGTGAAACTGGCTGAAAAATCGAATTTATCATTTTTCCCGGAAGCTCCAAGGCTCCATTCCTTATAATTATAATCTCCCAAAACCCCTTCAACAAACGCTGTTGACTTACCCTTGCCTTTTTTTGTTATGATGTTTATCACTCCGCCCATGGCTGCAGAACCGTATTGAACCGAAGCAGGCCCTCTTATTATTTCAACCCTTTCCACATTTTTTGTCATAACTTTAGAAATATTTGCAGTTGCAATCCTGTGGCCATCTAATAAAACTATTATATGGCCGGCAAGATCAAGACCATGGGTTTCTGCTTTAAAACCTCTGATTCCTATTGTGGTTAAGTTCCCAGGATATTTTTTTACAAACCCTATTCCTTTTTCAGCAAGCAGGTCGCCTATATCTTTTGCTGAAGAAAGTCTGATATCTTTTTCATCAATAACAGTCATATTGGCAGTGATTTCCTTTTTCTTTTCTTTTACCTTACTTGCTGTAACCACTATCTGATCCATTATTGAAACGGCCTCTGATTTTTTCTTATCATTTTCTGCAGCAATTGCCTCTGACAAAACAAAAACAAATACCATTACAGATAAAGCAAACATTTTTTTCATTTTTTTCTCCTTAAAACTATTATAAAACTTTAGCCTAAGGACAAAAAAAAATCCCGAATCAAAATAATTGACTCGGGATTTCCCTTTTTATCCTCAAAATCTTATTTTATGTATACAAACTTTCCACGGTTTATGCATACAAGCTGCAAAGAGGTATTCTGACTTTCGGATCATCCTACTTACCGCGCCTTCCCAACTTTAAAAAAAAGTCAGTGGCATAATTGCGGTGTTCGTAACCGATTACAGAGGCGGGCCCGTCCCTGAATTTAACAGGGTTCCCCCCTTACTTAATGCTCATTTTTTTGTAAATCAGGAACGTGGTCAAAATTAAAACCAAGCTCCATTTTGTTACTGTTCTAAATAATAAAATAAATTAATATTTTTAACAAGGGGGATTTTGTATGGTTAGATATAAGGTATTTATAATACCTCGACAGGCTGTTACAGAATTAAAGAAAATAGTTTCAATACGCAATATATTGAATATAATTTATGATATCTGGATTATATTGTATGTAAATTTTAAAGTTTGCATTTCGTAACGACCTCCTGATAAATAGCATGATAGCTTTTAAATCAAATAAGTTCCATCACTGTGTCTGCGATCCTTTTTACCTTATCTAAATAGTGAGAGACCATCACAATAATACACTTTTTTTCAGGTTTATAAAAAGATTTTCAATAACATCAGTTGCTTTATCATCTAAAGAGGTTGTTGGTTCGTCCAATAAAAGGATTTCAGGTAAGACCAGGGTCTTGCATTTGCACGCTGGTACAACCATCATCATCATCATAGCGGCATAAAATTTATTACGCCCCATGCCCGTCATAGCGGCCGAAATAAGAAAATACTGAAAAATGAGCGAAGCGAATTAAATGTATATTTTTAAAAATATTATTACAAGAAAATGAATTTGATTTAGGCGGCAACTTGCTTGACAAACACCGGTTTCCAAGTTTAGGAAATTAGTGTGGCATTATAACAAAGGCACACTGCATAACCCAACAAAGTTTAACTTTAAGGCCTATGAAAATTATTATAGTTATTTATGTCTATATGCTTATGAATGAGGGTAATTTATTTATTAACTTTCCAATAACTGTTTGTTTAACTTTTAATGCTCCATGGGGACATACTTCCAAACAACAGAAGCATCTTATACATTTTTCATAATTAAAACTTATACTCTTAATATCTGAAGTTATTGCCTTGGCAGGGCAATATTCTACGCATATTCCACACATTTCACACTTGTCATGGTCAGCGGTTGGTTTATGAATCATATATTTTCGCATAAGTTTTTGCAGTTGTTTTGGGCCAAAAGACAATGAACCTGTTGCTGGAAATTGGAAATTTGAAACCTTGTAGAAATCTCCAAGTATGTCAACTGGATTATTCGTTAATCCTATTTTTTCAGCAGCTTTGTTAGTAAGCAGCGTATTAGCATCTAATTTCAACATTTTGCAGATAGCATGATCTAATGATATGGCGTCACAACTTCCAGCTATTACTCCCAGGTATCTTGGTACTCCTGCTTTACCAGGCCCTTGTCCTTCCATGGCTAATATGCCGTCAATTATTGTAATTGAAGGTTTTACAGCATTGTATATCTGAACAATAAGAGTTGCAAACATTTCTCTGTTAACTCCTGCCTTAAGGTGCCATTCTGGTTTTTTAAGACCTATAATACACCCGAACATATTTTTGACACCAAGAGTCAACAACATCTGAGTATGAGTTTTCAGTTTGGCAAGATTTATTACAACGTCAGCTTCAATAGCGTCTCTTGCAATGTCAATGTAACCGAATGGCTTGCCTATATCTACTTTAACAGAAGATGTAAACTTTTTAAAGTTAACATCAAGCCCATCAAAAGCACTAATATATCCACCTTCTTTCAGAATTTTTTCAAATGCTCCAGTAGCTGGACTGTCCGAAATTTGCACAGATCCTCCTTTATCTATTACATATTCTGCAACAGCTTTTACAACAAGAGGATGGGTTAAAATTGCCTTATCAGGTTGAGCAGCTGTAAGAAGGTTTGGCTTGATTAGAACTCGTGTATTTTTTTTAATGATATCTTTTCCTAAATCATTGAGAAGTTCAATAACTGTCGGTTTTAAAGTATCATAGCTATATGAGGATTTTTTAAAAATAACTTTACTCATTTTTAAGCTCCTTTAAAAATCAGAAAAAGCATAATTGCTATTAAAACAATAACCATATATTATTGCGTTAGTAAAAAAAGCTGTCAATAATAAAGTGTAAAAAATATGGCGTAAGGTATCTTTCCTTTAATCAAGTGTAAAACTTATAAAGGAAAAAAGATGATCTTCAATGTCAACCTTACCTTTTGCTTCAAGTATATCTTTTATCTGTTGATTAAATCAATAATGCATTATATTTTGGCCAAAGAATTGTAAAATTGAGGTTTTTAATTTTACGGCAGACAAGTTTATCCATTTTTATAAAAAGGAGCAAATGTAATGGTTGGTAGAATATGTGCAATAGTTTTATTTTTTTTTCTTACAGTTTCAGAGCCTTATGCTTTAGAATTCAACAAACAGCTTATGATTGATGATTTTACCCAGATTGTAAATATGTTCAAAACACTTTATGCTCCTGTAGAATGGAAGCTTACCCATGAAAATATCAATATTGATGAGGAAGCAGAAAAGATAAAAAATGAAATATTTAACTCTTCAGATATTACGGTAAGTGAATATCAAAATCTGCTATCTGCATTTTTCAATTCAACAAAAGATATGCATACTGGAGTTTATTTTCACAAAACAAAGCGGGCAACTTTGCCTTTGCTTGTACAAGGCACAGGTGAAAAATATTTCATAATGTGGATAGACAGACAAAAACTTCCAAAAAAGGTTTTTCCCTATTCAGTTGGCAATGAAATTGTGAAAATGGGAGATGAAACAATTGTCGAAATAATTGAAAAACTTAAAAAATATTTACCAGACAGTAATGGAAAATCCAATCTGGCATATACAGAACTTTTTATTACCAGAAGATATGCAGCTTTTGGAATGAATGTCCCCAAAGGTCCTGTTACATTATCAATTCGTAAAAAAGAATATATTAGCCAGATACAGCTTATCTGGGATTTTGAAAAAGAGTCAATTGCAGATCCAGCAAATATTTCTTTTGCCAACAAATTTTATAATAAAAAAATTGACATTTATCCGAAAGATAACAGAATTCAACCACTTTTGCTGAAACAGAATATTTCTGATTATTTCTTCAATCAATCAAAAAAAAATCAAATGATTTTGCCTTTTGCAAACAATTTAAAGCGTCTTATTAAGGCAGAAACACCTTTTGACATTGGAAGCAAAAAATCATTTATCCCGAAACTTGGCATCAAAGTATGGGAAACTGACAAAAAAAATCCTTTTTATGCATATATTTTTATTACACCAAAAAAAAATCTGATAGGTTATATTCGTATACCATCTTATAACTACACGCTAAACTTGACGTTGGAAGGTAAAATTAAGACATCTGTGGATTATTTTATTGAAATAATTGAAAAGTTTGAAGAGACAACAGATGCAATTGTTATTGACCAGGTAAATAATCCAGGCGGCAGTGTTTTTTACCTATATGCCCTTGCATCTGTATTAACAGATTATCCTCTTTATACACCAAAGCATAAAATGGCTATAACCCAGGAAGAGGTTATGGATGCCAAGTGGTTTCTTGACATCTTGCAGGAAATCAAAACAGATGAAGATGCAAAAAAAATATTAGGTGAAACATATTCTGGTTATCCGATTTCTTATGAATTTGTCTCTTTTTACAAAAGTTACTGCAATTTTATCATTTCTGAATGGAATGCAGGAAGATATCTGACAAAACCATATTTTTTAGAAGGCGTGGATAAGATCAACCCGCATAATAAAGTTAACTATACAAAACCAATTCTTATTATTAATAATGCACTTTCAATTTCTGCAGCTGATTTTTTTGCTGCAATAATGCAGGATAACAAAAGAGCTGTTATCTTCGGAACTAATACATCCGGAGCAGGAGGATATGTAACGGCGGTAAGATATCCAAATATGTTTGGCATAGAATCTTATACCTTAACAAGATCAATAGCTGAAAGAATTGATAATATTCCAATTGAAAATCTTGGAGTAGCCCCTGATATTAGCTACAAATTAACACAAGAAGATTTTCAGAATGATTTTATTCCATTTACGGTAACTGCTATAATGGTTGTTGATGAAATGTGTAATCTATTTTATAATTTTTCAGGTGATTAGATTTTTATGAAAATAAATTTTCAAAAGTGATTTTAAAACCATATATATAGCAATTGGTTTTTTTAAAATCACTTTTGAAATCATCTCTGATTTTCATTTTTGATTTAGCTTCTAAGCAATGCATTTGCCGCAATTACTCTTTGTATTTCATTTGTTCCAAGGATTACCTCATTAAATCTGCCTTCCCTGTATAATCTTTCAACACTGAATTCTTTTGACAGACCATATGCTCCATAAATTTGGACAGCATCAGATGTTACCTCTCTTGCAGCAGTGCCGGTAAAAATTTTAAGCAGAGCTGATTCAGCAGAAAGGTTTTCTCCTTTTTCCATTTTTGCCCCTACTGAATAAAGAAAAGCACGACTGGCAGCAACTTTTGCGGCCATTGTTGCTATATTCCATTGAGTCATTTGAAATTTTAACCCAATGGGAACTCCACGATGTGTTTTTTCCTTTGCATATTTTACTGCATGATCAAGAGCTGACTGTGCCAGACCGATATTCCCGGCACATGAAGCTATTTTGGCAAATACTTCCACAGTAAGAAGTATTTCAAAACCCTGCCCAACCTTTCCTAATATGTTTTTGCTGTTAACTCTGGCATTTTCAATGATTACATCACCATTATCCGTGCCACCAAAGGCTATAAATTCTTCTCTTTTGCCAACCTTATAGCCAGGGTTGTCAGTGTCAACAACAAAAGCTGTTACTCCCTTGTCTGTCAGTGCAAAAACAGTCACAACATCAGCTATGCTTGAATTTGTAATAAATCTTTTTGTTCCATTAATAATCCAGTCATCTCCATCTTGCCTGGCTTTTGTAACTAACTGTTTTGGGTCAGATCCTGTTCCAGGTTCAGTAAATGCCCATGCGCCTTTTAGCGAGCCATTAAGTAATCCTTTTAAGTACTTTTCTTTTATATAATTACTTCCAAATGTTAAAAAGCCTGATGCTTCCATGGAAGAGACAAGAGGATAAAAAATACATGGAAGATATGCATATGACAATTCCTCTATTGCCAGAAGAAAACTTATAAAAGATGCTCCGCCTCCTCCTTGTTCTTCTGGAAAAGGAAGACCTGTTATTCCCAGATCACTTATTTCTGATAAGAGACTATCAGGCATTTTTTTTTCCTTTTCGATTTGATCAATTAAAGGAGTAATTTTTTTTGCAGCAAATTTTCTGACAGCCTCTTTAATTTCAAGTTCCTCTTCAGTAAAATTATATTCCATAATTAGACTTTCCCTTTCTTAATTTTTTCACTGGATATAACTTATATCTCTTTAAGTCCGAAACCATTTCTTACACGCTTTAAATCTTTTTCCCTGGGCAAAGCATTTATGCCAGTTCTGCTCACAGGAGGAATATTTAATTTTTCACTGAATTCACAAATAGTTTCTGCTGTCTTTATTCCAATAGAGACACAATCAAGAATTGGGACATTACCCTCTTTTATTGTAACCATATCAGAAAGAGTGCACAAAGGTCCAAGCCCGTTGCAGCCTATAATTGCAACATTTGCTCCGTCAGCAACGCACTCTTTTGCCTTTTCCATGATATCTTTGGCTATAATCGTAGGATCTTGCATTCCTTTTGTAAAAACTTCATAGCTAGATGAGCTTATAAGCCTTACAGGATTTGTTATGGCTCTTTGCTGTAACCCATGCATTATTATAGCATCTTCCATGGCAGGAACAGCAGCTGGCTCATTTAATGTAACTATCCCAAACTTACGCCCAAGAAGGCATGCATAGATCATAGATGCCTCACCCATGCCTATTACGGGAATATTCACAGTTGCTCTTGCTTCCATTACACCAGGATCAGCAAAACAACCCACTACTACTGCATCAAATCCTTCCTTTTCAGCTTCAAGAGCTCTTTCAATTATTGAACGTTTATTTAAAAAAAGAAAATATGGATGTATGTCAAATGCCCTTGTAAGTCCTGGCTCTACTGACTTTATCACCATATCTGTATCACTTCTTATTACCTTTTGGGCAGTTTTATTCAAAAGATCAAGATAAGGCCCTGTTACTTTTTCCTCGCTAATACTAATATAACAAAGTTTCATTAATTACCCTCCAAAACCAATAAATTATATGTTATTTTTTTATATGAAATAGATCAAATACAGATGCACGCCCTTTTTTACGAACTCTTATAGCATATACGAATGCGAACCAAATAAATAATACTACAGTGTAGCTTTTGTAATTCTCCCCAGAATAGATAGGGAGTTTAGTTTTGAAATTAACTTAAATAAATTACAATATAACTCTCAAACAAATAATTCAATATGATTGTTAATAAATCAAATAAAATTTCAACATAAAAAAAGCTATAAATTTTACTGGTAGTTATGACTATTGGAAGTTAAAAAGTGGGTTGGGTTTAGCAAAAGAATCAGGCGAGCAAATCAGAAAAAAAGGTGGAAAATCTGATTTTTTAATATCTATTTTTGAGTATATCTGTTTTTTAAAATTTGTAAAAATGAAAAAGAGTTATAAATTTGCTCCTAAAAATAATGTACCCAGTATCATTAACGCCAGACCGGCAAATATCTCAATCCATTGTTCTATAAAAACCGCCAGTTTATTTTTTTTTGTGACCATAGCCACAGAGACAGCTTTGCCTGACATGGCCAGTAAAACAACAATTGATATAGTAAAAGCCATGCCAATAGATATGCTTATCCCTAATATTATACCCAGGACAATTAAATCCATTGATAATGTAAACAACATGACCATCACAACACCAGGGCACGGGATGCTGCCAACCACAGCAGCGGATAAAACAGGATGCACATATTGTCTGGTTGGTTTATTGCCAAAATCGAGCTGGTTTTTGTCTTTACTTTTTATCATCTTGTAAATACTATAAATAAAAATTCCTAACCCAAAACAAGCTATGATACTGTAACTTATGATCTGGGTTACATGAGTTACAGTCTCAAGATTGTTAACAACGGTCGCATTTAAAATAATGCGTATAGTAAAAACAAAAATTATACCTGAAATGCCGTGAAACAGTGCCAGAAAATTGCTGAACAGTAGTCCGTGAACATATGTGGGGCGCTGAGATAGTACATATGATAAGGCAATGGCTTTACCGTGTCCTGGACCGGCTGCGTGGACTGCTCCATAAGCAAATGCAGCTATAATAAGAAAAATTAATGGCTGTATGCTGCCAGTGGTTTTGGCTTGCCTGACAAGTGAAGAAATCTTTTCTTTTAAATAATGTTGCCATATAATTATTTTCACGAAAAGCTTACTTTTAAAAACAGGCTTGGGCGTCGCATGCTGATTTTCCGGTTTTGTAGTAAACGGATTGTCTGCGTTTGCCAAAAAGCCAACAGATAAAATCAATATTAAAACCAAAAAGGTTATAGCTTTTTTCATTGCTTTTTACGAAAATCTAAAAATAGTGCCATGGGGTTAATCATGCCATAGTATATTGACGTTGATTTGTCTTCTTTAACAGCTGTTTTCACTTCAAATGCTTTCAGATTATCCAATGATGCTGAATTTTTTTCTGCAAATAAAATTGCGCTGTAATAAGATGGGTCATATGTGGCAACAATGATATGTTTAAAGACATTTGTGGCAGTTACATGGCAGGGCACAAAAAACTCGTAAATTAATTTGTTGTTATGAAGATTAGCTGAAAAATTTTGAATAAACTTCACATCAAACTTTTTTCCGTCAATTTTTATAAAGGTAAAGTAGTTGTAGTTGGACACATGTGAAAAAGCTTTTTTGTGTATTAGCGCAACCTCGCTTTTTTCTAGAACTTTGTTTTTATTTTTATCATAATCTCCAGCAATCATGCTGGCAAACATATCATCAAATGCCCATTGAATGTTAAAGCCTGCAAGCCCTTTATTATTAAAAATAATTTTTATCCGTTGAACAATAAATACATGGGGGTGAGAAAGGGCAACCCCACGAAATGTTGTTAGGAAAATAATGGCGATTATGGATATGATAGTTATTTTTTTTCGCATAATTTTTTGCATAGCTTTATTCTTACCTGCCATTTTTAAAGCGTAAATTTCAGATTGATCAACTGTCAAAAATTCTGCTGTTTTTCGTTTGTGTCATTTTTTTCTTTTATGATTTAATTATAAAAGCAAGAGGAGTGCTTTTGGCATCTTAATTAACTCAAATTTATTTTTTATATGCTGCTTATTTGATTTGATACACTTGTTTAAGGTAGTTGAGAAATCCATTATCGTTGCACATGCATTTTCCGTTGCTGTCTGATATTTTTGCTGTGGGACTTCCATTGCATTTAACAATTTTTATGACAATCTGAGGCGCTTTGACTCCTGTATCATTGAGCAAGTTTGTACCAATGCCAAATGAAATATTGATAACGTTTTTAAATTTACTGTATATTTTAATTGCTTTCTCAAAATCAAGCCCATCGCTGAACACTGCTGTTTTTGTTTTTGAATCTATGTTCAATTTGTTATAATGGTGAATTAATTTTCTCGCCCATATAAAAGGATCTCCTGAATCATGGCGAACACCATCGAAAAGTTTTGCAAAATACAGATCAAAATCATTTAAAAATCTATCAAATCCTACAATGTCTGACAAAGCAATTCCTAATTCACCTCTATATTCATCAACCCATGCCTGAAGTGTGACTTTCTGGTGATCAACTAGTCTTGGTCCAAGCTGTTGAAATGCCTGAAACAGTTCATGGGCCATTGTTCCGATTGGCTTGATGTTGTATTTCATCGCAAAATGGACATTGGATGTTCCTATAAATACTCCCTCAGGAAGCTGTTTAATAAGTGTTTCCAAGATTTTTTTGTGCCAAATGTAGGAAAATCTTCTCCTTGTACCGAAATCAGCAAATTTGAAGCCTGAACCACCTGTTTGAAGAAAGTTGGACAACAATTTAATCTTATCCTGGAGCCTGTTTGTTTTTATGGCATTATTGGTTTTAGATTGCAGGTGAGCATATTTTCCAAGTAGTTCACTGTTTATTGCCAAAACAGGCACTTCAAACCATATAGTGGAAAGCCACGACCCTTTTACATGGATTTGAAGATAGCTTTTGTTATCGATCCAGCAGTTAATATAATTCCTGTTGAGTTGAAAAAGACGCAGATATTCTATAAAATCATCTTTGAAAAATGAAATCTTTGAAAGATATTCTAACTCTTTGTGTTTAAATCTTAAAGAGCAGAGATGATCCAGTTCTTCATTGATCTGTTTTACGAACTCAGTTGATTTTGCAATATCATTTTTAAAGGGCGTTCCTGTACCATTTCTGCATTTATAATGGTATTCAACCATAGCATCTGCATGCTGATGCAAAACCAACTGCGCCATTGTAAATTTGTAAAAATCTGTATCAGTCAGTGAGTTAATTATCATTAGTATTGTTTTGAGTTAGCCAAAACAAGATTTCTTATGCTATTTTTTCAAGTTTTATTTCAAAAGACAGTTTTTTACCTGCAAGTGGATGGTTTGCGTCAAGAGTAAGTGTCTCTTCCTTGATTTTTACAACAGTACCATCAATAGAATCACCATTTTGAGACTGTCCATGAAGCATCATACCTATCTTCGGTTCAATATTAGGCGGCAGATCAGAACGTTTTATAACCATCATAAATGTTTCCAAACGTGGGCCATATCCTTTTTCAGGCGGGATAACCATATGTTTTGATTTACCCTCTGTCATTCCCAGTACGGCCTCTTCAAAGCCTTTAATCACTTGATTATCACCTATTGTAAAATTTAAAGGGGGGCCTTCTATATTTGAATCAAAAATAGTTCCGTCTTCAAGCTTTCCAGTGTAATAAATTTGAACTGTATCCCCTTCTTTTGCAATTGCCATGCTTTTTTCTCCCAACTCTATCTGAATTTTTTTTGTTAATAAACCAAATTGTATTAAATTAAAAATATATATGAGCATAATTAAAGATTACATGCAACAGCTTTATTGTAAAATTTCTACCTGAAATAGAAATGTTTTACACTGACTGTTAAGTTTATACTAAACATTGTATTTTAAAATTTGTTTTTCAGGTTCGACCTGATAATTAAGGTTACTTGACCAATGATTCGATAAAAAAAAATAATGATTTAATGACTTGTGAAAGCATTGGGTCAAGGTGGTATATTGAAATAATTTCAATAAGTTATGCCTATTTGATACTACAGGAGCAGAAAAAAGCTACCGAACTATTGTTGACTTGTGAGAACAATGTATGTTAGGGGCTGTTAAATATAAGTATAAAAAACAGTTCTAAAAAAACGTTAAATGTTTAAGAAAATTATTTTAATAATTCTGAATATTTTAAGAAAGGAGAGATAAAAAAGTGGCTGGCAAATATTTTGAAGACCTGGCGATTGGTGAAAAAATATTCGGTAAACCCATGACAATTACAGAAACACATGTTGTACAGTTTGCAGGTATTACAGGTGATATGCATCCTTTACATATGAATGCTGAGCACGCAAAAAATACACCATGGAAGCAAAGGATTGTTCATGGTCTGTTGACCGCATGTATGGCCATACCGGAAATAGGCATCATGTTCAGCGATACTGCAGTTGCACACACAAGTGATGTTTTTCGATATACTGCTCCTGTTTTTTTCGGAGACACTATATATCCTGAATTTGAAATAATAGGGCTTGAGCAAAAAAAACGTTGGGGAGAAGTTACAGTAAAACTTTCTGTAAAAAATCAGAAAGAGGAGTTAGTGGTTGATGGAACTTCTGTTGCGCTGATTCATTATAAACCAGAAGAATAATAGATAAAGATGTCATAGACATGTTAAAAAGTTAAAAAATATTTATTGTGGTATATAAATTATAAATAACAAAATATAATAAGCTATTTTTATTTTTTTACAGCAAACTACTGAGTAATTTTTTAAAGGGAGTCTTAAGATTGTTTTTTTTAACATGCTTCGGACAAGGGAGGAGAAATTGTGATGCTAAATGGAAAGGTTGCTTTGGTTACAGGTGGAGCACAAGGTATAGGCAGAGGTGTTGCCCTGTCTTTTGCTCAAAAAGGCGCATCAGTAGCAGTAGTTGATATTAACCTGGAAAAAGCTGAAAAAGTTGCAAAAGATATCAATATTTTAGGTCAAAGAGCTTTGGCTGTAAAAACAGATATTTCAAATCGTGAAGAAGTTGATAAAATGGCCGGTGCTGTGCTGGACGAGTTTGATAAGGTGGATATTGTTTTTAATAATGCTGGAATTGCGCGGGATAAAATGATTTTAAAGATGACAGAGGAGCAGTGGGATGCTGTTATCGGTGTTCATCTTGTTGGTGCTTTTAACTGCACACAAGTTTTTGTTGAGGGAATGATAAACAGAAAAGATGGTAGAATTATAAATATTATTTCTGCCGCAGGTCTTGTAGGCAATTTGGGTAGTTCTAACTATGCAGCAGCAAAAAGTGCTTTAATAGGAATGACAAAGGCAAATGCTAGAGAACTTGCAAAATATAAAATCACAGTCAANGCCATTGGCCCTGCCGCAGATACGCCCATATTACGGCATGTGCCAGAAGCGGCAAAAAAGGCTTTTACTCAGACAGTAGCATTAGGTTACATGGCTCCGCCTCAGGAAATTGGAGATGTGGCAGTATTTTTAGCATCTGATGAGGCCAAGTATGTAACAGGTCAAGTTATTCATGCAGAAGGGGGCATGTTCATTTAATACTATTTGTGAGGTGAGATATGGATTTAGAAAACAAAGTAGCATTAATAAGTAGTGGAGGCAACGACCTCGGCGAATATGTTGCGTGTGGCCTGGCTTTGGCCGGAGCCAAAATTGCAATATGTGATTTAGATAAATCAAATGCAGTGAAAATAGCGCAAAAAATAACTGAAGAAATTTCAGAAGAACCTTTGATTATTGATGGAAATATAAAAACGGAAGATGATTCTTTTCAGGCTGTATCCCAGGTTATTGAAGCATTTGGAAAAGTTGATATTTTGGTTACAACACATGGAATCGTAAGAGAAAATTCATTTGCTAAGCTTTCTGTCGAAGATTTTATGGCAGTTCTTAACACAAATCTTAGAAATGTTTTTTTGCTGGTAAAAGCAACAGGTCATGCAATGAAAGAAAAAGGAAATGGTGGATCAATTATCTGTGTTTCACCTATAGGTGAAATGAAAACAGATTACGCGGCAAACTTTTGTGCTGCTCGTGGCGGACTTTACGGATTTGTTCGTACAACTGCAAAAGAGTTTACCAGGTTTAACGTGAGAATGAATGCTGTAATGCTTCCCCTGATTCCTGTTACAGTCAAAGACATATGGTCAACTTATGCTTCGCGTTTACCCCTTGGATGCATGACAGACAGAAAAGATGTTGCTTCTTTGACAAACTTTCTTGCTTCTGACCAAAGTATGTTTATAACAGGCCAGATATTGGGAGAGCCTTGGTATTAAAAATAAATAAATTTAAAGTAAAGTGTGTATCAAACCTTATTTATCTTAATTTTGTTAAGCCGGTTTCAAATTATTTTTTAGCTTTTTTGAAATCGGCTTTTTGTTTGAACATTAGAATTGACCTTTTTCGTATAAATTTATATAAAAAAATAGCTGATATTTTTTATCAATATTACGATGTCAAATTTACAGAAAATAAAAAATGGATAAAAATACAACAATAGATAAAAAAAATAACCTTCAGGTTCTTGCTACAGGAGATGGCTGGATAGCTATTGAAAAACCGGCTAATCTTAGTGTCCATAATGATCCTCCAAAAAATCTTGCTTCCATTTTGTTGTCTTTTTTAAAGGAAAATACGGTTTTGAAAAAGCAAATAAGTTATGATAAGGACTTTGGCATAAATGCTGTACACAGACTTGATAAAGGTACAAGTGGTGTTTTATTACTGGCATGCACAAAAAAAGCATTTCAACATTTTTCGAACCAATTTGCAAGTCATAGCGTCATAAAAAGATACATTGCAGTTTTACATGGAGTAATTACTGAACCAGATCAGTGCATCAATTGGCAAAAATGGGATTGGCCTTTGTCCAAAAAGCCTGGTGGACGTCTTTTGCCACAGGGATCAGGGGAAAAAATAAAATGTTTAACACGCTACAAGGTACTAGAATGCAGTCAGCATTATACTATGATTGAATGTGAGCCTCTTACCGGCCGAAAACACCAGATTAGACGTCATTCTAAACTTGCCGGCCATTTTATTTTAGGTGACAGGCGATATGGAACAAAACGTGCTTTTAATTATCTTAAAAACAGATATAACTTCAATAGACTGGCCTTACATTCAAATTCGCTTACAATAAAACTATGTGACAATAAAACAGTGAAGACAATCAAATCCTCGAAGTTACCCTTAGAAATGATCAATATCTTTAATCCTGATAAATAATATTGTGATTGCATGATAAAAAATACAACTTGACAAAAACATTTTTTTTATATTCAAGTAAAAATGTTTTTAACTCAATGGGAAATAAAATATTATCCTTATTTTTAATATCTATTTTGCTATTGTGGGAAGATCATATGATAAATAAAAATAATAAGTTAAAGCACGCAGGTGAACGAGTTTCAGAATTTGGTATAAAATTGCTTTTTAAAAAGATAGGTGGTCCACAAAAAGGTTATAATTGGGTTTTTTTATGTTTGTTTTTTTATGTTTGGCATTTTTTTGTATTCTTTCAATCGCTTTTCTTGTTGATTTATCTCCTAAGGTTGAGAGTGATTTTTTCTTTTCGACAGATGATCCTCAGTTGCAGGTTTCAAATAAAATTTCCACTCTTTTTCCATCAAAACCGCAGATTATAATAAGTGTGTCCGGGGATGATATTTTTTCAACTGACTTTATAAAAAAAATCGACGAGATAACGCAGTCGCTTATATCTATAGAAGGTGTTAAAGGTGTATACAGCCTTACAAAAGGACCAAACAGACCTTCTTTTGTTCCCAGAAGCGAGCTTTGGAAGCGATTGCTGCTTTCTAAAGATCAAAAAACAACGAATATTATAGTATCTCTGGATAAAAACGATGCAAATCTGTGCGTAGCTCCTGTTAACAATGTGGTTGCAAAATTCAATGCTTCAGATTTTAAGATAGAAATTTCAGGATTGCCCTATGTTGTAGAACTTATAAGAGACCATCTTTTACGTGATCTTAAAATATTTAGTATAGTATCATTTTTTATATTTGGAATTGTTGCAGCTATTGTTTTTAGGTCCATGCCTATTGTTATAGGTACGCTTTCCAGTTGCCTTGTTTCATGTACAATGACACTTTGNATTTTAAATATTTGTAATATACCAATAGGAATATTAACAGCCAATATAGCAACGATTGTCTTTGTGCTTACTTTGTCACATATCGTTTTTTTAACATCAAACTGGCAAAGATATGCCGGCAAAACCTCTTTAAAAAATGAGGACTTTGTTGACAAGGCAGTTAGAGAAACTTTCACAGCATCTTTTTGGTGTATGGTTACAACTTTTTGTGGGTTTTTAAGTCTGCTTTTTGCTTCAGCAAAGCCTCTCAGGGAGCTTGGCACAGCAGGAGCAATCGGAACAGTTTTATCGATTCTTACAGCTTATGCGTTTTATCCGGCTTTTATGCGTACAAGGTTTCATAAAAAATTAAAACAAAAAAAAAAGCAAAAAAAAATATCAGAAAATTTTTACAGATTAAGATTTGGACTTGTTGCTGGAATTATAATTTTATTATCTTTTATTGCTGCTTTAGGTTTGAAAAAGCTTGAAACAGATCCAGGGCTTTTGTCTTTTTTCAAAAAGGGAAGTGAAATCAGAAATGGTTTGGAAGCTGTTGACAAAAGCAGTGGAAGCAGTCCTTTGCAAATTGTCGTCCGTGATAAAAATGGCTGTAATCTTGATGATGGCAAGGGATATGATAAGCTGGTAAGGCTTCAGGAAACGCTTGAAAAAGATGATGCAACCAGAATGGTCTTATCTTTGCCTGTTATTATTGCTGAAGGGGAATTAGAGCCTATTTCAATAATGTTAACAAGACAGCAGCTCATAGATGAGCTCTCATCACCAAAATTTAACAACATTATAGCTGATTTTGTGACAAATGACAGAAAACTTAGCGTTTTTTCCTTGTGGATGCCAGAATCTGACCGTAATACTTCCAGGGAAAAAATTATTGAAAGAATTAAAGAGCATGTTCACAAGGCTTTATTAATTCCAGAGCTTGTAGGAGGGCTTTATGTGCTTCAGTCTGAGTTGTCAAAACTGGTTGTTTTAAGTTTGATCACAGGTCTTGGGGGGCTTTTTGCTTTGTTTGCTTTTATTGCAGCATTGGTGTCATGCTCTATGCGTATCACGTTTATAATGGTTGCAAGCCTTATAATGGTTCCAATCTTTGTATTGGGAATGATGGGACATCTTAATATGCCGGTTGATATTATTTCATCTCCTGCTGCAAATGTTGCGATTGCAATTGGAGTTGATTCCATGATACATCTTGTAATGAGAATCAGGAGGTTAAAAGCCGAACAAAATATTGATGACTCATGGAAAATATGGTTGCAGGCCGCATCAGAACTTTGGAAACCTATTTGGGGTGCGACTTTTATAATCTGTGCCGGATTTGGAATTTTCAGTTTTTCAAGCTTTCCACCAACGCAGCGTTTTGGCCTTGCTGTTTTACTTGGATCAGCATTTGCAGGCCTTGTTTCAACATTTTTGGTTCCATATGTAGCATGCTTGAAAAAAAAACATTATAAGATCAGGGGAAACTAATCTGTTTTTTTATTGTGCCTGTGTAACTCTTAATACTTCCTGATATGTAGTTTCCCTGTTTAACATTTTTGTTATTGCATTTTCACGCAGACTTATCATGCCATCTTTGGTTGCAATATTTTTTATAGTTTCCAAATCAGTTGCAGGAAGTGTATTTCCCCTTATAGATTCAGTGTATGGAAGTACTTCGAAAAGGCTGGTTCTGCCGTGATAACCTGTCCCGCGGCATCTGGAGCAGCCTTTTCCCTTAGACAGCTTTAATTTACCGTTATTATATTGGCTATTATCAATGTTTATACCCAGCTGGCTTAATTTGGATTTATTAACACTTATAGTTACAGAACAGTATTTACAAATTTTTCTTACAAGACGCTGAGCCAGAATACCTACCAATGTTGCCTGAATCATAAAAGAAGCTATGCCAAGATCAATAAGCCTTGTAATAACAGAAGCTGCATCATTTGTATGAAGAGTTGATAAAACCAAATGACCTGTCAATGCAGCCTGTATAGCGCTTTCAGCTGTTTCTGTATCACGCATTTCACCAATCATAATTATATCGGGATCCTGACGTAAAATAGTACGCAGGATTGTACCAAAAGTAATACCTACAGCTGGCCTAACTGCAATTTGATTAAAATCTTCGTGTACCATTTCAATGGGATCTTCTACAGTTATTATATTTTTTTCAGATGTTGAAAGTTTTCTAAGCGTAGAGTATAAAGTAGTGGATTTACCGCTTCCTGTGGGTCCGCAGACCAGAACAATTCCATGGGGTTTACTAATAAATTGAACATAACGGTTTAAGTCCTTGCTTGTAAAGCCAAGATCCATTAAATCTAAAAAAATCACATCCGGATCCATAATTCTCATTACAACTTTTTCCCCAAATGCTACTGGAACCGTAGAAATTCTTATCTCAACTTCAACATCACCTTTATCAGTTTTGATGCGCCCATCCTGTGGTTTTCTTTTTTCTGCCATATCCAGTCTGGACAATGCCTTTATTCTGCTTACTATGGCATTGTGAACTTTTTTGGGAAGCCTGTAAACCGTATGTAAAACACCGTCAATTCTCATCCTGACCAGCACTTCTTTTCTTTTTGGTTCAATGTGAATATCACTTGCTCTTTGATCAAAAGCATATAAAAATAAATGAGTAACCGCATTTACGATATGTTGATCTGTATGTGGAAGTTCATCTCCTGAGCTTAATTTTACATACTGTTCAAGATTTCCGATATCAACAGATGTTGATGCAAACATGTCTTCTGCTGCCGCAATAGAACGCTTGAATCCAAAAAATTCATTAATGCATTTTATAATATCTGATTTTGTACTAACAACAGGCTTAACTTTCATATTGCTTACATGGGCAATGTCTTCTATAATTTCCATATCAAATGGGTTAGGAGTTGCAATGATTAAAACGCCATCATTTATTGCTATTGGAAGAACAGTATGTTTCATGGCAAAGTTTCGGGGAACAGTTGTTGTCACAACATTTAGATCAAGCTTTAAAGGATCGATTTTTTTATAGGAGATATTCCATTCCTTTGCCAGAGCCTGATATATGGCCTCTTCATCCAATGGCCAGGATGTATTATCGTCTCTTTTTAAATCAAGATACACAATAACATCTATTATTGAAACCGGATAAATTATTTTATTGCCTCGTGTTGACAAGGAGGCTTTGTGATCTTGCAGTTTTTCAAGCTTTTGGGTAATGCCTGGCTCTTTTTCAAAAATTTGCTTTGTTGTTGATTCAGAAATAAGAGCATTTTTAACAAGAATTCGGCAAATCTCTTTTGATGAAAGTTGGGTATTCATATTTTACTTACTGCTGTATATAAATATTTTTATGGTTATTTGTAAATTCAAATTGTGCTACAATATTTTTATTTATTTTTTTTCATATCAGCATCATAATCATCGACTTTTTTCTGAAATATTATTCTGCGTTTTTCATAAGCTGCAATGCGTTCCTTGAGAGCTTTGTTTTTCTGTTGATAAGCGTTTTCACTCGCTCTGTTTCCTCTTCTGGGCTTTTTTATTAAAAGTGTTTTTTTTTCTGCCACAAGCTTTGCATGCTCTTTGTCTAACGAAGTTTTTATTTTGAATAGATCCTTGTACAAAGTTTTTATTATTTTACTATTTTCTTTTTCTGGTTTTTTTTCAGAATATGTGCTTATTTTGCGATCAGTTTTTTTGATTCTGTCCTGGTTATAAATACCTTGTCCCTTGCATCTTTTTACATCTGGGCGCTGGTTTTCAGGAACATGTGTAAGATTATCTGTAAAATGAACAACTCCATTTTCATCCCTGTATTTATAAAAACCTCCAAAACACAAGCAAGGAACCATAATGGAAACAATAGCAACAGAAGCAAAAAAACAGTTAATCTTTATATTAAACAAATCAAAGATAACTATTTTAATCTGTTTCACAATTTGCCTGGAACTCAATTTATTTTTGATATTGTGCACAATATTTTCCTTATTTGTTGAAATCCTCCCCTAATTAAAGAAAAAAGGGGAGGAGAAGGGGGCGACAAATTATATTTTCCAAAGAGAAACAATTATACCTTGTGAATTTTTAAAATATCCGACCAAATTTCCTGTAATAAATTTTTTCTTTTTTGTTATTTTTCCCTGTTTTGAATAATACTTTGCATCTAAAGCCAGCTTAAAGAAAGTATCATCGATAACAATCTCTTTTATTGATAGTCTGTCTATCACTCCTTTTCCATGAAACTGTTTGTTTATATTTACACTTTCTTCGCCTTCTTTTTCAGGTATTGAAGGTACAGGATTAACNGATAAAATATCTGTATCATCTCCGGTTATCCCTTGAATTGAAAAAGCAAAGATAAAAAATAATCCAATAAAAATGATCCTCATTTTTTTATTTCCTCCTTTTTTAGTTATCCAGCTCTTTCCAATAGCCAATACCTATTGTTTCTGCCTTTTCAGATACTGTCTCAATTGTGCCTGTGGAAGTGCTAAAATACTTCATATCCTTTTTAACACCATCCTTGTTTTTAGCAAGTTCCAAAACAGCTGGCGTATAAATCATTGTATCTGCAAACCTTTTTCCTGTTGCAGATACCCATACAGGCTTTGTCTCTGAACCAATGTTAATCATATCATTTCCGTCTATTTTCCCGTCTCCGTTTACATCAAACTGTGGCGTTTGAAGCCTTGAACCTGAACAAACATTTATTTCATGCATCATTGAGTCTCCACCAGCAGCACATTGAGAAGTAGACGGAACAGATGATATTACAATCAAAACTTTGTCTCTCACAAGAAGATCCCTTACTATCCTTTCGCTTTCAACCGGCAAATCAAAATACCACCCTGCATGTGTTCCAACACTTGATGTATCTACTAGTGGGGTAAACCAGTTAATAGTATTATCGCTAAGCACCCTGTATTCACCATCTAAATAACTTCCATAAAAGATCTGTGACTGTCTTAATAAAAATACATCTTTTGCTGAAACATCAATATTATTTGCATTTGATAGTTTTCGTGCGTAATAGGTTTCACTTCCAACAGTTTCGTTAACAGGTGCAAGCAGTTTGCCGAGATATTTACCTGAGACATCATCTGATGCATTTATTTTCCAGGCATCTGCCCAATCCCATATAGCGTATACTGTCTGAACACTGATATCAGAAAAGTCAACCGTACCTAAATATCTGCCTGTACCAAAAACCACAAGATATCCATTCATTCCATTACATGGAACAATAATATCTGGCTGGATTGTTATAGGCTGCACTGTAGGTGTGTTAACGCCATCATTATATTCAGCAGTAAATAAAGGCTGAGGATTTGTTCCATCATTAAAAGCAACTTTCCAGTTTGCTGTGTTTGTTGATGTCAAATCAAATTTCCACATATTACCCAGCAGATCTCCTGCATAGACATAATCAACCTTTCCATCCATCTCAGGGTCAATAATTGCAGGTGTAGAAAGGCCATTACAAATGGC
>JGI24724J26744_10000831_pt1 | contig 21763 bp, 23 predicted proteins | sample Cruoilmetagenom7_FD_26744 | JGI IMG/M metagenome (IMG submission 26744) | reverse complement strand
AAAAGATTTTCGTAGTAAAAGTCTGTTAACTCACTTACACTTTTCACGTTTTAATTACCTTCTCAAAAAAACTTTTTTGTAGCTTTAGGGGGTTGTGGGGACATTGTGTCCCTACCATTATAATGGGCTTTGCTCATTATGGTGTGAAGCATTAATTGAAGAGCTCTTTAACGTTAACATTTTTTCTTTCACCCTCAGTGATTTCAAATACTTCTTTACGTCTGTAGTTCATAGCTGAAGCCATCATATTTGTAGGTATCATCTCTATTGCGTTGTTATAATCAGTAACAGCTTGGTTGTAAGCGCGACGTGAGGCTGCTATCTGTTCTTCAACTTCATTAAGCGAGCGTTGAAGATGCATTACATTTTCATTTGCTTTAAGGTCTGGATAGTTCTCTACTGCTATCATGATAGAACCAAGAGCAGAAGTTACTTTTGCGTCTAGTGCAATTTTATGTTCATCTGAAATATTAGGTTTATTTGCCTCCGCACGAAGTTTTGTCACTTCAGTCAAAAGAGATTTTTCATGTTCCATGTACTTACTAACAGTTGCAACTAGGTTTGGGATGAGGTCGTAACGTTTTTTGAGTTGAGTATCCACACTTGCAAAGATATTTTCAACTTGATTTTTCTTTGAAACTAACGAGTTGTACATAAGAATTAAAATAATCCCTATTACTAAGAGTACTACCATACTTGTTGACATGCTATATCCTTAATTAATATAAGGATATTTTATCATAAATTTATGATTATGAACTTATTATGATTTTATATCCGGCTCCATAACAGTTTTCAATAAAATACTCTTCAGTATTAAAACGTTTAAATATCTTTTTTCTCAATCTGGACACTAGTTGAACAATATTATTGCACCTGGTGTCTGATAATTCTTTTTGGCTAAATATACTCTCTTGTATATCACAGGCTGTTAAGTATTTGTTTCTATTTTCTATCAATATTTGAATGATTTTTGTCTCATTTTTTGTCAGTTTGATATCTTCGTTTTTATGAAAAAGTAGAGAATCTCTTGAGTTCCAAAAGTAGTTTTTTTCTAAATTAAGTAGTGATGATGAATGTATCGATTTTATAATTTTTTGTATAGTTTCATCTAGTTGCTTATGTGTAACAGGTTTTACAAGATAGCCAAATAGTCCTAAACTCACTGCTTTTAGAAGTTTCTCTTTATCTGAATGGGCACTGATAATTAGAAGAACAGTTTTATCATCACTCTCTCTAATCTTAGAGGCTACATTTAAACCATTTATACCGGGAATAGAGATATCCAAAATGGCAACATCAATGTCGTTTTGCTCGTAAAGTTTAAGAGCTTCAGTCCCACTGTCAGTTATTATCACTCTGTTAAAATATGTCTCTAAGATCTCTGTAAAATTTTCTCTTACAACTTGATCATCCTCTACATATAGAAGTGTTAAATTATTTCTCATAATATAATCCTAAACATAGCACCACCACTGATATTTTTTACCTCAATCGAACCTTTTAGATGATCCTCTAAAATAATCTTACTTAAATAGAGTCCAATCCCGCTAGCAGTTTTTTTCTCTTTAGTCGTATAGTGCTCATCAAAGATAAAAGGCAGAGACTCTTTATCTATCCCTCCAGCATTATCAACAATATCAATATATAATTTTTCATTTTGCATATAACCGATTATCTTGATTATCTTGATATTATTTTGACTGCGTTTAAACGCCTCTTTAGAATTTTGTAAAATATTTAATATAGTATGTAAAAGTTCATTTCTATGGATAGTTATTTTTTTTGTGAAGTTTAGGTCTGTAGTAATAGTTATCTCTTTTGTCATCGTATCATCTACAGAGAGTTCTATTGCTCTTTGTATAACTAATGTTATGTCACATTCACTAGCAACTATATTAGGATTAAAAAAGTCTTTAAAATCATCTATGGTATCGCTTAGAAAAATAGTATTTGAGTTAATCTGGGAGATTTTTTCACTTAACTCTTTGGTTGGAATTTTTGTTTTTTTATCTATTTTAAACTCTAAAAGTGAGGTAATAGAAGTAATTCTACTTAGAGGTTGTTTCCATTGATGAGTGATTGCACTTATCATATCACCAAGTTGAGCCTTTTTATTTTTTGAGATGATAATCTCTTTTTGGTCTCTAATTCTCTTCTCTAAAATTTTGATGTTATAGTGCATTAAATAAGAAAAGAGTAACCCCTCTGCAATCAGACCTATCCCACCAGAGTGGAATGTGAAAAAGTTCAACTCTATTACACCAGACATTGCTAAAATAGTTATAATCAATCCAGTTATATAAAAAGCATATGCAGATGTGAAAATCATTGCTAATGGATGTGAAATTTTAAAAAGGTAGATGGCAAGATAAATTATTGAGATTGCTACAAGTATAAACATTAATTTAAAAATCTCCATAGCAAAAGATAAATCTACTAAAGCAATCGCGATATTTGCAGCTATTACAATGAGAAGAGTATTTAAGATATAGTTAATTTTTTTATCCATCTCTTTTGTATTGAGTGCCTGTTTTATAAAGATTATTAAAAAAGCTGGCATTAAAATGGCGGTTAGATTAAACCAGTAAGTAGACTCCCCATAGAGATGAAAGTGATTAAATACTAAGCCATACTTATACATAAGACCAGTAGCAGGGGTTATCATATATAGAGCATAAAGTAAGAACTCTTTTCTTGCGTTGAAAAAGTATAGGGTTAAGTTATAAAAAGCTAAGGTAAACATTATTGAGATAATGACGACAGAGTAAAATGACCCATTTATTAGTGAACGTATGGATGACTTTTCACTATAAACATTTAAATCAAAGAGGTTACTTACCATAGGTCTGTTTTTTATAAAAATAGTCGATTCACTTTGTGGTGGTATAAGCATTTCATAAACAAGAGTAGAACCTAAAAGTTTGTTGTCCCTTTTATCTTCTAATATGTTATATCTATTTTGATCAAGAAGTTGATTGTTTGAGTATTCAACAATATCAACCTCTTTGGAGAAGTATGCAAGCTTACTATGTAGAAATATTTTTTTATCTGTTTCTGTCTGATTTTTTAGAATTAGTTTATACCACATGTTACCAGTTTTACCACTAAATGCGTGTCTATTGCTTATCTCTTTAAACACCATATTTTTTATTGTATCAATTGAAAGAGAGGAATTTTTATCTTGAATATAGCCAATCTTAAAATCTTCAAACTTTTTATTTTCATAATTTAGCTCTATAGGAGTTGCGTTTAGAGATATAAATAGAGATAAAAGTATAAGGGTTTTAATCATTTTTATCTCTATGAACTGAGTTTCTACCACTGTGCTTAGCATCATAAAGAAGAGTGTCTGCCTTGGAAACCATAGAGTCAAGGTCTTTTTCTGATGCCATATCGCAAACGCCAGCACTTATAGTTAGTTTCCCAACTCTAGAAAAATTATATACTTCAATTTTTTTTCTAATATTTTCTGCTACTGTATAAGCGCTATTTTTATCTGTTTTAGGGCAAATTATCATAAACTCTTCACCGCCCCAACGACCAACTATATCAGTTGAACGAACACTGCGTTTGATTAGCTCAGAAATTTCACATAAAACTGAATCACCAACCTGGTGACCATGAGTATCGTTAACATTTTTAAAAAAATCTATATCTATTAGGATAACTGCAAAATTTTCATTAAACTCTTGAAAATGTTTATAATTTGAAGCTAAATCATCATCAAGTTTAACTCTATTATACAGAGCTGTCAATTTATCTGTAATAGCCAGTTTTTCTAACTTTTGGGTCTGTTTTTTAACTTCATGTTCAAGTTTTTTATTAAATCCTTTTAGTACTTTTTTAAGGGTTATATCCTTAATAATTGACTCATACGCAACAATATTTGACTTATTGTCTAATATAGGCGAGATAACTGCATCTATCCAGTACTCTGAGCCATCTTTTTTGACATTTTTTAATTCACCTCTCCAGATGTGTCCACTTGTTACTGTTATCCATAAATCTTTATATAACTCTTGTGTAGTTTGAGAATCTTTTAAAATATTATGTTTTTTAGAGATTAACTCTTCACAGGAGTAACCAGTCAACTTACAAAATGCATCTGAAACATAAGTAATATTTCCATCTAAATCTGTTTTTGAAGAGCATACATTGTCATTAAATATTCTGTTTTGCAGTTTAAGCTCAGCTGTTCTCTCCTTTAAAAGCTTCTCTGTTCTAAATCTAAAATATAGAGTTAAAAATATAATAACTACAGATATAAACATAAAGAGTTGAAAGTATAGATTATGTATAAATTCTAACCAGTGTGAATCTTCCTTTTCTAAGTTGTTTTTATTAAATGTATAGTCAATTGAAGAGTTATATATAAAAGAGTCAAAATCAATTTTTGCTTTAGTGTTTACTAAACCAAGTAATCGGTATGATGTGGTTATTTCTTTTAGTCTCAAAGGATTAATCTCACCAAAGTTTATCCCATCTTTAAACGCTAGTTTTTTGAGTATTTTTGCTTCAAATTCTAAAGCTTTTTTTGTCTTATTTTGAGTATTGTATTTTTTTAAAATTATTTCTATTGTTTTATCTATATTGTTAAACGCATATTCCCAACCATGCAGTGAGGCTATACGAAATGCTTCTACATCTTTTGGATTTTTGTCTAACATAGATTTGGAGGTAAATAGTATGTCACTATAAAAATCATAGCCATAATCTTTAGGGTCAAATATAGTATACTCAATACCTTTTTGTTGAAGGGCATAAGGTTCATTTGATGAGTATGAAGTCATAATGTCTGTTGTACCATTAATTATGTCAAGAATATTAAAACTAGGTTCAATAACTCTATAGCTATCTTTTGTAAGACCATTAGAAAAAAGCATAGAGTTTAGAGCAGCACCATCTACTTGGTCGCGACTAGCCATAACTTTTTTTCCGACTATATCAGTTATAGTTTTTAAATCTTCTCTCTTTTTGGATAAAAGAACCATAGGTGAAGATTGATGTATAGCATTTAGTAAGATAATATTAGGATATCTGTTGATTTTATCAAGGATTAAAAATGAGTGTCCTACTCCAAAGTCATATTTTTGATTAATTACATCTTGAGATATTTTTACACTTATGTCAAACTCTTTTATCTCTACATCCAGACCAACATTTTCATAAAAGCCCAACTCTTTTGCAACATAATATCCGGCAAATTGAAATTGATGTTTCCATGGAAGCACTAAGCTTACATTTTTGTTTTGAGCTTGAAGAGAGATAGTGATAAGTATTAAAAATAGTAGATGTTTCATAGTTATGATTGTATCATAACAAAATAGAAGAAAAATGACATTTTATTTCGTGATGTTTTTTGCCGCCATATAGGCACTTGCCCATGCAAATGCAAAGTTATAACCGCCTCTACGACCGACTACATCCAATACCTCACCGCAAAAGTACAGATTATGACATTTTAGAGATTCCATGGTTTTTGGGTTTATCTCAGTAGTATCAACTCCACCACCACTAACTTCTGCATGACGAAATCCGTGAGTATCACTCACCTCAAAACGCCAGTTAAGTATAGCATTTGCAATTTTTTTAGAAAGTTTTGTGTGAATTTCTTGTGATTCTAATGTATGAAGTATCTCTAAATCATCAAGTAAATTTTGAGCAATCTTTATAGGAATAAGACCAGCTAAAATATCTAAGATAGTAAGAGTTGGAATATTCTTAGATACTTGAAGTATATGAGAAGATAGTTTTTGAGCACTAAATGCAGGTAGAAGATTGACAGATATGTCTACTGCCTCATAATTCATAAGAGCTACACTTGCTCTTTGAGAAAGGTCTAAAATAGCAAAACCTGAAACCCCATAGTTTGTAAAGAGTATATCACCACTTGAAATGATATCTTTTTTATGGTTTAAAAGAAGTGTAACCTCTCCGTTAATCTTAGCACCCGACATTTTTTTGGCAACAGTGGAGTTTAGATGAAGTTGAACCAGAGATGGATATGTCGGAATTATATTGTGCCCAAACTCTTTTGCAAAACTATGACCATCTGTATTTCCACCAAGATGTGAAGCTGCCTCACTTCCTGTTGCAACTACAACAGAGTCATATTTTTCTACTAATTCTTTGATGTTTTCTATCTTTGTATCTTTATGAAATGTAACTCCAAGAGAAAGAGCATACTCTTCAAATATTTTAGCAACAGATTTGGCTTCATTACTAAGAGGATAGACTCTTCCATCNTCTTTAACATCTAACATTAGTCCAATTGAGCTACAGAACTTCTCGAACTCTTTAAAACCAAACTCACTTAAAGCATCTTNAACAAATNCAGGGTTATCTGAAAAGTAGTCATTTGAACTTAAGTTAGTGTTTGTAATGTTGCAGCGTCCGTTTCCGGAGACTAAGATTTTTTTAGCACATTTAGAATTTTGCTCAAATATATCTACTTGAGCTCCATCTTTTACACAAAAAATTGCACACAGAAGACCTGATGCACCTCCACCGATGATTGCAATTTTTTTCTTTTCCATTAGCTATATTCCCTACCTATTCATTATCATCTTTATAAGATTCAAGAAATTCGGAGACTAAAAAGTTTACTGATTCTATTGTGTCTTGTATTGGTTCATCAGATTCTATAAAATCATTTGCCAAGTATGTAAAAGCAAAACTATGTATATTACCGGGACGGGAAGTTAAAACTTCTTCTCCTAAACCTATTTGAACATATATTACTTCAGTGTCATTAACATTGATTGATTCTATTTTTACCATGAATGTAGTAGCATCCATCTCCCCAAATACAAAACCGGCTTTTTTTAGTTTTAGTATGACACTCTCTTTTAAACTCTTTTTTTGCTCTTTAGTCATATATCCAACTTTATTAGGCATATATAGACTGAGTGATTTCAGATTGTCGAGTGTATAAAAAGATTTTGAAAATAGTGAACTATAGACTAGTAAAAATAAGATTATGCTCTTCACTACTTTTTCTCTCTTATATAGGCTTTTAAAGCTAAGTCCATATCTTGTGCAAAGACTACTTTCTTTGAGTAACCTAGAGATTCATAAACATGTTTCTCTGTTTTAGGGTTGATGAAGAAGACCGTAGGAATTAGTTTGGAGTAGAACTCTGGGGGATACTTGCCCTTGTCTGTTTTCTTATCTATAATAACAGGAATAAAATCTTTTTTTACTTGGCCTTGAATTAAAGAAGAGTTTAGAGTTTTTCTTTCAAACTTTTTACACCAAGGGCAGTAATCACCCACAACAACAAGCATTAATGGTTTATTTTGCTCTTTTGCTAGTTTGAGTGCAGAGCTATAATCTCTTGAGTAGTTGACCTCTAATGCAAATTCATCTATTTGCGCTGAAAATGCAAGTGTGAACGCCAGTAATAAGAGTAGAAATAACTTCATTTTAAATCCTTTTAAAGAGTAACAATCTTAGCGCCAAAACCACCTAGGTGTTGTGGTGCATCATCAAACTTTTTAACTCTTGGATGGGCCTTGAGAAAGTTTTTAACTGCATAAGAGAGTTTTCCAGTTCCGATTCCATGATAGATGATAACTTCATCCCAGCCATTTAGTAAAGCATCACTTAAAAATTTATCTAAAACTTCACAGGCCTCATCCGCTCTCATGCCGTGTAGGTCACACTTTAGACCAGCTTTTTTCTCTACGTTCACTTTTATCTGTGTTTGAGGTTTAGCCTTAACTATTTGAGTATGTTTAAGATGTTTTGTCTTTACTCTAACTCTCATTCCATCAACTTCTATAGTAGCTTCTTCCTTGCCCTTCATAGAAACTATTGTACCTTTTTGAGAGTGGTATTTTACCTTGTCTCCAACACTAAAGGCAACATCACGTTTTAGCTCTTCTTCTTTTGGAGGCAGCTTTTTATTTGCCTTACTCATAGCACGGTGAATAGCTTTGGTATCTCCAGCTTTTGCGGCAATTTTTGCTTCACTTATTGCCACATCATAGCTAAGTTTCAGTGCTATTTTCTGCTCATCCAGCTCTTTGTAGAGTCTCTCTTTTTGCTCTTTTATAGAGAGCTCTTTGAGTCGTATCTCTTCTAGTTTATCATCAACTTTTTTATGCTTTTGTTTGAGCTCACGTTCAAGTTGTGAACCGCGTTCTATCAAAAGACTAAGCTTTTCAGAGTTGTCACCATATACACTTTTTGCTTCATTAACTATGGTGTTAGAAATTCCATAACGACTAGCTGTCTCAAAAGCGTAACTCTTACCGATAATACCCTGCATAAACTCATAGGTAGGCTTTCTCTGCTCTTCATCATAAATAGCAGCCATAAGTTCTACATCATCTCTGTCAGCCATAAGGGCAGCTAAGCGTTTATGGTGAGTAGTAACGACTACTTTTTGCCCGCGTTTAATTAAATCATCAAGAATAACTTTAAATAGAGCAGCAGCTTCATCAGAGTCAGTACCAAGTTCAATCTCATCAACACCGACAAGAGCAGATTTATGCTCAAATATACGTGAGAACTCCTGCATACGTCCGGCAAAGGTAGATATGTCATTTTTAACATTTTGAGGATCATCAATGATAGAGAGAACGGTCTTAAATGAACCTATATGAGATTTTGACTCATTGAGCTTCATTGGAATTATATATTTTGCCATAAATGCAGAAGCAAGAATGGACTTAAGAAGCATAGTCTTACCACCTGCATTTACACCGGTAATCATAAGTATATTTTTTGAAAAGTCTACATTAATTGGTTTAGCATTATGAAGGGCAGGGTGTATAAAGGAATTTAAAACTATTTTAGAGTCACTTTTTGATTTTACAAGCTGTAACTCTTTTGATCGAGCAAATAAAACTCTGGCCTGATAGTTGTCAAACTTCGTAAACTCTTTATCTATAAAGGCGATGAACGGTTGAAGTTCAGCAAGTTTTGCAGAGAACTCTTTTGCATATGTATAAAAAATAGCCTCACGCTCTTGCTCTATGTATCTAATCTGCTCTTTAGATTTTAAGATACTATCTGGAGAGACATAGAAAAATCCACCTGTACTTCTTCCAACTACAGCGCCTTTAAGTACGTGGTTAAATCCACCACGAACTAAAAGGCACTCTTCATCATTTACAAGGTGGACTTGAGTATCTACTAGATAACCTGTGAGTTTGGAGTTATTCATCATACGTTTGAGTGAACCAGACATATTATTCTTGTGCTCTTTAATTCTTGCACTCAGACCAAAGAGCATCTCATCAAGATTCTCTTCAAACTTTCCATCATGCGTGAAGTACTTTTCAACTTCTGTAAACTTCTCTTCAATGATGAACTTACTCATCCAATCACCGATAATTCCATCAATCTCACGGTTTTTAAAGTAACGAAAATATCGAACAACCTTGACTATTTCAAAAATCTGTTCAAAGTTAAGTACACCATGCTTTTTTATATACTGTCTTATCTGTGTGAAATCTGCAACTTTTGGAGGGGCTTTAAATTCGATTTTATCAAGTGCTTTAATGTAGCGAAAGTGAAGTTCCTGGTCACCTTCGATGTAGAGAGAGTGCTCACGTGAGAAGAAGCTTTTAAACTGCTCTATGTGATCGTTTAAATCGAGTTGGTCTATCAGTAACTCGATTTTGTTTTTTTTAGAGTCTATTCGCAAGTTGATGCACTAATCATCTGACCATAGTTTGGTGTATCTTTCTTACCAATAAAGGTGTAAGTACCAGTACTTAAAGTGTAGTTAGAGTTATTTACATCAGTTCCATTACACTGAATAGTTTTACTCTGGTTGAATTTTACTACAACATTTAACATTTTTTCTCTTTGAGATGTACTGTAGGCATTAAAGGCGATAGCACCTAAGACAATAGCTAAAACAATAGCAGTAATTGTTGCTTTTTGAGATTTAGTTAATTCTGTAAAGTAGTGAAGGCTTAAAAAGAAAAAACCTACTATAACAAGTCCAGCGATATAAGCCATATAAGTACCTCTCCATAAATAACCCCAATTTCAGCAATAAGTAAATAGTTCTAGTGCTAGGCAGATTTTTGTAGAACTAACCGTAGTTAATTCAAGAAAATTCTAACAACGCAATAGGGCTATTTACTCATTGCCCGAAGGGAAGTTTAAAAAGAGGGCTACTGCTTCGTTAAAAGGTATTGAAGCTACTTGTAGCTCCTTTAACCTTTCGCCTTGCATTAGCCCTCTTTTTAAGCTTCTGAAACTGGAGTTATTTATGGAGAGGTACTTACCCAGTTCCTCTGATTTGGTAAGTAATATCTCCGGCACCAAAACCGATAATAAGACCTCTGTCTAGTGTTTCAAGATCTTTCTCATCTTTTATAACTCTGATTGTATTGTTCGCTCTTGTGATTTTGTCTGCCATTGTTAAGTTGTACTGTTTAAACTTATCTTCAAAATCAATCTCACGTGGTGCTTCACCGGCTGCCCATACAGGAAGGATGATAAGCTCAGCTGCACCATCGAAACATTTGATAAACTCATCAAGATTATCTATTGTACGTGAGTATTTATGTGGTTGCCAGATAGCTGTTATCTTATCAAAACCTTTGAGTGTTGCATACTCTTTTACAGATTCAAATGTTGCTCTGATTTCTGTCGGATGATGACCATAATCATCAATAATAACACTGTTTTGTTCTGCTCCGACAATATCAAAGCGTTTTTTGATTCCTTTAAATGTTAAAAGGTTTTCTCTTATCTCTTCAATATCCATAGACTCTTGAGCCGCTAAAATAGCAAGAGACGCATCTAAGGCGATATGTTTACCAAAGCCCCAAACGTCAAAACTGCCTAAATCTTTTAGAGTAAATCTTGTGTGTGGTTCATTGTTTATCAGAACGTATTCTATCTTAGAGATATCTCTGCTTGGATATAACCAGTGAGCGTCAACTTCATCTATAAGTGTTGATAAAAAGTTGTCTTCTGCATTTAGAACACGGCAAGTTGCACTTTTTATAAATGTTCTGTATGAGTCATAAAATAGCTCATAGTTGTAGTCATAATACTCCATATGCTCTGGTTCTGCATTTATAACAAGGGCGCAGTATGGATTTGAGTTTAAGAAACTTCCATCACTCTCATCTGCTTCAAATAGCATTACATCTGTAGAGTTATCATATCTCACGTTTGAGCCGAATGCTTTTGATTCTGCACCGATGATGGCTGAACCACTCATAATAGCTGTAAGAATAGCAGTAGTTGTACTTTTACCGTGTGCTCCGGCAACAGAGTAAACTTTTCTATCTCCTAAAATATGAACTAAAGCCTCACGTCTAGCTAAAACTTTGATACCTTTAGCATTGGCAGCTTTTACTTCTGGATTATCAGGGCGAATGATTGCAGAGTGAACAACTAAATCTTGGTTAGTGATTGAGTTTTCGTTATGAGGAACAGTTACTTTTATCCCTAAATCACGAAGTTTTTTAGTAATTATAGTATCTGATATATCTGAACCAGTTACCTCATGGCCATTAAAGTGCATATATTGAGCTAGGCCTGAGATACCTATTCCACCAATTCCAATAAAATGAATTTTCATCTGCTATTCTCCCTCTACTATTATAGTCTCACATAATATGAACAAGTCCATATTATATTCAGTCACTAAAGCTTCGCCTTTGGCGAGAAAGAGAACCATTACGCTTCTCTCTGGGAATTATCTAGCAACTTTTGTGCCTCATTTGTAAACTCACTAATATAAAAAGTTCCGGCATTTTGTGTTGCATTAATATCAGCTATATTTTCTATAAAATCGTCTATATTTAAGTTTTCTGAAGAGGCTATCCAGTGTAGTTTGAGTGCTGATGAGAACTTCTCATCATTTGTAAGACCACTGAGTACTTCAAAAAGGGCAGAGGCATCTTTGATCTGACCAGCACTATAATGTTCCATTGCATACTCATAAAGTGCTCTTGTTGTAGCAAAATCTTGTACTTCAGTCATATCTATTTTTCTATGAGATTCAAGTGTATTAGTAAGCTTTTCTAGTGCTAAGTCGAGGATATTGGCATAGAAACCATGGAGTGTCTCTTCATCAAACACTTCATGCGCTTCTTGTTCTAAAACATAAAGAGATGCTATGTCTGAATTTTGTTGTGCTTCTAGCACCTTTGCTTGTAGTTCTTCCACTTTACTCACGTGAGCTCCTAGTCATAAATAACTCCTTGATTCTTTCTAATGCATTTCTTGTTTTTGCTTCATCTTCTACTAAGGCAATTCTTACAAAGCCTTTTCCAGGGTTTTCACCTTTAAAATCCTCACGTGCCAAAAATTCACCAGGCAGTACCTTTACATTGTACTTCTTATAAAGTTTAGCAGTAAACTCAATGGCATTTGGAACTTTTAACCAGATATAAAAAGTAGCCTCTGGAATTTCAGCACCAAGTATCTCACGTGCTATTAAAAAGTTTTTTTTATAAACCTCTCTTGAAGCCGCAACGTGAGCTTCATCTAGCCAGGCAGCGGCTGCTGCACTTTGAAGAGGAAGAGGTGAAGCACAACCGACATAAGTTCTGTATTTCATATACTCTTTTAATATCTCCGCGTCACCTGCAATAAATCCAGAGCGAAGACCTGGAGCTGATGAGCGTTTTGAGATGGAGTTAATCACGAGTATATTTTTAAAGCTTGGGTTCCCAGCAAAAGTTGAAGCTTCAAGAAGTGAGGGAATAGGCTGATCAGTATATATTTCACTATAGCACTCATCATTTAGTAGAACAAAGTCATGTTTTAGACTTAACTTAACCCACTCTGCTAATTCTTGGATAGTTAAGACAGATGAAGTAGGGTTGTTTGGAAAGTTTAAAATCACTAAGTCACATTCACTCAGCTCATCTTCATTTATCTCTGGTTTAAAGCTATTTTTTTCATTTAGGTTAAGGTGAATAGTCTTTGACTTTGTAGCAATCGCTGCACCCTCGTAAATCTGATAAAAAGGATTTGTATATGCCATTACTGGATTTTCTTTCTCAAAAAGTAAAAACTGAGGAAAGTTAAATAGAACCTCACGTGTTCCAAATGTAGGGATGATTTGCGCATCACTAAGTTTAGTGTTGAATCTTTTTAAAACAAACTCTCTTTGAGCTTCCCTTAGATTTACTTCACCTGAAGTTTTAGGATATTTTTGTAGTAAATTTGTACTATTGGATAGGGCTTCTTGTATAAAAGTTGGCGTTTCAAACTGCGGCTCACCTATCGTTAAAACTGATGCTTCATAGTTTTTATTAGGTATAATGTTTTTAAGTAAATTGTTAAGTTTTTCAAATGGATAGGGTTCAAAATTCATTAATATGTTCGCCTGCGTTTATTTGATGGAATTATATCTAAAAAGTGTATATATACGGCAACACAGAGGTGGTTAAATATGAAGATTTTAGTATCAATAGTCTTGATTTTAGTTTTAGTGCTGAGTTTAACTTTAGGAGTTGATGAGAGTGCCCAAACAATTCAAGATACTGCGTTTGAGAGAGCGATGATTGCTTTTGGTCTTGCAAAAGGTTTAAATGCGGTTATATCGTTGATTCAAGGGACAGAACTCTCTTTTACACCTGTTGGAGTTGGACTTAACTTTAGTGTAGGAGAAGTACTTGACCCCTTTAATGATATGGTTGAGAGATTTTCATGGGTTATGCTTTTAGCAACGGTATCTCTTGGAATTCAAAAAATTCTTTTAGTTTTAAGTTCAAAAATATTTATACAAGCCGCACTAATTCTAAGTGTTGGACTGTCGTTACTATTTATATGGGTAAGGCAGGTAAAGAATTCTCTATTTTTGTCATACTCTTTGAAACTCTTTATTCTAATTTTAATACTACGTTTTAGTGCTATTATTTTTGTATTTATATCTCAAGAACTCTATACTTCTACACTTGAACCTCAGTATGTTAAAGCAAGTGCTGTTATAGAGAATACAAAAGTTGAACTTGAAGAGTTGCAGAGTAAGAGTAAAACTTTAGTTCAAGCCCAAAAAGAAGAGGGCTTTTTTGGTAATGTCGGTTCTAAATATGACAAAATTATAGAGAGTTTAAATATCTCTAGACAACTGGATTCTCTGCAGAGTTCTATTGATAATGCTTCAAGAAAAATCATTACACTTATTACTATATTTATAATGCAGAGTGTGGTGATGCCACTTCTTTTTTTATGGATGTTGATTATCAGTGTGAAACTGATTTTTAGAAATGAGTTTACTTTTGAGAAACTAAATGGGGTGTATAATTCCAAAATTTAAAATATAAAGGTAAGAAAATGAAAATAATTATTTCAGTAGCATTGGCAATTTTTTTAATAGGCTGTAGTGAGGATAGCACTACTTCATCTCCACAACAGGATATGTTTAACAAAGCGACTAAAGCAGCAGAACCTACAGTGGTTGCAGAAGAAGTTAAAGAGCCTGCTGTAGAAGTGGCTCCTGTAGCAGTTGAGATAGTAGATGAAAATAGTAAAATAGTTTTAGAAGAGACAACAGCTGTTGTTGAAGTTGCAATGGCTGAAACAGTGGTTACTAAAAGTGGTACTGAACTTTTTAAAGTATGTTCAAGTTGTCATGGAGTAAACGGTGAGAAAAAAGCTCTTAATAAATCTCAAGTAATTAAAGGTTGGTCTGAAGTTCAAGTATCAACTGCTCTTAATGGTTATAAAGATGGAAGTTATGGTGGAGCTATGAAAGGTCTTATGAAATCACAAGTAATAAAACTGAGTGATGAGGAGATATCAGCACTTTCGAAATATATTTCAGAGTTATAGACTCTGAAACAATTATAAACTTATGACTTAGGAAGTCCAAATTTCTGAGTTATAAGCTCTCCATCTTCATTGAAAAATAGATAATAGAGAGTATCTTTTTTAACACTCAATCCAGCTAAGAAACGCAGTGCTAAATTTGCTTGCAGTGATGCTATATGCATGACTATTGGAGCCGCTATTCCTGCAGGGGTCTTTTTAATAATCTTAAATGCATCATTAAATGAAGATTCATCTATAAAACATACTTGACCATGAAAAGCTTCAACACTTCCATAAACCCAAGGTAGATTTTTACTCTTTGCATAAGTGTTGATATCACCACGAGTTGGAAGGTTGTCAGTAGCATCTATAATAAGATCAACTTCTATATTTTTCTCACTCCACTCTTTGAAATCACACTGATGAGCGACAGCTTTTACATATGGACATCTCTGTTCTATCAGATCGGCATTTATTACAGCTTTATTTTTACCCTCATCACCAACTTTAAAAGCAACTTGACGGTGAATATTATGTAGGCTAACTTCATCAAAGTCAATCATATGAATTTCACCAATACCGCTGGCACCTAAAGCAAAAGCTAATGAACTACCAAGCCCACCTGAACCTATAATGGCTATCTTTTTAGTTTGTAGAAGAGTTTGTGTCTCTTCTCCCCAGAGTTGTACTTGTCTATGGAAGTATTGCATCATAATTTAGCCTTTGTTAAAAAAGTGATTATATCATAAAAAGTTATATAACTGTCGCTTAGCTTCTTTTATTTAGAGCTTCTTTAAAACCCCACGAACGTCTAGCTTGCACTACATCAGTATGACTCATATCTACTATCATAAGTTCCTCTTTATTACCTAGGTGCTCTAAAAGTTCACCATTTGGAGATGCTAAAACAGAGTCACCGTAAAATTGCCAAGTAAACTCTTTATCTTGATATTCACCAATTCGGTTNGCTCTTAAAATATAGCAGTTATGAGTAAATGCACGAGNTAAAATAAGGGCTTTCCATCTCTCATAAGATTCAAAAGTGGATACACTTGGAACTAAAACGCANTCGATGTTCTTTTGAGATAGTTTATTCCAAAGCTCATCAAAATGGAGTTCAAATCCACTAATAACTCCAAACTTGAAACCATCAACTTTAAAAATGAGAGGTGCTTGAATCTGTTTTACATCATTTGCAAAAAACTTCTCTTCATTCCAATGAGAATAATTAATAAGAAGTTGTTGTTGATAGTATGAAGTAGAAGAAGGCGCAAATTTTGCAACAGTTTTGTAAACCTCTTTTTTCTTCACAATTATAAGTGGAGCGACTATTGTCATATTGTAAGTAGTTGATAACTCTTTTAAAATTTTTATTTGGGTGAGAGCTTGCTCTTTTATCATAGAGAGACTCATAGATTCAAGCTCTTTGAAAAAAGGGTTTAATACATACTCTCCAAGAACTAAGACTTTAATGTCTTGCTTGTGTGCTACTCTTATGTAGTTATAGAGTTTTGTAGAACTAAGACCTTGGGCACTTAGTTGTAAAACAGCAGCACGCATTAATTGCTCTTTATCTCTTGAATTTTTATCTGAGCATCTTCAAGCATCTTTTGTGCATCACTCAGTTCTTTCATCCCTTTTTCATAAGCTTTTACACTATCCTGGAGTGTAATTTCTGGATTCATTAAAGTCTCTAAAGTCTCTTTAGCACTCTCTAGTTTTGTTTCAAAATCTTCTTTTTTAGCCATTTAATGCATCCTTTACATAAGTGTCAAATTTTTCCAGTTCAACAAGAAAAGCGTCATGCCCATATTCACTGTCGATATCTATATAGTGATGGTTTTTACTTCCAACTTCTGTTAAAACATCATCTAGCTCTTTCATCTCAAAGTTTTTAAACAGAACATCATTTCTAAAACTAATTAGGTGAAGTTCAGATTTTATTTTTTTCATTGCTTCTTCAAGTGAATCAAAACCACGTGCTAAATCAAAAATATTTATTGCTTTAGTTATGTATAGATAAGCTAATGGATCAAACCATTTTGTAAAATTATAACCGTTGTACTCTAGATATGATTCAACTTGAAACTTTCCAAAGAGTTCATAAAGTCCATCTGTTCTTTTATAATCACGACCAAATTTTTCTCTCATAGATTCATGAGACAAGAAGCTTATATGTCCAGCCATACGACCAACTGCCATACCCGATAACCCCTGTTCCGCAATAACTTCACTATCATAATAGCCCTGCTTAAAATCAGGGTCTTTTAGGATTGATTCTTGAGCAACCTTGTTAAAGGCGATAGCCCAAGGCTGAGTAGCATGAGTTGCTGCCATAGATATAATTTTGTCTGCGAAGTTAGGGTAGTGAATAGCAAACTGAAGTGCCTGCATTCCACCCATAGAACCACCAACGATAGCATGAACTCTATGAATATCAAGACGATCAAAAAGTATACGTTGCGCTTTAACCATATCTTTTATAGTAACTACCGGAAATTTATAACGATAATGTTCATGATGTGGGTGTTGCAGACTCATTGGTCCAGTTGAACCAAAACAGCTGCCTATTACATTTGAGCAAATTACAAAGTATTTATCAGTATCAATTGCCTTACCAGAACCAATAAATCCATCCCACCAACCAGCTTTATTTTCACCTTCATAAGTACCGGCAGCATGATGAGAACCAGTAAGAGCATGGCAAACTACAACAACATTACTTTTGTTTTCATTCATCTCGCCATATGTTTCATATGTAATATCATATGGTTCAAGAATACGTCCACTTTCAAGATAGAGAGGATTAGTAAAGTGTTCAGTATGTGTTTGCAGGTTTAATGACAAGTTCAACGTTCTCCATAAATTATAGTGCTATTCTATCAAAAAGGTTTTAAAATGAGTTTATTATAAAGAATGTACTCGATTTCTTCCACTGTTCTTAGCACTATATAGTGCACTGTCACAACGCTGTATTATATTTTCTATACTGGTATCATTCTCATTATCTAGCTGAGATGCACCTATACTTACAGTTATGTGTACTATCTTGTCTCCGTTTAAATCGATATCTCGCTGTCGAATCTCTTCTCTTATTCTCTTAGCCAATAGTAAGGCATCTTCTAATTTTGTTTCGGGTAGAATTACAATAAACTCTTCACCACCATAACGTGCAAGAATGTCACTGGTTCGAGATAGTTTTTTTAAAATATTTGAACAGATTCTAATGACACTGTCTCCTATCATATGTCCATAAGTGTCATTGATACTTTTAAACTTATCAATATCTAACATTAACATTGAAAGGTTTTGCTCATACCTCATAGCTGTGTAAAAGCTTTTTGCTGATGCCTCAAAAAAATATCTACGATTATAAAGGCCACTGAGCATATCAGTTGTAGCTTCTACAGTTAAGCGCTCTTTTATCTCTTCTAGTTCTTTTGTCTTTTTAGTTAAGCCTTGATTTGCTTTGGTTAAGTGTTCTGTCTGTCTCTCTATTTCAACTATAAGACGCTCTTCATTATTGTTTTTTTCATCTAATAGTTGATTTTGAGCGACTATCCTTTCTCGATTCACATCTACATACCTGTTAGTTAAAATAAGTGTAAATAAAAAGATTTCAATAAAGGCTCCACCCAAAAAAGAATAGCGAGTTATATCAGTATTAGGTAGTATTGTATTAAAGTTAAGAGCCATNATTGCCATNGNTGGNAAGTAAAGCATTAGGGCGATGAGGTAATATTTTGCTCCATCAAAACCATCTCTGAGTATTTTAATTGCTACAAAAACTATAGTAATTAAAGCAGCAGAGAAGAATATATTACTGGCTACTGTAGAGTAAGAAATATTTTGAGAAAGCAGGAATGCAAAAATTAATGAGATAACCGCTAGCCAATTAAAAACTTTTTGCATAAGAGGATAGGTGTTTTTAAGCTCCAAAAATTCTTTAGAAAAGAGTAAAAGGGAAAATAGTGTTAGCTGCCCAAGAACATGCAACCCCTCTTGCCAATTAGGAAAACCAAAGGATATGTATACACCGCTATGCATAAAACTAAATATAATATATATGAGAACATACCCTATATAATAAGCGTATATCGATTCTCTTGTTCTGAAAAAATTATATAAATTCAACAAAATAAAGGCAAATAGAACAAATGCATAAATTATATACCACTCAGATATTGTTATTCTGCTTGGTCTAAAAAACTCTTTTTTTGTAAATAGTTGAAACTCTCCAATTTGACTTGCTATTGTATTACCTTTTATATAGAGAATAGATCTCTCTCCAGGAGGTATAGTGATGTTAAAAGCTGGAGAGTTATCTTTAATAGCTCTCTCACGTAGAGGAATATTTAGTCCATTTTTTTCTACCTTCCAGTACAAGTCTTTTTTTGAGTATAAATCCAATATGGACCAGATGGACTCTGTGAAGTAAAGTACAAAATCTTGCGTTTCACTACTGTTATTAAATTCAAGTTTAAACCAGGCATTCCCATATTTATAGCCTTGCGTGAATTGGTTGGAAATTGTTTTCTCAAAGTCTGTTTTTTCTATATCTTGAATTGTTAATGATGAAGTTTCATCATATAGGTATTGAATGGTGAAGTTATCATATTTATGAGTGCTATCTGTAATGTTTACAGTAGCACCTAAAGTAGTAAATAGTATGAAGAAAAATAGTAGACTCAACTTCATCATAATATGTTGAGTTACTTTACGCTTTTAAAGCTTGTTTGATGTCAGCTATCAAGTCTTTGGCTGACTCTAAACCACAAGATATTCGGATAAGTCCAGCAGGAACACCACATGCAGCCAGTTCTTGGGCATTTAGTTGTTGGTGTGTAGTTGAAGCAGGGTGAGTAATGATTGATTTTGAATCACCTATATTGACTACTAAAGAGTAAAGTTCAGTTGCGTTTACAATTTTAGTTGCTTCTTCTAATGAACCTACTTCAAAACTAAGTAGACCGCTAGATGCTCCATTATCAAAATATTTCTGTGCATTTTCATAGTTAGAATTACTTGTAAGCCCTGGGTAATTTACTCTATTAACTTTAGGGTGAGACTCTAAAAACTCTGCTAGCTTGAGAGCATTACTAGAGTGTTCTCTCATACGAAGTGACAGTGTTTCAATTCCCTGAATAAACAGCCATGAGTTAAATGGAGATGAAACAGCACCGATATCACGAAGTAAGGCAAGTCTAGTTCTTAGAGTGAAAGGAGGAAGAGGTACATCAACATAGACTAAACCGTGATAAGACTCATCAGGTTCATTAAAGTGAGCATAACGAGCATTCCCTTTTAGTTTTTCTAAAAGACCTTTTCTCTCTACCAATATACCACCAATAGCAAGACCTTGTCCAGTTGTATATTTTGAAGCACTATGAACTGTAATGTCGGCTCCAAACTCAAAAGGACGGCACAGTGCAGGAGTAGCNACTGTGTTATCAACAACNGTAAGNATTCCATGCTTGTTTGCAACTTTTGTAATGGCTTCGATATCTGCAACGTCAATACTTGGATTTGTTAAAGACTCAAAGAAGATTACTTTTGTTTTATCATCAATAAGGGCTTCCATCTCATCTGGATTATGTACGTTAAAAAAGCGTGCTTCAATTCCAAATCTTTTAAAAGTATGTGCGTTTAGAGTTAAACTTCCACCGTAAAGCTGTTTAGCACAAACTATGTTGTCTCCAGCTTCAGCAGAGTTAGCGATTGCATAAAAAATTGCGCTCATTCCACTTGAAGTTGCAATAGCAGCTTCTCCACCTTCAAGTTCTGCAAAACGTTTTTCAAACACATCGGTAGTTGGATTATTAAGACGAGTGTAGATATTTCCAAGTTCTTTAAGTGCAAATAGGTTTGCAGCATGTTCAACATCACGAAACTCATAAGCTGTTGACATATAAATAGGTACAGCCATTGTACCTTGAGAATCTTTTTCGTAACCTGAGTGAAGTGCTTTTGTCTGTAAATCCATAACGTAAACCTTTAATATAAAAAATAATTATGTTATTCTACCCTAAATGACTTAAGAGCTATTTAGTATTACTTTCTTGGAGTAATTTTTCTTCATCTTCAACAATTTGAGATTTTTTAGAACTAAGAGTTTCATTTTTTAGATTTTGTAGAAATTCTAAAATATTTTCCTGGTAAGAGATAGTATTTATATCATGTGAAAGAGCTACTATTGGTTGAAGAGAATCTATGTCTATTTTTTTTGCATACCTTGGAACTATTTTTAACTCTTTTTGAATACTTGATATTAAGGTGTCTAAGTCTAAGCCATTGTTGTCTTTAACTTTTTTTACTAATTCTTTAGTAGTCATCATTAAAAGATTTGCTCTTTCATCATCGTTATCATATATATCTAAGGCAGTATTTTTAACAATAGAATAGCTTTCATCTTCTGCATTGTCATTAGCAGAAATAACAAGTGCAAAAACTTTCGCACGGAACTCNAGTGAACCATGATGGTGAACAAATATTTCACGAAAAGCATTGAAAAAGTGGTGTTTTAGCTTAAAAACAAGTCGCATACAGACTCCTTATATGGTATTATACATCTTTGAAAATTAAAATGGATGTAAGTATGTTACTTGAAGAAGATTATGAAATTTTAAAGAGTAGTTTTATAGACTCTCAAAGACTTTTTGATAAGCTAAACCATGTCTCTACTCAAGCAAAAGAGTTAGATTATGATGAAAGTGGATTGTATCACGAGGAAGAAGAGAGACTAGAGAGACATTGGTTAAAACTTAGTTCAAAAATTGTTGATGGGCTGAGTTGCTCAATGGATGGATATAATATAGAACTGTTAAGTAATGAGAATTTAGAAGCACGTGAGCTTAAGTTTAATATGATTAAAGATGATAAAGTTAGTAAGATTTTAGTAGACTACAGTGAAGGTGATGCACTAAGTATCACACAACTTAGTTAATGAGACTATTGATGTTATACACTATAATTAGCAAAGCCTATTATAGTGGCAGGGACTTTAGTCCCTACAACCCCC
>JGI24724J26744_10000828_pt1 | contig 21846 bp, 18 predicted proteins | sample Cruoilmetagenom7_FD_26744 | JGI IMG/M metagenome (IMG submission 26744) | reverse complement strand
CCAGCCCTGTTCCTTGCAGTGATCATTGGCAACTTTGGTCAGCTTAGTCAAAAAAACATCGCCCAAAATATCAGGGTTATCGTAGGTGATCTGGTCAGAAAACAAATCGCCGCCAACCAAACCGCCCGCTGCCTTATAATCCTCCACCCCGACAAAAACCGCTTTTCGGTCCGTACCGCTCACCGCTAGCGGTTTTAGCATGTTTTTCATCTGATGCGCTGAAACCGATTGCCCGCGCACATGTTCTAGCACTTCCAAAGAAAGCTTTTTATCATCGGAGATCGTAAAAGCGCTGGCCATGCTGAGATTGATCTCACCGGATTTCAAAGCATCCAGAACTTGGGTTGGCAGGTTAACCAGCGCAAGCCGACGATACACATGCTTTTCCGTAACCCCAAACACCTTGGCAATGCGCGGCACCCCAAGGCTTTTATCAAACATCTTGCCAAATGCACGGATTTCGTCAGCGGGGTGCAGATCGGCGCGAACCGAATTTTCCACATTGGCCCAAGTCTCTGCCATATGGGCATCCACAGCCAACTTAACAGGCACGTTAGAAAGGCTCGGCTCCTCGTGCACTGCAATTTGCAAAGCCCGCAAGCGGCGACCACCCGCCACAACGCCTACCCTGCCGTTTTCATCCATCAGGCCGGAAAGGTTCTGAATAAGCCCGCAAGCCACGATGCTTTGCGCCAGAAGGTTGATTTCTTCATCATCGACATCTTGACGCGGGTTCAAATCAGAAAGATAAAGATCGCCAAGATCAAAGTATGCAATTGTCGCGGTCTCGATGGCGGTGATTTCTGAGTGCTTAGTCATAGGTAATTTCCTTTATGTAGTGCGCCTTTGAGGGTTTATTTCCCTGAATGGGCTATGGGTTTCAGAAAAGCGCTTTAGCGCGCTCTTCTGAAACTCTGGCGCTCGCCGAGAGTGGGGGGGTGCAAGTGCAAGGGAAATCGACAGGGAATGGGTGCGGGCAGGCGGCGCAGCCGACCACACGGCCCTGACTATTTTGCTTGCGGGCGTGGGGGGCGAAGCCCCTGGAAATGCCCGCTAGGGCCAAAAAAAGTGCTTTACAATTTGGGTATTTTTCATTGGGAATAGTATTCGGCACTTGTCACGTATCGTGTGGCGGTCGTACTCGGTAGACAACTAACATCCGCCGTATTTGTTTACCGGTGCGGAATAAAGAAAGATCCTAGATGAAACGAGCCATTGGCTACATTGCCTTAGCCATTGTCGGTCTGCAGATCGGTGTCTTTGCGTTGGAAGCTGTCGGTGTAACGAATGTAACCGTGGTGCCAGTTGCAAATCTCGCAATCTGCGGCAAATACCAACCAAACACGAATGACAAGACATGCGTGGTTGATGGTGACACGCTTTGGTTAGACGGTGTGAATATCCGACTGAAAGATTTCGACACACCAGAACCGCGCACAAACATCTGTGGCGGACGCCGAGAAATTGAATTGGCGCACGCTGCAACTAACCGGTTGCAAGAACTCTTGAATCGCAACACTTGGACAATTGAGACGTTCAATATGGACAGAACCGGCGAGCGACTTCTCGCAACCATCAAGATTGCCGGTGAGGATGTTGGCGATATTCTGATCCGTGAGGGGCTTGCCAGGCGCTGGCCTAACGGAGATGAGTTTTGGTGCCGCTAGTTTTAGTTTGTATCTGGTGTTAGTAGGCCAGCCAGTAAAGCCAAGTCCTCCACTGCAATCGAAGTATTTTCTGTGGTAATCTACGTGCTGGCCAGCTGCCCGAAACCTACGTGAACGGCCCTAAGCCGTCGTTCGACATCACCGTTGTATGCTGCGGTGCAGTGCAGTCCTTCGAAGTGTACAAACAAATACCTAGCCTGAAATCCAAAAACGGTGGAGCTTATTCGGTGCGATACTTTTCTTTAAATCACTTAGAGCCATTTCGAGCGTTGTTACGAATTTTCTTGTACCAAAAACCCTTATTTTTCTGTTTCATAAATATAAGGCCGGTCAACAAGCGCATTCTCAAGATGATTAAAGGCATTTCTTATTCTACAATCAGTAAATACGAAACCGAGATTACTCGTGAAAACTGACCGCCTGAACTCGAATCCAAATTTGTCTTGAGATTCGAATTTCAGCACCGCAAACAGTTTGGAAGGTTGTGAGATCTTTTGACTTCGGGTATGTCGTGGTCGAACAGGCTGAGGTAATTGTTATGGATTGCCACGACCTTCATGCCGTGTAACATTCCCGCACATGGCCACCGCTCTGAACAAGCCGGTGGCTACTTAAAATCAAGAATCGGTAAACGTTCTGTTGGCACAAAGCGGTTTTCGGTTCACTCCCCAGTTGGAGTTGTCTCCAAAAACTTGAAATTAACGAGTTGATCCAAGAAATCGAATATTTCCACTGATGCATCAAGTGCACCCCTGCGTATTCGTTCGGCTAAAACCTCAGCTTGATCGAACCCGCTATCGTTACCACTCAAAATTTGGTCGAGCTTTTCAAGGAGCATTAGTTCCAATTTTGCATCCGCATTCAACTGTTGTTCAGCAAGACTGATAGCCTTGAGAGCCATATGCATTTCATAATTCAAACTTGGATCCAATATTGGCAGTATGGTGTCGGAAAGAACGCTCCGAGCCTCTGCTAAAAGTGTAGCAGCTTGCGGTTCATCCCGTATCATGCGGCTCTCCAATTATCCGGTTTGGTCATTTTAAGCACCTGTTGCTCAAGGCTTGGTAATATGCGCCCGATCAGCGCAAGTTCCAAAGACTTTTGCGCGCCCGACATATAGCGATGTGTTTGTTGCAATGCGATAACAGCCCAGCGGATGTGCGCCATGACTTCCCAAAAGGAAACAGCCTCTTTGTTGATAGTCTGCCCAGAAGCGGCTTCGTAGCCCTTATAAAATGTTTCACGGTCGGTAATCCCGCCGGCCTCTAAATCGGGTCGACTGAAGCGCCAGCATTTGGCACAAAACCATCCGATATCGCTCATTGGGTCGCCCCATTCGGCGAATTCCCAGTCCAGAATTCCGGTAAGGCCGTTTTGGTTGAGCAAGTAGTTTCCTGTCCGAAAATCGTTATGAACCAAGGTTATTTTCGGATTGGTCGGCAAATTCAATTCCGCCCACCTAAGCCCCCATTCGAGAATTGGGCGCGCCTCACCGAGTTCGTCTAGTTGTTTACGTAATTGCTTGATAACCTCTTCCGCCGGGTTGCCTGTGGGGAGGGGGAGGAACTCAAGCTCGGCTTGAGGCGGGCGTATAGCGTGGATCGTCGCGAGCTCCTTGCCAAGCGCTTCCCCCAGAGCTTGACGGTCCCCGCCGAGGCTCAGGTCTTTTACAATTTTTGGGCCCAGCCCAATACCGGTAACAAGCTGCATGATGTAAAATGCGCTACCGATGATTTTGGTATCTTTGCATAGCCACAATGGCTCCGGCACCGTTACACCGTTTTTGTGAACGGCTTTGAGAACGCGAAACTCCTGTTCACGGGTCAGGCTGCTGGCGACAATTGATTCTGCATCGCTGCGCAAAACATAACCGTGTGAGCCCGCGTTTGGGCCGCCAGTTATATCGCATTCGAGCCGCCAGTTTTCCTGAATTGCGCCGCCGGTGAGCGGTTTGGCATTAATGATTTCGACACGGTCGGCACCTGTCGCCACAGCAAGCCAGTTTTGCAGGGAGAAGCGGTTATCATCGATTCGACTCATGCCCAACTCCAGAATTCTCGGTCTTCCTGCTCCAAATAGCGAGACAGCACCATTTTATGGACCTCGTCTGCGCCATCAACCAGCCGCGCCTGACGGGCGTAACGGTATATCCATTCAAGTGGTGTGTCGGTGGAATAGCCGCGCGCACCGTTGATCTGGATCGCGGTATCCGCAGCTCTGTGCAGCAAGTTGGCCACGTGAACTTTCGCCATTGAGACCTCTTTGCGGGCAAAGCTACCTTGGTCGAGCTCCCATGCCGCTTTCATCACCAGCAGTCGCCCGACTTCAATATCCATTGCCAGCCCGCCAAGCATCATCTGGATGCTTTCCCGCTTAGACAGGCGTTCGCCAAAAGCAAAGCGTTCGCCAGCGTAAGTTCGGGCAATTTCGACCGAGCGCTTTGCTAGGCCAAGCCAGCGCATGCAGTGGGTGAGCCGCGCCACACCAAGCCTCATCTGGGTGATCTTCAACCCGCGCCCTTCTTCAAGCAGCATATTTTCAACAGGGATTTCCAGACCATCAAAAACCATTTCACAATGGCCGCCATGCTCTTCTGGGCCCATGATCGGTATCCGGCGGTCTATGTGCCAATCCTGTTGATCACGGTCAAAAAGGAATGCTGTTAATCCGCGGCGGGGGTCATCCGATGTTTTGGCAATCAGGATGAAATGCTGAGCTTCATCAGCACCGGTAATAAACCATTTACGCCCTTGGATAACGTATTTGTCGCCCTTGCGGGTTGCGGTGGTCAGCATCATCGAGGGGTCGCTGCCGCTTCCGGGGTGGGGCTCGGTCATTGCGAACGCGGAGCGCACTTTCCCTTCAACAATCGGTTTTAGCCAGCGCTCTTTTTGCGCGGCAGTTCCTGCTTTTTCCAGTACCATCATGTTGCCGTCATCCGGTGCCGCCGAGTTAAACACCGCAGGCCCAAAAATGGATCGGTTCATCTCTTCATAGCAAACGGCCATGCCCACTTTGTTTAAGCCTGCGCCGCCGGTTTCTTGTGCTAGTTGCAGGCACCAAAGCCCCTCTTCGCGTGCTTTGTCTCGCAGGGGTTCTAGCCAGTCGAGGCGAATGTTTCCATGGTCGTCGTAAGCTTCCGGCATCGCTTCGACAGGCAGTATTTCGGCTTCGACAAAACGAGCGATGCGGCTGCGGTAATCTTCGACCTGAGGCGAAATGGTGAAATCCATGTGGGTTCCTTACAGTGAGGAGGTGAGGTGGCCGCCATCGACCACAATGTCAGAACCAGTCATGAATGAACTGGCATCAGAAGCTAGTAACATGATCGGGCCATCCAGCTCTGCCAGCTGACCTAGGCGCCGCTGTGGTACGCGCTTGATGAGTGCTTTTCCTGCATCAGATTGAAAGAAAACCGAATTCAGTTCGGTACTCAGGTAACCGGGTGAAAGTGAGTTCACACGAATACCATATCGCGCCCATTCCAGCGCCAGCGCTTTTGTCATCTGCAAAACGGCCGCTTTTGAAACGGAGTAAGGGGCAACATTGTTTGCAACCCGAGTGCCCAGAATTGAAGCGATATTGATTATGCAGCCATTGCGACCATCAGCAACCATCAGCTTGGCTGTGGCAACCGCAGCAAGCCAAGCGCCACGCAGATTTGTGTCCAACACTGCATCAAAATCTTCGGCAGTTTGGTTTAGGGCGGGTGACTGACGGGTAACGCCTGCATTGTTGATTAGCACATCTATGCCGCCCAGTTCATTGTGAGCTTTGCCCAAAGCAGTTTCGATTGCGTCCTCATCAAGCACGTCGCATTCGGCAATAACAACTTTGCCTCCGCTGCGGTTTTCCAAAGATCGCGCAAGGCTGACCAGTTTGTCCTTTCGGCGCGCAAGCAACGCAACGTCAGCGCCAGCCGCATAAAAGATATGCGCAAAATGCTCCCCAAGTCCGCTCGATGCGCCGGTGATGACAACACGCTTGCCTGCAACATTCAGGTTCATTACTTCTTCCCGGCCAATTTTGCGCGTTCACGCAGTGTAAATTTTTGAATTTTCCCCGTAGCTGTTTTTGGTAAGTCTCCAAAAATCACTGTTTTTGGTGCTTTGAAATGCGCCAGATTTTTGCGACAATATCTGATGATTTCATCGGGCTCAGCTTCTGCGCCTTCACGCAGCGTTACAAATGCACAAGGGGTTTCGCCCCACTTGGTATTCGGTTTGGCGACCACGGCCGCTTCCAGAACTTTGGGGTGTTGGTAAAGCACTTCTTCAATCTCGATGCTAGAAATATTTTCCCCGCCCGAGATAATCACATCTTTGGCCCTATCCCTGATTTCAAAATATCCGTCCGGATGCCGGACAGCCAAATCTCCGGTATGAAACCACCCGCCTCGTAATGCTTCCGCTGTAGCTTCGGGGTTTTTCAGGTAACCTTTCATCACTGTGTTTCCAGCCAGCATCAACTCGCCTATAGTTTTGCCGTCCCAAGGGCATTCTTCCATTGCGGTAGGGTCGGCGACCATTGCCTTGCGGAGGGTCACATATTTTACGCCTTGCCGCGCCATTTTGGCGGAGCGATCTTCCAAGGAGAGTTCAGACCATTCATCTTGCCAAGCGCAAGAAAGCGAAGGCCCGTAGCTTTCGGTGAGGCCATACAAATGCAGGATACTAAAACCGGCCCGCTCCATAGCTTCAATGATGCTGGAGGGCGGAGGCGCGCCTCCTGTAGCGACATCCACAGTGTGGTTGAATTCGATTTTAACCGACTCCGGAGCCGATTCAAGCATGGTCAAAACAATCGGGGCGCCGCACATATGGGTAACACGATGCTTGGCAATTTGTGAATAAACCAATGCTGGATCCACGTTACGCAGGCAAATATGCGTGCCACAAGCAGCTGTCACAGCCCATGTAAACGTCCAGCCATTGCAGTGGAACATAGGCAACGTCCACAAATAGACCGAGCGGTCGTTCAACCCCATTGTTGCCATGTTCCCGAGCGCATTCAGATAAGCGCCACGATGCGAATATAGTACACCTTTTGGGTTTCCGGTGGTGCCGGATGTGTAAAGCAGGCTTATGGTCTGCCACTCATTGACGGGTTCAATGAATTGGGCCGACGGGTCGCCTTCATTCAGGAATGACTCATAGTCGGTCTTCCCCAACAATTCACCGCCGATGGCCAGTGTGTCGTCAATATCGATAACCAACGGAGGAGAGGGCATAAGCGCCAGTGCTTTTCTTATGACATCCGAGTACTCTCGGTCTGTTAAAAGCACTTTGGCTTCGCCGTGCTCAAGCGTAAAGGCAATTGTCTTGCTGTCCAGACGGACATTCAAAGGATTCAGAACCGCCCCCAACATCGGAACCCCGTAATGTACTTCCAGCATTGCCGGGATGTTCGGCGCCATTATTGCAACAGTGTCGCCGCGACAAATACCGCGACCCGCCAATGCCGAGGCCAGACGCCGACAGCGTTGGTTAAATTCACGGTAAGTATAATTTTCTTTGCCGTGAATAACTGCAACTTTATCAGGATAGATTGATGCGGCGCGGCTTAGAAAACCCACCGGTGAAAGCGGGCAGAAATTTGCTTCGTTCGGGTCCATAGTTCTGATTTTCCAATGCGCTTTTTTTGAATTTAAGTAACCCGAAGCACACAACTAATCCAAACGGAATTCCGTCATGTTGGAGGTGAGTATTTCTCCCTTCGCCAGCTTTTCCGCCAAATCAAATTCTTTCAATTGCCAATGCAATTCCTTGGCCACCCCCTATACACATTGTGATAAGGGCGCGCTTTCCGCAGGTTCTCTCTAATTCGTACATGGCCTTGATTGTTATGATGGCTCCGGTTGCGCCGATGGGATGCCCCAATGCAATAGCGCCGCCGTTGGGGTTAACTCTGGAAGCATCAATCTCAAGGCCTTTATTGACAGCCAAGGCTTGTGCCGCGAAAGCCTCATTCGATTCAATTACGTCAAATTCAGATATGTCGAAGCCGGTTCGGGCTAACAGGTTTTGAACGGCGGGGATTGGGCCAATACCCATAAGCTCAGACGCGACCCCCGCATGCGCATACCCCAAAATGCGAGCCCGGGGTTTCAGGCCTGCTTTCTCGGCAGCTTCGGCGCGTGCAAGGACAAGCGCACCGGCACCGTCATTGATTCCGCTTGCATTGCCGGCTGTTACCGAGCCGTCTTTTTTGAAGGCGCTGCGCAGACCTGCCAACGTTTCTGCATTGGTCTGTTTTGGGTGTTCGTCTGTTGCGAAAGTTATCGTTTGTCGACGTGATTTGACTTCAATAGGCGCGATTTGTGAATCAAATCGGCCTTCGGAAATAGCTACCCCGGCCCGTATCTGGCTTTCAAGTGCAAAAGCGTCCTGATCCGCTCGGCTAATATTGTGCTCTAAAGCAACATTTTCAGCAGTAATTCCCATATGACCCGTGCCAAACGGGCAATTTAGCGCTCCCAACATCATGTCTGATGCCGAAAAGTCCCCCATTTTTTGGCCCCAGCGAGCCTGAGGCAGGATATAAGGTGATCGCGACATATTCTCGGCACCGCCGGCCAACCCAAAATCAGCATCTCCCAACATAAGTGACTGCACTACTGATACTATCGCCTGCGCACCCGAGCCGCACAACCGGTTGACATTCATTGCAGGAGTTGTCTCAGGTATTCCGGCCTGAATTGCCGCCACACGCGAAAGATACATGTCCCGTGGCTCGGTATTGATCACATGACCAAAAACAATTTGGCCAATTTGTGCGCGATCCACGCCGGACCGCAATAAAGCCGCTGCAGATACATGTGTCGCCAAATCTATTGGAGACACACCTGCCAGAGTGCCACCAAACGCGCCAATGGCGGTTCGAGCGCCACCTAGAATAACGATATCTGTCATTAATTTTAACCCTTTATTTCTGGTTTTCCATAGCCACCGCCACCCGGAGTGCGGATGACAAAAATATCACCGGCACCTAATTCTTCCTGATCAAACCCGCTAAGCTCAACGATGGTGCCATCTGCCCGCTCAATATGGTTTTTGCCAACTTTCCCCGGCTCACCCCCGGCCATTCCATAAGGGGGTACCTTTCGGTGCGACGATAGAATTGATGCCGTCATCGGCTCCATAAATTTAATGCGCCTTAACACACCTTCACCTCCGTTGGTTCTGCCAGCTCCGCCGCTTCCTTTGAGGATTTTGAATTCTTCCAATAGTACCGGGAACCTAGTTTCGAGCACTTCAGGATCCGTCAAACGCGTATTGGTCATATGAACGTGGGTAGCGCTCGCACCGTTATAATCAGGCCCGGCACCCGAACCCCCACAGATGGTCTCATAGTATTGGTATCTGTCATTCCCGAAGGTAAAACTATTGCTCGTTCCCTGCGACGCACCGGCCGCCTTTAAAGCACCAAGCAAGACATCAGTCACAAACTGAGAAGTTTCGACGTTACCAGCAACAACCGCAGCCGGATATTTTGGACTAAGCAAAGATTGCTCTGGCAGGATAATCTCGATGGGTTCAAGGCAACCGGCGTTTAAAGGAATGTCGCTATCGACCAAGCAACGCAACACATACAACACCGCGGCGCTGGTTACTGCCGGAGGCGCATTAAAGTTGCCCTTCGACTGCTCGGATGTGGCTGTAAAGTCAAATATCGCACTTCTAGTATCGTGATCTATAGAAATGGCCACCGATATTACATCGTCCATATCTGTTCTGTACTCAAAACGACCCGGCGTTAGTTTTTGAAACAATCGCCGCACGCTTTCCTCGGCATTCTCTCGGACATGCTTCATGTAGGCTTTGACAACTTTGGCGCCGAACTGCTCGATCACCTTGTTCAGCAGATCAATGCCCATCTGATTGGCCGCAACCTGTGCTTTGAAATCCGCTATGTTCAGGTGAGGCTGACGGGCCGGATATTTGCTTGACAAGAGCAACTCAATGGTTTCTTTCTCACGGAACCGACCTTTCTCAACCAGTTTGAAATCATCAATAAGGATGCCTTCCTCTTCGATACTCGTACTACTGGAAGGCATTGACCCGGGCGTGATCCCACCAACATCGGCGTGATGTCCGCGCGAAGCCGCAAAGAACTCAACTTCACTGGATTCTGGTGAAAATACTGGTGTCACGATCGTTACGTCAGGTAGATGCGTTCCTCCGTTATAGGGCGCGTTCAACATATACACGTCTCCTGGCTGCATGGTGCCACGCCGCTGTTCCAGAATAGTTTTGACGCTCTGGCTCATCGAGCCAAGGTGAACCGGAACATGTGGCGCGTTCGCCACCAGATTGCCGTCCTGATCAAATACTGCACACGAGAAATCCAACCGCTCTTTGATATTCACCGAAGAAGAGGTTTTTTGGAGAACCAGCCCCATTTGCTCGGCGACGGACATGAAGAAGTTATTGAAGATTTCAAGCATGACCGGGTCAACATCCGTTGCCATATCTTCGATAGCAACAAGAGGTTCCTCGCGGGTAAGCACAAGATCATTGTTTGGTTTCAGAATTGCAAACCATCCTGGCTCAACGATTGTTGTGGCGTTTTTTTCGACAATGATAACTGGCCCGGATATCTGATGACCGAATTCCAAAGCTTCACGGTGCAGAACCGGAGTGTCCCACCACTCCCCCTGAAAAAACACTTTTGATACGTGTTGTTCCTGATCGACTGACAGCTTTGCAATAGGCTGTGGTGTATCTTCTGCGCTCGACGTATTGCCCACTGCTTCGATAAATAGCGTATCGATAATCAGGGCTTTGTCCTTGCTGACAAAGCCGAATTGACGTTGGTGAATTTCTTCAAACCTGGATGACATTTCTTGTGCTGATCCGAAATCCACGGCCAGCGCTGTATCTGTGCCATCGTATCGAAGTTTAGCTTTGGCGAATATTTTCATGGCTCGAGTGGAGACGCCTTGATGTGAGAGTTCCTCTCGCCCTTTTTGCCCCAAATCCGCGCTTAGGGCATCCAGTTCGCCAGCTATATTTCTTGATAGGATTTTGCTAACAGATTCTTCTTTGATGACGCGAAAATCGGCGAGGCCCATGCCGTAAGCCGAAAGAACGCCCGAGTATGGATGCAATAATACTGTCTCAATTCGCAACGAATCTGCAACCTGACAAGCGTGCTGGCCGCCCGCACCGCCAAAACAATTCAGGGCATATTGCGTAACATCGTGCCCCCGTTGGATAGACACTTTCTTGATTGCGCTCGCCATGTAGATAACCGCGATTTTCAAAAACCCCTCCGCCACTTCGGCAGGCGTGCGGGTGTCGCCAATTGCGTCTTTGATATCTGCAGCAAGTTCCGCAAATTTCTGCTCTACCACTTCTTGATCAATTGGCTGATCCCCGTCATGGCCAAACACTCTCGGAAAGAATTCGGGGCGAACTTTTCCGAGCATTACGTTGCAGTCGGTAACTGTCAGGGGGCCACCACGCCGGTAACATGCTGGTCCTGGGTTGGCACCAGCTGAGTCCGGGCCGACCAAATATCTTCTGCCATCGAAATGAAGTATCGACCCACCGCCAGCAGCAACAGTGTGGATATCCACCATTGGAACCTGAATGCGAATACCGTCTATTTCTGTTTCGTACGTGCGCTCCATCTCTCCGCAATAGTGGGAAACGTCGGTGGACGTACCGCCCATGTCAAAGCCGATCATGTTCTTGAAACCAGCAGTTTCTGTGGTGCGAATAGCGCCAACAATTCCGCCTGCTGGGCCGGAAAGGATACTGTCTTTCCCCTCAAATCTGCGTGCGTCCACTAGTCCGCCATTAGACTGCATGAACATGATATGCACGTCACCAAGTTGGGCGGACAGCCCGTCCATGTAAGCCCTTAGGATTGGTGACAAATATGCATCTACAACCGTGGTGTCGCCACGAGGAACCATTTTGATTAAAGGGCTGGTTTTGTGGCTGACCGAAACTTGCGTAAAACCAACTTCGCGGGCAATTTTGGCGGCAATAACCTCATGTTGGTGGTATCGATAAGAGTGAATGAAAACGATTGCGCAAGCACGCAATCCTTCCGCAAAGGCAGATTCAAGATCGGCCCGCAGACTATCGATATCCAATGCGACCAGTTCTTCACCCGTTGAATTGAACCGACCGTCTACCTCAAGCACTTTCTTGTAAAGAGATTCCGGCAGCTTAATATCAAGATCAAAAAGCTTCGGGCGGGTCTGGTACCCAATACGCAGCTGGTCACGCAATCCACGAGTGGTCACCAATAAAGTGGGCTCTCCCTTCCGTTCGAGTAATGCATTTGTTGCGACTGTTGTTCCCATTTTGACACAGCGGATTTTTCCAGATGGTACCGCCGCTCCGTCCGGTACTTCCATAATTGTACGGATGGCGTGTGTCGCCGCATCATCATACTGTTCTGGCGCTTCCGAAAGCAGCTTCATAGCTTGCTGCCTGCCGTCCGGTTGGCGGGCGATCACGTCGGCGAAAGTCCCGCCGCGATCAATCCAAAACTCCCACTGGCCGCTCACAACATAATTCCGATTATCATGATATTGCTCCTATAGTTAGGTGCATTTTTGCTGGTTCGCAGAAATCAAAGCAAACGAGTATTTATCGTGTCTTAGGCGAATTATATTTTTGTTGCCCAATACAATACATTTTTTCACGCAGTGACCAAATTTTCCGCGTTTGCCAAATCAATGGATTTTTGTGACGGTGAAACTCGGGATTGTTTCACCGCAATGCAAGTTTCGGATAATATCGATTATGCTTAGAAATAGCACAAAACCAGTGCCACACCCATACGGCAGGCACGAAACAAACCAATTATCTTTCCACCGCATTTTCAGCGGTCAAACTTATGATCCATTCACAAAACGCCACAACTATTGGCAGGATGGCATTGTCTTCGGGATAGGCCACAAAATACGAAACTACTTCGGTTACCGAATCTTCAAATGCAGGAATCAGTGTTCCACTTTCCAATTCAGAGCTGGCCAAAAGTTCACTCTCCAACACGATTCCGACTCCGCGAACAGCCGCCTCTATGGCGTGCTCAGACGGGTCAAGGACGATGCCGCGCAACTCCTCGTCAACCGCTATTTTCCTGTCGGCCAACCACAATTTCCATGTAACCAGGTTGCGCTCGGTATGGATCAGGGAAAAGTCTGGCAAATCTGCGGGCGAATTAAGCCCGACAGCATTCTTCTTAAATTCGGGACTGCACATTGGCAGAACCCGCTCGGACAAAAGCGGGCGAACAACAAAGCCCGGCAAATTGGGTTGCCCGTAAAAAACTCCAAGATCGATGTTTTTCTTACGAAAATCGAGCAACTCCGATGTCGCGATCACTTTAATGTCGATATCGGGATGTTTTTCAAGAAAGTTCGGAAGTTTTTCCAACAACCATTTTCCGGCGAAACTGGGTGCCACACGGATGGTAAGCTGGTCAGAATATTCCAGCTTCATGATCTGCTTGGTTGCCTCGTCAATCTCGTGCAGCACCGGCGTCAACATGCGCAGGTAATAGCTTCCTGCATCTGTGATGGCCAATCCGCCACTCAGTCTGTGAAAAAGCTTAACGCCAAGATGATCTTCGAGATGTCGAACCTGATGGCTGATCGCGGAAGGTGTCAAATACAGCTCTTCGGCAGCGCCTTTGAAGCTTTCATGGCGCGCTGCGGCTTCAAAGGTCGAGATCGCTTTCAACGATGGTCGCCGATAACTTTTCATTCGAACATTCCTAAAAGCACCTGATACAATGAGTAAGGATACAAAGATGTTACAGAAAAAAACAAGTCAGAAATCCTCGGAAACGACAGAAGATCTATGGGAGATGGTCGACGAGCATTTGCTGCATTACGGGCGTGATTTTATTCGTGAGTTTATTGTTAGTGCATCGGGGTCCTACCTTTACACAGATAACGGCAGGGCCATTCTCGACTTCTCTTCGGGACAGATGTGCGCAACTTTGGGGCACAACCACCCGACAATTCTAGAAGCGATTTACCGCGCATCGGAATCTGTATTGCATTTAGACAGCACAATGTTGTCCCCGACGATCGCATACCTTGGCAAAGAGCTATGTGAGTTGATGCCGGAGCAATTGAACAAGGTTCTGTTCCTAAACACTGGTGCTGAATCTAACGAAGCCGCCATCCGTTTGGCAAAGCTTTATACCGGCAAGTTTGAAATTATTGGCCTCACTGGCTCATGGCACGGAACAACCTCGGGCGCGGCTTCTATGACTTATGCGAATGGGCGCAAAGGATACGGCCCACCGATGCCTGGGCAATTGGCAATTCCGGCTCCCAATTGCTATCGCTGTCCAATCGGGCAAAAACACCCAGCTTGCAATTTAGCCTGCCTTGATTTCAGTTTTGATTTTTTAGATTCGGTATCGGTGGGTTCGACTGCGGCAGTTATCGTAGAACCTGTGCAAAGCGCTGGTGGTATTATTGTGCCGCCTGAAGGTTATTTCAAGAAACTGCGCGACTGGTGTGACGCGCGTTCAATTCTATTGATTTTCGACGAAGCGCAGACCGGCCTTGGCCGTGTTGGCTCAAACTTTGCATATGAGCAAGAGGGCGTGGTTCCTGATATTATCTCACTTTCCAAAACTCTTGGCGCTGGAGTCCCGTTAGCTGCAACAGTCACAAGCGACGAAATTGCAAGGGTAACGCGGGAACGGGGGTTTGCACATTTTACCTCACACGCGTCAGACCCTTTGACCGTTGAGGTGGGTCTAGCAGTTGTTCGAACTCTGGTTGCAGATGATCTGGCAAAACGCGCTGATGAAATAGGCAAGTACCTGATGGAAGGATTATACGCTTTGCAAAACCGCTACGAAACAATTGGTGACGTGCGAGGCAAAGGCCTTCTAATTGGCATGGAGATCGTAACGGACCGGACAACCCACCAGCCCAACAAAGAGTTGATGCAACGTCTTAGCGACAAGTGCTTTGAACTTGGGCTGAATATAAACCGTGTTGGTGGGCCGCTAGCGGTTTGGAGGATTGCTCCCCCTTTAACGATCACTAAGGCAGAGATAGATCAGGCTCTATCTATTCTGGAGGAGGCTTTCGCGGCAGTCTAAAACGAACAATAGTAAACTAGCACCGCCGCACAAATACTTGTGTCGGCGGTGCTCAACTGAATGCCAAACAGCATCAAAATTTTTACCCTGATGCCAGCATCGTTCTAGGCAACCATAGTGCAAGATCGGGAAAGGCGATCAACACTGCTACCGCAAACATCAACAATAGAAAGAATGGCAATGCTGCGCGTGCTATTTCAAGAATATTTCTTCCTGTTAGTCCTTGAAGCACAAACAAGTTGAAACCCACAGGTGGCGTAATCTGGCTCATCTCAACAACTAGCACAAGAAATATTCCGAACCAGATTATATTAATTCCGGCTGCTTCAATCATTGGCAGAATGACCGCGGTTGTCAAAACTACGATTGAAATTCCATCCAAAAAGCACCCCAACACGACAAAAAATATCGTCAGTACCGCCAACAATGCAAAGGGTGACAGATCCATCTCTCCTATCCAGATCGCAAGCGCCCGCGGCAAGCCAGAAAAACCCATCGACGTAGACAAAAAAGCCGCTCCGGCCAAAATGAAAGCGATCATGCAAGAAGTTTTGGCAGCCCCCATTAGGCCCGCAATGAATTTTTTGCGGTTCATGTCACCGGATACCCATGCTATAAATAGAGCGATAGCCACACCAATTGCCGCAGCGTCTGTCGGGCTTGCAAGGCCGCCATATATCGAACCGATAACACCTACAATTAACGCCATCACAGGCAATAATCTACGGGAGGCCCATATTCGCTGGCGAAACGTCATTTCATCTTTTTCAACAGGTGTTTTTCCAGGGTTCATCAACGACCAGATAATTGCATAAGTCATGTAAAGTCCGATAACAAATGCTCCGGGTATAACTCCTGCAATAAAGAGGCGGGCAATGGATTGTTCGGTCGCAACACCGTAAACGATCAGAATAATGGATGGTGGAATTAACAGACCTAACGTCCCGGAACCTGCAATCGTTCCTAGAACCAGCCTCTCGTTGTAGCCACGATTCAGCAATTCGGGTATCGCGACTTTGCCTACAGTTGCACATGTGGCAGCAGATGACCCTGACACGGCAGCAAATAGACCGCAGCCAAGGATATTAACGTGAACCAACCTACCGGGAAGACGATTTAGCCATGGTGCAAGGCCTGAGAACAAATCATCCGACATGCGAGAGCGGAACAGGATTTCACCCATCCATATAAATAATGGAAGCGCTGCCAAAGACCATTCTGCCGATGCCCCCCAGATACTGGTAGCAATTACCTGACCTACCGGCGCGGACGAAAACAGTATCATGCCCACAAACCCTGCCGACATAAGCGCAAACGCAACCCAAACACCCGATGCCAACATGCTGATCAGGACAACGATGAGAATTACTGCCAAGGTGATTTCACTCATGATTAATCTCGCTTTCAATATCGAATAACTCGGCCTCTGGGTCTGGCTCCAGATAGCCTGGTTGTCGTCCCATCAGGTTTTGAACAAGCGCATCAAGTGTCGCAATTGTCAGCATGACAAGACCCAGAAACATTGATAGCTGCGGTATCCACACTTTGATCGGGAACAACCCTTGTGAGGAGTCCCCGTATCGCCATGAATCGTGAAGCAGATCGAACATCCAGTACGTGATAAAAGCAGTTATGCCAAACGCCACAGCACAGGACCAGATTTCAACCATGTGCGAGGCCCGGCGCGGCAAGTGCAACAAAAGCAGATTCACGCGAATATGCGCACCATGTCGAAAGGTATAAGCAAGAGTAAAAAAGGTTCCTGCCGCAAGAAAGAAACCGGCGAATTGTGCATATGACGGGATCAGTAGGCCAATTGCAGAGCCTGTCGTCCACAATGCGATTTTGTCTGCCAGATTCAGCGCGACCTGCGCGAGAACAATAACCAGTATCAGTGATAAAAACAGAGCACCAAGTGCGCCGCTTATTTTGTAAAGAATTTCCAGGATAGAACGCACTATACTTGCTCCCTCTATTGGGCTTCTGGATGCCAGTTTACTCCAGCATCCAGATTGGGTTTCTAATTTGCGTTAAATGCGTCGATTATCGCCTGTCCTGCTGTGCCGGTAGAGGCCAGCCACTCGGTTGTCATAGTTACGCCGATAGCTTGCATTGAACTCGTTAGCGCTTCGCTAGGGGATACCACAACAAGACCGTTATCTGCCAAAACCTGGGTCTTTTCGGTTGTTTCCACACTCGAAGCTGCCCACCCACGTGTTTCTGCAATCGCTGATGCGGCAAGAACGGCCGATTGAACAGCGGCATCTAGCGCCTCAAAGGCGTCAATGTTCACGACTACAACGTTTTTGGGTAACCATGCCTGAGTGTTGTGATAATGTGTGAGGAAATCCCACGCCTTGGAATTGGCACCCGTTGACGGCGACGTGATCATCGCATCCACACGCCCAGTTGAGAACGCCTGTGCTATGTCCGACGACTCAATTTGAGTTGGAACCGCTCCTGCCAGCTGTGCAAGACGTTCGGTCGACGGGTTATAGGCTCGGAACCTAATGCCCCTCAAACCTTCAATTGTGTCCAGCTCAACTTTTGCGTATATTCCTTGCGGCGGCCACGGGACTGCAAACAAAGGCATAAGGTTTTGTTGGGCTAAAAGCGCCGTGATTTCGTCCCTTGAAGCCGCCCACAAGTTTTCAGCTGAATCGTAATCAGCGGCAAGGAATGGAATTGAATCTACCGCGTAGATTGCATTTTCATTCGACAGGCGCGACAAAAAGAATTCGCCAATCGGAACTTGGCCCGAACGAACGGCATTTTTAACCTCCGCGTGCTTGATCAATGAACCCGCCGGGTGGACGGTTATGACCAAGTCACCGTTAGTGGCGGCGTTTACATCTTCGGCGAATTGAACGATATTAAGTGTATGGAAATTACCAGCGCCGAATGGTGTCGCCATATCCCAAGTGGTCTCGGCAGAGGCACCAAAACCGATTATTGACAAGGTGGCGGCACCTATCAAATTTATGGTCTTAATCATGTACATTACTCCTTGCTTTTGAATTTTGCAGCGGCAACCGTTTTGTCGCCTTCCACTCAGACTCTTGTAGGCTTGCGCCTCCAAAAAAGACCGATATTAAAGTTAACCGATAGGTACATTCAAAAATCAAACGAGAAATCCTCGGCTCCAGAACTCAAAAAATTCGTTTTGCTCTGCTTGGTGCCCCCCCATATCCGATATGCGGTCCTCTTTTCCCAACTATATTGATGATCAAATTCAGTGGGGACTTTTGGATTTATTAGTATTTGCTTGTAAAAAACTAAGTCCCGTCCATATGAATTTTTGAAGCGACCTAGGAAATCTAGTGCTCACCTGACGATGGTGCGAAATTCAGTTGTCTGTACGAAACCAATTTAAAATGCATAGTTGCTTCGGCGAATTGGTCGTAGGTGCTTCGCTCTCGCAGCGAACGTCTTGTGTGGATGGCTCCTGCAAAGCAAGACATTTTTGTAGTGATCTGCGCATTTGTCAGAAGCAGTCTTGTGTCCGGTCCGTTTGCGCGGTTTCGACCGCTGGCCCTGATGGGTTCCGCAAACCAAGTCCCTTTCTGCTTTGCGGGCATTAACGCCCGAGACATTCGGCGGGGTGTCTTGGTTGTTGCGGCTGACTTGTGCACCATCACTTCGCAGGTCTTGCTAACTCGTGTTTCTCAAATCCTTTCAGGTTGTTCTTGGCGTGTAGGGTTTATTCTTTGTCAAAACTGCCCAGACGATCCGAGCCGTTTTGTTTGCCATTGCCACAGTCGCAAGACGGGCAGGCTTGCGCTCTAACAGTGCTGTCAGCCATTTGTTCGCTCTTTCTGGATGTGATCGTACCTGTCTGACAAGTGATGTTGCTCCGACGACTAGCAGTTGGCGCAGGTATTGATCGCCCATCTTTGTAATACGGCCCAACCGTTCTTTCCCGCCACTCGATTTGTTGGCGGGCGTTAATCCAAGCCAGGCAGCAAACTCACGACCATTCCTGAACTGACGTCCATCGCCAACGCTCGCGGCAAGTGCTGATGCTGTGACCGCGCCGACGCCAGGAATGGTTTGCAAAAGCCTGACACGCGCATCAAGCTTGGCCTCCAATCTAAGACGTGTCTCATACCACCGCACCTGCTCATGCAGGGTACCGAGCTACTGGCACAGATTACGGAACACGTCTTGTGCAATGGTGGGCAGTTCCAGTTCAACACCCTCGACCACGCCTTGTGCAAAACTGATTACTCGCGCCAGACCCCGGGGGACGTAGACGCCAAACTCCGCCAGTAAACTGCGTAATGCGTTAATCAGTTGGGTCCTCTGACGAACAATCAAACTCCGCGCACGGTGCAATGACAAAAGCGCCTGTTGATCAACGGATTTGATTTCAACAAACCGCATTGTCGGGCGTGTGACGGCTTCACAAATAGCTTCGGCGTCGATGGCGTCAGACTTGCCGCGCTTCACATAAGGTTTGACATACATCGGGGGGATCAACCGTACCTCATGGCCTAACTGGCTCAGCTGTCGCGCCCAGTGATGACTGGTACCACAGGCTTCAATTCCGACTAAACAAGGTTCAAGTCGCTTAAAAAATGCCAGCACTTGCGCACGCCGTAGAGGGCGATTGAATACAACTTCACCATCCTCTTTAATTCCGTGCACCTGAAAGATGTTCTTCGCCAGATCTAGGCCTATTGTTGCAACTTGCATTGGGTGGCTCCTTTCCTGTGCAGTTCATGACAACTGCAGTATAGCGCAAAACGACGCCGATGGAGCAGGAGCCATCCATCCCATCTGCTTTCCGCCCCTATTCCCGATCCATGTAGCACGCTAAAAAAATGACACTTCGTTACCCGGACCAAAACGAAACGGCGGGCTGAGTAACCCTTCATCCCCCCATAGCGGGGATCTCCACCGCTTAAGGGCATGCGGGTGAGTTGGCGACCGGTGGACCACAGGAAAAGGCGACCTTGCGGCCGCCCCTCCTGGGTGGGTTAATCAATAACGTCTTCGTCATTGTTGGGTTTTTGCGGGAAAGCAACCATTTCGACGCCTGGGAACATGGAGTGCTTGATATTGATCGCTGTGATCTCGCCTGCATCGTTGGTGCTTACAAAAACAACCCCGCAGCGGTCCCAGAAGCTTTTGCCGTCTTTTTCGCCCGATTTAACGTTCAGTTTCAGAGTTTGAGTAGCCATTGTGTAATCCTCATTTTTTAGTGTTTCGATAAACATGCTAAAGCTGGCAGGAAGAGGGGGTGTCAGCAGGGAATTTGGCTCGCGCGAGGAATGGCCCGGCACGGGACAGGGGAAATTCACTGTTGAAGCGGCTTTTATGGGTTTTGTTTGTTTGAAAGGAATGCCGAAGGCAGGGGAAACAAAACCCTTAAACGGCGCAATCTGCCCCGACTGCCAGCTATGTTTTATCGAAAAGAAACACGGGAATGAGGATGTTCACTTGGCTACGGTTCTGAAACCTGTTCCGTAAAGGCGATAGAGGCAAAATCAAACAGGATCGCGCAGGTGTGGCCGGCTTATGCGCACCAAGGATATTAATAGGATCGCATCACCTAATAGCCCTGCCCATTTCCCCGCAAAATGGCATCTCCCACAGCCTGACAACGAAGGCGGCCCATACCCACCTCGGGGGCGGCTGAAAGGTCTCCAAATAAAGCCAGCTCACCCCCCTGCCCTTCTTCCGGTGGAGCAAGCCGACGCGCCCGAAGGGCCAAAATTGAAACGTCATCACCCCGACTAGAGCGAAGCGGAGGACGGGGTGCCCGTTATTTCCCTCGATCCCCGCACCGCGCGGGGATCTCCTCAGCTGGTTAAGCCGCTACGGCCAGCTTATCGTCTTTTTTGTTAATCAATTCTATTGATTTAAAATGTCTCACTTTGGCCTCCGCAGCTATATTCCCCAAAATAGCTAATTTGGGGGATATAGAATGCGGAGTTTCAAAACCCTTGATGATCCTTACGCGGCATCCTTGATCTCGTTGGCCTTGCTGGCTTCAAGCAAATAATCGGTTGCTTTTTGCGCAGCACTCGCAGCTTTGAAAATCAACCGCTTGTCATCTTTCAACGCTTTCAACCATCCTTCGATGTAGGCGGCGCTCTGGTCGAATTGCGGGGTTAGGCCAAGCTGGGCACACAGCATGCAAGAACCGATTTCGACGATCAGTTCATCAAAGGCATATTCCTGTTTGTTGGAATGTTTCCCGTACCGGCCAAGGCGCTTTTCTACGCCCGTAAAATGAATGTGTTCATGGGCAAGCGTTGCGTAGTAACCGTTTGCAGAGTGGAAAGTCTCGATCGGCGGCATATGGATAAGATCATCGGCAGGGGCAAAATAAGCCAGTGGTTTATCGCTGGTCACAATCTTTGCCCCGGTAGATACAAAAAACGCCTCCAGCTCGGGGTCGGCCACGGTGCCAAGGTCGCGCGGCTCGGTTGGGTTTAGGTAAAATTCGGCGGGCAAGCCCTCGATCTGATCGGTGTTAAACACACGGTAAGCCTTGGCGAACGGAATAGTTTTTTCCTCGCCCTGCTCGTCTTCGGCTTTCACGGTATTGAAATAGATCACGGTGGTTGATTTCTCCCCCTTGCGCACCTGCCCGCTTGCCTCTTTTGCTTGGCGGTAGGTAAACCACGTTTCAGAAGTATAGCCGCGCTGCTCGGCCATCATCCAAAGCACCAAAACATTGATACCCTTATACATTTCCCCGTTGGCCCGCTTGGGCATTGCAAACCCCGCAGAATCTCCGGTCCACGGCTTGCGCCAAGGCGGTGTGCCCGCCTCCAACGCGTTTACGATCTGGTCGGTGATATCCTGATAAACATCAAATTTGGCCATTTGTGGCACTCCTTCTATAGTGCGACATGCAAGGCTCAATGCCCCTCTATGTCTTGGTTTTAAGCGAAGCGCTTTAGCGCGCTCGTCTCTAAAACCTGACCCACTGGCGAAGTGCCGGAGGTAGCAACTGCAAGGAAAATCGATGGGGATTGGGTGCGGGCAGGCGGCGCAGCCGACCACACGGCCCCGCCTATTATCCTTGCGGGCGCGAGAACCAGCGGTTCTTAACAATGCCCCGAAGGGCCAAAAA
>JGI24724J26744_10000826_pt1 | contig 21885 bp, 20 predicted proteins | sample Cruoilmetagenom7_FD_26744 | JGI IMG/M metagenome (IMG submission 26744) | reverse complement strand
GCCGCCAAGCCCAAGAATCGCGACAGCTAATGCAATGGATTTAGTGATCTTCATACGGCCCTCCCTGACCAAAAATAGTCTACGACCTGCGGCGCGAAGCCATCATAATTAAGACAGATCGTTCGGACAAAGTATACGAAACATGCCGATTGATCAATTGTGCATTTCAAATTTAGGAATTTCCTTGAGATCGCCATCTTAATGATTTATTTTCAGTAGCTTGAGCGATACTCAGCACCACAAGATAGCGCTTTTTCACCACCTAATTGCTTGGAATTGCCTTGACATGGGGGCAAATAATCACGATTAGCAGAATGATCATTCGTATTATTTATCCACCAGACTCACCTCGCCTCCCGGAGCCAGTGCCATGGAACACACCGAATCAGAAATCGGCATACCAGCGCGGATCGAGCCGACGCGCATCCACAGCAGCCTATACTACGACCCCGAGGTCTATGCGGCCGAACTCAAGAACATCTGGTATCGGACATGGGTGTACATCGGTCACGAAAGCGAAGTGCCCAATCCGAACGATTATATAACCAAATCAATCGGTCCGACCCCCGTGTTGATGATCAGGGACAACGAAGGCGACATCCGCCTGTTGCTGAACAAGTGTCCGCATCGCGGCAACCAGCTGTGCGCCTATTCGAAAGGTAACCGCAGAACCTTCACCTGCCCCTTTCACTCGTGGACCTTTGCCAATACCGGCGATCTGATCGGATACGCCTTGCCCGACGGATATGCCGACGCCTCGAAAGAGGGTATCGGGCTGGGCAAGGTGCCGCGCGTCGACAGCTATCGTGGCTTTGTCTTTGCCTCGATGGCACCCGAGGGCGAATCGCTGATGGAGCATCTGGGGGGCGCCACGGCCGCTATCGACCAGCTGTGCGATAATTCTCCGACTGGCGAGATTGAACTCACCGCCGGGTTCATTCAGCACCGGGCCAAGGCCAACTGGAAATTCGCGCTGGAAAACGAAACCGATGGTTACCATCCGGGGTTCGTGCACAGTTCGATCTTTCAGGTCGCGAAAAGCGGCATCGCCGACCTTTATGGCAAGGATTCGACTGCGCTGAGCCGTGATTACGGCAACGGGCATACCGAATTTGACCTGCGGCCGGAATGGCGCAGACTGGACACACCACTGAATTGGTTCGGCACGACGGAAGAGCGNTTGCCCGCGTATACCGACGCCATGAAAGCCGCCTATGGACCCGAGCGGGCNCGCCAGATCATGATTGACGGCACGCCGCANACGATGATCTTTCCCAACCTTTTCATTGCCGAGATCCAGATCTTCGTGCTCCAGCCGCTGGCCGTGGACGACTCGGTTCAGCATGTCACCGCCGTGCAGTTCAAGGGCGCGCCCGACATCAATCGCCGCCTGCGCCAGCAAACCATGGGATCGGTTGGCCCAGCTGGCCTGTTGCTGGCCGACGACACCGAGATGTACGAACGCAATCACCGCGGTGCAGTGATCCCTGATCCTGAGTGGCTCATCCTGACGCGCGGCCTGCACCGGGAAAGCCGCGACGAGAATGGCTATCTGATTGCGCATGTAACCGATGAAGTGCCNCAGCGCGGGATCTGGCAGCACTATCGCAAACTGATTGAGGAATAAGCGCCATGACGTTGCATTCGCCCACAAAAACCGCCAATCTTTCCGCCCTGTCCGCCGTCGAACTGCATCACAAGGTTGCCCAGTTCCTCTATCTCGAGGCGCGCCTCCAAGACACCCACGCCTATGACGAATGGGAACAATTGTGGGAAGATGACGCGGTCTACTGGGTGCCGGCCAATGGCCATGATACGGACCCGGAAACCCAGATGTCGATCGTTTACGACAATCGATCGCGGATTGGACTGCGGATTGCACAATTGAAAACCGGGCGTCGNCACACNCAGACGCCGCGTTCGGAACTGGCGCGTTCGATTTCCAACATCGAAATTTCAGAGGTTGANGGTNCCGAGGTCACGGTTCTTGCCAATGCCCTGATTTACGAAGACAATCTGCGTGGCGAGACGTTGTGGGCGGCGCGCAACCAATATCGGTTGCGGCTGATCGACAATGAGTTTCGCCTGGTACGCAAAATCGTCGGACTGGTGAACAACGCCAAGCCGATCTACACACTTTCCTTCCTAGTCTGAGGACGAAACATGACCGAGACGACTCAACGCTGGATCGCTGAAGCGCCTGTATTGCTGGATTATGCCGACGGTGTAGCCACTATTACCTTGAACCGACCAGAGGCTTCCAACGGCATGAACATCAGCCTCATGCAGGCGCTGCATGCAGCCATCATGCGGTGCCACCGTGAACCATCGGTTCGGGTCGTTCTGCTGCGTGGCGCAGGCAAGAATTTCTGCGCCGGGGGCGATGTGCGGGAATTTGCCTCGAAGGGCGAGGAACTTGGTGATTTTCTGCGCGAAGTAACCGCCTGGCTACAAATGGCAATCGGGGCACTGATCCGGCTTGATGCCGTGGTGGTCACCGAGGTGCAGGGGTTCGCGGCAGGCGGCGGCGGCTTGGGCCTAGTCTGCGCTTCGGATATCGTTCTGGCCGGTGAGGGCGCCAAGTTCATGGCCGGTGCGACGCGCGTCGGCATGGCGCCCGATGGCGGAGCATCGGTGGTATTGCCGCATCTTGTGGGGTTCAGGCGCGCGAGCGAAATCATCCTGTCCAACCGCGCGGTCAAGGCCGAGGAAGCCGAGCGCATCGGCTTGATTACCCGCATGGTGCCCGACGCCGATCTGGCGTCAGAAGCGGCGAAAGCCGCCGCGACCTTCGCGCAAGGCGCGCCACTGGCCCAATCGGCGGCAAAAAGATTGCTGTGGAATGCCCTCGATGTCGAACGGTGCCTGCCGGAAGAGGCACGCACCGTATCAACCTTGTCGGCAACAGCAGACAGCCGCGAAGGTTTGGCCGCCGTTATCGAGAAGCGCACCCCGCGTTTCATCGGCAAATAGTGCGCCGCGCGCTCGTTACAGGTGGCGCGGCCGGGATCGGCGCCGCGACGGTCCGCCGCTTGACGCAAAGCGACATGCAGGTCACTTTCGTGGATGTCGATACCGCCGCCGGAGAAGCTCTGGTGGCCGAGACAGGCGCGCGGTTCGTGGCACTGGACGGCACCGATATGGAGGCCGTCTCGGCCTTTCTGGCGGACACACCATGTGATGTTCTTGTCAATAATATTGGCGTTGATCAGCATGCCTTCTTTACTGCCACACGTCCCGAAGACTGGCGGAACCTCTTGGCTGTCAATCTGGAAAGCGCCTTTGCATTCTGCGCAGGCGCTCTTCCGGGAATGCAGGCACAGAACTGGGGACGTGTGGTGTTTGTCTCATCCGAGGCGGGGCGATTGGGCTCTAAGGGGGGCTCGGTTTATGCGGCGGCAAAGGCCGGGTTGATGGGATTTGCCCGCTCGCTTGCTCGTGAGAATGCACGGTATGGCATCACCGTAAACACGGTTCTTCCCGGCCCGGTTCGCACACCAATGGTCGAACGCGCAATCGCAGAGGTAGGTGAGGAAATCGTGGAACAGATGACTCGCTTGACCCTTGTTCGGCGTCTTGGCACCCCCGATGAGATTGCCGCTGCCATCGCGTTTTTCTGCTCGGCCGAAGCAGGGTTCATCACTGGCGAGGCACTGGGCGTTTCTGGCGGGATGGGTTGCGGCGTCGCCTGAACGCCGGGCGCTACAGGGCAGGAATTACAGTCCCCAGCAGATGGCCGGGCCGCACCAGCACGGGCCGTCAGGTCGCGCGCTTCAGTATCGGGTCCAGCCATGCGCCGATTGCGGCGAGAGATTCAGCGGCCTGCGGCAACTCTTCAAACACCTGGAAATGGTGGCACATGCCAGGGTAAACGCTGAGCGTCACGCCCTTTGCGGCACGCGCTTGCAGGGCGTGAGAATCGTCAACGGTGATGTCGTTGTCTCCCGCGTGAATCAGGATCGGCGGCAACCGCTCAAGATCGCCGAACAACGGCGACACCTGAGGGTCGTTTTTGTCAGGCCCTTCGCGTCCCAGATAGCTGTGCGCCATCGCCCGCAACTGCGGGGTCTTCGAGAATGGATCACGGTCTGCCAGTTTGCGATAGCTATCGCCGCTCAACGATAAATCCAGCCAGGGTGACAACAAGATCACCGCCCTCACCGCGGTCAGACCCATGTCACGCGCCCCCATTGCCGCCAGCAGAGCAAGGGCACCACCCGCCGAATCGCCCATGATCGCCAAGGGCGCTTGCCCCGCCTTGATCATGCCCTGATACGTTCTCTGGATATCGTCGATCGCCGCCGGAAAGCGATGCTCGGGTGCCAGGCGATACTCTGGCAGCCACAACCGAAGACCCGTCGAGACGGCAAGCCGCACCACCAGCCCGCCATGCGAACCAACCCCACCGATCTGGAACCCCCCGCCGTGCACAAAAAGCCCCGGTGGCGCATCTCGGTCGCCAATCCAGACGCCCGGNACGCCGCCGATCGTGTCGTGAACTGGCCGAGCCGCAGCTGCGCCCATCGGGCCTACCTCGGCCATGTAGGCGGCGAAATCGGTGCGGATCGNCGCCAGATCCATTGTCGCCCAGCCATCAACGCGCGCACGAAGAGAACCGCGGATTGCGGCCAGTGGATCGTTCANGGCNAGTGGATCGTTCATGGATCGGGCCGGTGCAGCACCCGCACCGCCTTGGCTTCATATCTGGGCAAGGTGCCTTCAACGCTGCATTCGACGTTGATTGACATTCCCAGACGGGCCTGAACTTCGCGCTGAACCTGCGCAACGATCTGGTCGTGCGGGCGCCTGTCGGCATCGGTTGCTTCGACCGCTACCGACAGCATGCCGATGGTCGTGCGCTCTTTGTCGATATAGATCTGCCAGGCTTCCTTAACGACCCCATCGATCCCGGCAATCACGTCCTCAATTTGCGACGGAAAGACCATCACTCCTTTGAACTTGATCACGTCATCCGAGCGCCCGATAATTCGGCCAATTTTCCGCATGCCGCGCCGCCCTGAAGGGCAATCATATGGCCGCGGTGACAGACGGACGAGATCGCGCGTTCGCCAGCGCACGACAGGCGACGCCTGCTTGGCGATAGTGGTGATCACGATCTCGCCGATTTCGCCCTCGGAAACGGGTTTCATGGTCTCCGGATGAAGGATTTCGGTGATGATGGTATCTTCATTCAACAGGTGAAGTTCGTCATCCGCATGAGTGTATGGCGTCGAAATCGCCAGAACGGGACCGCCCGCTTCGGTGGTGCCATAGATATTTTGGCTCATGAAACCGTCGGGCATCGCGGCTTCCAACTGCGCACGGAACTCTGCCGACACGGATTGCCCGCCCAGAATGGCGGTTTTCAAGACCCAGTCAGTCTTCGGGTCGATCCCTTGTGAGCGGGCAGCCTGTACAAGGCTCATCAGCCAGAGAGGTGACATCGATGCCACTTCATAGGCATGATCGCGCAACCAGCGCGCTGCCAGATCCCCCCTGCCTGGCCCAATGGGAAAATTGGCGCAGCCAAGTTCACGAAACCCCTGATCCAGCGCCGGCCCTCCGACCCACAAACCATAGCCATATCCCTGATACGCCCGCGCACCAGGCTTGACCCCCGCAGCCGTCAGCAGTCGGGCCATCTGAAACGGAAGCAATTCTTCAAAATCCGGGCGAGTCATGCCGAACAGGACCGGCAACCCCGTGGTGCCCGACGTCGCGACAAACCGCATGACCTGATCCATATCGACGGTCAGAAAAGGGAACGGATAATGATTGTGAAGGTCGGCTTTCTCAAGAAAGGGTGCATTCTCCAGCCCGTCCGGTGCCGCCAGATCCTCAGGCTTCATGCCTGTTTTTGCGAAATGCGCACGCCAGGTTTCGCTGCGTGCCAAATGGCGACCGAAGCCCTCCAATCGTTGCTTCTGCAACGCTAGGATGCCGTCTCGATCCAAGGTTTCGATATCTGGGTGATGCATTGCGCCTCCTAGTGACCGGTCGACCCGCTCGACTCAAACTGCTCTCGTTAGATCCCATTAATAGACCGAACGATTGGTCTTATCAAACTATGATTCATATGAAAGACCTTATTTTGAACATTGCATCGTCGCGACTATCATGACAGCAACAAAATTCGTCTGAACCAGGTTTCTTCTATTCAGGGTGGCAGAATGGCCAGAACAAGATCCGCGGATTACGAAAGCATCCACGCCACAATCCTTGATCGAGCCGCATCTGTGTTCGCAAAGCGCGGCTATGCAGGCACCTCCATCGGCGACATCGCAACGGCCTGCGAGTGCTCGAAGTCACGGCTCTACCACTACTTCGACGGCAAGGAAGCAATTCTGGTCGAGATGCTGACGGAGCACGTGGACTCCCTTCTCGATCAACTACGTCCGGTGCTCTACCGGTCGCTTGACCCACAAGAGCGATTTCTCGAGATGGTCAAACTGTTCCTCGAGGTTTACGCAGTTTCACGAGATCGCCACGTTGTTTTAATGACCTGTATCGATGCATTGCCGCAAGAAAGCCGCGATAGCCTTGTCGCCAAGCAACGCCAACTGATTACCTATGTGCGCGACGCATTGCTGCAGTTGCGGCCCGATATCGCCGAGGACCGGGTGTTCTCACAAGTCGACACGATGTTGTTCTTTGGCATGATCAACTGGACNTATACTTGGTACAAGGCGGATGGCCCAGTTTCGCACGACACATTGGCAGAGCGGGCGGTCGACCTGTTCCTGAACGGATACACTGCATTCTCGGCACGCAGCTGAACTTCACGCTACCACTCTGCAAAACCAAGTGGGACTTAGCGCCAGGGCAACTACAGAGCCGCGAAACTCGCGACGCGCGTCTGATTTAGTTGAACGATCGTTCTGTCTATTATATTCCACGATTCGCAACCGTGCATCGTGCGCGACGAAGAGGGCATCATGAGCAGCATCATCGGAATCGGCACTTATCTTCCCCGCCTCCGGTTGGAGCGCCGCAGTATGGCAAGCGCACTCGGCTGGCTGACCCCGGCAGCAGGCGCCGGTTCGGGGTCCCGCNGCTTGGGATTCTGGGATGAAGATAGTTTGACAATGGCAGTTGCGGCNGCGCGCGCAGCCCTGCCGGAAGCGGCGCGCGATCAGGTACACGCGCTGTCTTTCGCCACCACGACACCACCGTTNGCCGAACCTCAGAATGCGGCGTTGGTTCANGCNGCGCTNCGCCTGCCCGAAACCTGCCAGACGCATGATGCCACGGGAACGCCCCGGGCAACGCTGCTGGCGCTTCAGGCGGCTTTGGATGCCGGGCAACCGACGCTTGTTGCCGCGGCGGATCGTCCCGTCATGCCCGCCGGCAGCATCGCGGAATCGCGCGCCGGAGACGGCGGCGCAGCCGCTTGGGTTGGACCGGGCAAGGGGATCTTGACCTACCTGGGCGGGGCCAGTCTTGCCGCACCGTTCATTCACCGCACACGGGCAGCCGGCGCGTCTTTGCCACTGGATTGGGAAGAGCGCTGGCAGCGCGACGAAGGGTATCTGAAACTCGTTCCGGCNGCGATCGACGCGGCGCTTCGCACGGCGGGCCTGGCCCCGACCGAGATCGACCACTTGATCCTACCCTGCCCCATTCCGCGCACATCCGGGGCCGTGGCCCGCGCTGCCGGGTTAACATCGGCNCATCTGGCTTCGGATCTTGCGGACNCGGTCGGTGATACCGGCGCGGCCCATGCACTGCTGATGCTTGCCGCCGCCTTGCCCCAAATGGCGGCCGGTCAGAAAGTGTTGCTCGCCCAGTTTGGCCAAGGCGCCACGGCACTGATTTTCGAGGCCCAAGAGGGCGTCGGCATCGCGTCCAGCGTTCACGATCAAATTGAAGCCGGTATTGCGGAAACCAATTATCTGAAGCTATTGGCGTTTCAAGGAGGGCTCGACTGGGACCGAGGGTTGCGCGGGCGCTATGCCGTGCCCGAGATCCAGACCACAGCCTACCGCAATGCCGAGGCGCTCTTGGGCTTTGTTGCCTGTCGAGACGCGGCAACCGGCCTCGTTCAGTTTCCCCCGGGCAGCAATCCGGCGGCGATCCCTGGCCATTGGCCGAACGCGGCGGACGGATCGCAACGATAACGGCCGACCTGCTCGCATTCTCGCGGCACCCGCCAAACTGTTACGGGCTGGTGGATTTCAATGGCGGCGGTCGTTTGATGATGGATGTCACAGACCCGGGTGCCGCGCAGCTCAAACCCGGAGACCCGGTGCGCTTTGAATTCCGGCTCAAGGACATGGACGAAACCACCGGGTTTCGCCGCTACTTCTGGAAAGCCGTACATGACCCGGCGCAGCGTGTAGGAGCCTGATATGGCCACTGGATTGAAAGACAGAGTTGCAATCCTGTCGATGGGGTGTTCGCGGTTCGGAGAGCGCTGGGACATGGGTCAGGAAGACCTGATGCGCGAAGCCTATACGGATGCCCTGTCGCGCACTGCCATCGACCCTGACGCAATTGGCGCCGCGTGGTATTCCTCGCATTACGACGATATTGGCGCTGGCAAGTCGGGCATTCCCATGGCCATGGCGCTGAAGCTGCCCGGAATCGGCGTAACTCGCGTCGAGAATTTCTGCGCCGGTGGCACCGAAGCCTTTCGCGGTGCGGTCATGGCCGTTGCTGCCGGGTCCGTCGATATTGCCTTGGCGATGGGTGTCGAAAAGCTCAAGGACACTGGCTTTGCCGGACTGCCGGCCGCCTCTCGCGGGACATTGGCACCGATGTATTTGCCGACGCATTCCAATCCCGGAAACTTTGCGCAGCTGGCGCGCGCCTACATGTCGGCGCATGGCATTCCCCGCGACGATCTGAAGCGCGCAATGGCGCATACCTCGATGAAAAGCCATGCCAACGCGGTAAAGAACGACAAAGCACATCTGAGAAAACCGATCACCATTGATCAGGCTCTTCACGCACCCCTGGTCGCTGATCCGATCGGGTTGTTTGATTGCTGCCCGGTTTCCGATGGCGCTGCCTGCGCGCTTGTGACAACCCCGGAAATCGCCCGAAGCCTTGGCCAATCGGAACCGGTGCTGGTCAAGGCAATTCAGCTTGCCACCTCCAACGGCTGGGAGGCGCAGCAGCAGGACTGGNACGGCACCTATGTGCATACGACGCGACAAGCCGCCCGCGCGGCCTATGCCGAGGCAGGGATTGNCGACCCCCGCGCACAATTAAGCCTNACGGAACTGCACGANTGTTTTTCAATCACGGAATTGGTGACGCTTGAAGATATTGGGCTTGCCGATCCGGGAACGGCATGGCGCGCCATGCTGGACGGNCAGTTTGACGCCGANGGGGCGCAGCCTTGCCAGATCGATGGTGGGCTCAAGTGTTTCGGGCATCCGGTCGGAGCTTCGGGCTTGCGCATGCTTTATGAGGCTTGGNTNCAGCTNTCCGGNCAGGCNGGGCCACGGCAATTGGNCGCGCCCAGTACAGCCTTGACCCACAATCTCGGCGGCGCGCCGGCGCAGAATATCAGTGCGCTGACAATCCTTGGTCTTTGAGGTGACCACCTGACTTGCAAGGAATTAAGTCGCTCGATCCTGTTATAAAAGTTGCCTTACACCACGGAAGACGCAGGGCAATCATTTTCAGAATGAGGGCGATCTGCAGCTTCCAAGCGCCGTTCACGACTTTGTCGGTCGAAGCCATCCGACGTATACTTCGGGCGGGACAAATCCATTCCACAGCAACGAGAAAGGATCAAACGGAAGACGCTAGAAGCGCGACGCTCGCATCACAGAAAACGCGCCACATAATCAAACCAACCAGATGAGCCGACCTCTCTCTTAGTTTAGGCAGCCATTGACCCCCAAAACCCTGACAACAGGCATAGTGCGACTCTGTCAGATTGGGCACGCAAGGCACTGGCGGTTTCCGACGCCGCGTGAACTGCTGGTTTGGCTTTGTTTCATGGGGTTACCGCACCGCGCGGCCTCGGGTCCGTGGCATTGATGGCTCCGAAGTGATCACGCTGGGTACCGCCTCAAAAAGAACTCCTTTGGCGCGCGCTTTGCAGGCTAACTCGGGCTCAACGCCTCCGATATCCTGACTCGCAAATTGCAACGAAACCACGTTCAACCCCCTTGCAGCGTCTGCAACAATGAGCGCGTCGATTTGCCCTTGAGGCCAAGCCCGCGTGCCAACACTTTTGCCGACGGGGATCCGCTTGGCATCACGACGGGCCAGTTCCAGAACCTCAAGGCCAACTTGATCATCGTAATAGATCACATCTGCGGTTTGCATGCGTTGCACGGCGCGCAGGGTCAAAAGATCTTTGGCCCCCGCGCCAACGCAAATCTGCGAAATCAGGCCGAGGGATTCATCCGTGGGCGCGCGGCCGGCCTTTATGGCTGTTTTGATCAAGGCGGCGGCCTCACGCTCTGCTCCTCGGATCCACAAAGCACGCGGTGCCCCAGAGAAGACCCATGCCCAGAATGCAACCCGCTGAGGCCATGCGACACCCGCCGATGCACTGGCCCGCAGGCGCCCCGCTAGTGCCGCGAGGCCGCCCAGATTTACAGGCAGGGATTCTTCGATCTTCGTTTTGATCTGCCGCGCCAAAACTGGGGCCGTGCCGCCAGTCCCGATCGCCACAACGACCGGGTCGCGGTCTACAATTGAGGGCGTTGTCAGGTCGCACAGAGCCGGATGATCGACCACATTCACGGGGCAACGCACCGATTTCGCCATAGCGTGCAGCACCGCGTTTCGCGCGGGGCTTCCGGTGGCGATGAACCCGATCACGGCCCCGTCAAACACGTCTGGGGTGATCTCGTCAGAGTGCCAAATCGCACGATTGTCGGCAACAAGAGCCACCAATTCGTCGTCAAGTTCTGGCGCTGCAAGCACAATCTGCGCATCGGTTTTCAGGATCAAACGCGCCTTCTGCGCGGCCTGCTCTCCGCCGCCGGCAATCACAACCCTGCGCCCAGTCGTGTGGATGAACATGGGGAAACTATGCATGATTACTGCCTCCGTTGGGCGTGTCTTGGTGACCTAATCGTGAGGCCCAAAGCTGCGATGCTGCGTTCTCAGGATTGGCGATGCCCAGCGTATCGAGCGCTAGAGCGGCGGTCGTGATCACCACCTCTTGGGCGAACGGATCAGGGGTTGTGCCCGTCCACAGCCCCTTGAGCGTTGTCGCCGGTGATGCCCCGTCCGAGAGGCGCATGGAGCCTGTCAGAGTGGCGGGCAAAATGCCGTCAATGGGCTGGCTGTTTCGCAGGCCAAAACAGGCAGTTGCCTTGCCGGGATGCCTCTCGAATTCGCCGCCCCCACCTTTGATGACGCTGAGCGACGACCAGCCCAGCAATGCAGCCGCGTCGGCCTGAAGCAAACGATAGGAGGGGTGGAAAACGCCTTGAACGCTGGCCTCGGCGCGACCTGGGTTCAGCATGCGGCAGACGGTGTTGATACACGACCGCAGCCCCAAAACGTCTCGCAATGACAGCAGGTGATACAGTGCCGGGTGCACCGTTTCGAGGGGCACATAGACGATCCTGTCGCAGCGCAGAGCCACGTCCATCTCGCCTTGATCCCCCGTCGATCTGATCTCCATAGCATCCAATCCATCGCGAACGGTCTGATCCAGCCCGTTCCAGCCATGAATCAAGACGCGGTGCCCAGCCAACGCCACCAGCCGCGCCGAAAGCAAGAACCACGGCAGACCGCGCGTACGACCCGCAGCATAGCAGGGCCAATCCAGATCTGCCCTTGGTAAAGGAGCAATTCCGCCTTGTGCCGCTGCGGCAAACCCTGCGATTTCCGCCGCGGTTTCACCCTTCATGCGAAGCAACATCAAGATCGCGCCGACCGCCTCGGGTGCCGCATTGCCGGCCAACATGGAGGCCATTGCTTGCCCGGCTTCCTCTTGCGTCATGGAACGAGCGCGCCCTTGCCCGCGTGCCAAGATTTGAACGAAGGGCGCAAGGCTCATTCGGCAGCCTCTTTGTGCTGCGCCTGCGCCAGAAGTGCGGTGATCTCTGGACGACATGAGCCGCAATTTGTACCGGCCTGCAAGGTGTCTCCAACCGCGCCCAGATTGTGCAGCCCTTGGTTTTCGATGGCACGCAGTATGGTGTTCACGCCCACGCCAAAGCACGAGCAAAGCGTCGGGCCGGGGTCTGGGCGATCCGCTGGGGCGCATCCAGACAGGGCATCACGCGCCTCAGTCCCCGGTAAGCCTGCCAAATAGTCGCGCATCACGGCCACTGGTGTCGGCGAGACAAAGATTGCGGCGACCAACCGCCCGTTTTGCTCCAGCGCAATCCGGGCAGTCCCACGTTTGGTATCAACGATGGTCGTTGCGACGGCGAGTGGGAGGTCGAACATAATGCGCGCCGCCTGCTCCCAGTCTGTGACCGGGGCATATCCAGCCAATTCAGCGCGATACCCGGCCTGCGTTTTCGCCAGCGCCCAATAGTCGGACGTCAAATGCATAGGCGCGGCTGAGATCGCAAACCCATACCAAGCCGCCTGCATTTTTTGCACAGACACCACGCCGCCCTTGCTATCAGGCTGGCCTGAGATCGGATCAAGATTGGCCGAAACCAGTGCGTCAATACGCGCCGAGGGGGCGGTTTCACCTGTCCAGTGCATTGGCGCAAAGACCTGCCGTCGCTGCACGGCATCGGTGATCCGCACGCGCAGGATTGCTTGACCGATGGGGCTGCAAACCTCGACCAAATCGGCAGGGGCAATATCCAATTGAGCGGCGTCAGCAGGGTGAATTTCCAGAAAGGGCTCGGCCAAATGCGCGGACAGGCGCGGGGACAGCGCAGTTCGTGTCATGGTGTGCCATTGATCCCGCACCCGTCCGGTGTTTAACCGGAACGGAAACCGAGGCTGAAGCCGTTGCACCGGTGGGCGGTAGCTGACGGGTAGCAAACGTGCTTTGCCATCGGCATGATAGAACTGGCCGTCCGCGAAGAACCGCCCGCCAGAGCGTGTCTTTGAAAAGGGCCAGCGGGTTGGCGGCAAAGCGGAGTAACGGGCCTCATCCAGATCCGCCCAGCCAGAAATGTCAAAATCACGGCCAAGGCGCCCGGCAACCCCTGAAAGCGCCGCATATTCACGGAAAATCTGGGCGGGCGTGGAATAATCAAAGGCCTTTTGCCACCCCATACGACGGCCAACCTCGGCCAGAATATCCCAATCAGGACGCGTCTGGCCGGGCGCAGGCAAGGCACTGCGCTGGCGGCTGATAATCCGGTCAGAATTGGTGACGGTGCCGTCCTTTTCCGCCCAAGCTGTCGCTGGCAACAAAACCTTGGCCAGCCGCGCGGTGTCGGTGTGTGCCGTAATGTCGCTGACCACTGTGAAAGGGCAGTTAGCGATGGCATCACGGACGGCGTCGGCCTCGGGCATCGAAACGGCAGGGTTGGTGTGGATAATCCATAGCGCCTTGATCCGCCCATCGCCAACGGCGTTAAACATGTCCACAGCTTTCAACCCGGCGCGGTCGGCAATATGCGTTGTGCCCCAAAAGNCCGCCACTGCGCTGCGATGTTCAGCAGATTCCAAATCGAGGTGGCACGCCAGCATATTCGCCAAGCCGCCGACTTCGCGCCCGCCCATCGCGTTGGGCTGCCCTGTCACAGACAGTGGCCCCGCACCCGGTGTGCCGACCCGCCCGGTTGCAAGATGGCAGTTAATGATCGCGTTGACTTTATCGGTGCCGCTGGTGGATTGGTTCACGCCTTGCGAATAGATCGTCACCACCTTTGGTGTGCCAATCCACAGATTGCAGAATTCCGCGATCCGCTCTTCACTGAGGCCGGTGACCGACGGGTCACCCCCTTGAGCGGCTTCAAGCGTGGCGTCAAAGCCAAGTGTATGGGCGAGAAACTTGGTATCCACCGCACCCGACCGCGATTTGTGCAAAAAGGTGGTTGAACAACGCAACATCGCTGCCCGGTTCAACGGCAAGATGCATATCCGCACTGTCGCAGCTGGCCGTGCGCCGCGGGTCGATCACCACGATCTTGGTGCCGCGTTTCTTACGCGCCGCCAAAAGCCGTTGATACAAGACCGGATGACACCACGCGAGGTTCGAGCCGACCAACACGACAAGATCCGCTTCATCAAGATCTTCGTAAGTCCCGGGAACCGTATCGGTACCAAAAGCGCGTTTGTGACCGGCAACGCTGGACGCCATACAAAGGCGTGAGTTCGTATCAATATTTGCCGAGCCTATGAAGCCTTTCATCAGCTTGTTGGCAACATAGTAATCCTCGGTCAGCAGCTGGCCAGAAACATAGAACGCCACACTGTCAGGGCCGTGTTCGTCGATCGTCTTACGAAATCGATCAGCCACAGTTTGCAGCGCATGGTCCCAACTGACGTCCTCGCCGTCTATCTGCGGGGCGAGCAGGCGTTGCTGCAAGCCCACGGTCTCGCCCAGCGCCGAACCTTTGGAGCATAGCCGCCCTTGGCTGGCGGGGTGCTGTGGATCACCGCGCACCGATAGCCCGCCCGCGTCATCGGCGCGCAACAAGACACCGCAGCCCACCCCACAATAAGGGCAAGTGGAGCGAACTTCGGGCAGCGCGGCGCCATCCATCATGCGGCGCTCCGACTTTTCAGGGCGGTTGCGTCGATTAGAATGCGCCCACTCTCAAGACGCACGGGATAGGTTGCGACCTTCCCTTCATCAGTGCCCTGTGCCTGCCCGGTGTTCAGATCAAACACCAAGCTGTGCAATGGGCACGTTACCGCATTCCCATGCACGATACCCTCGCTGAGTGGCCCTCCTTCGTGGGGGCAACGATCCGATGTCGCAAACACCTCGGCCTCAGCCGTGCGAAAAATCGCGACACAGCCCAGATGGGTTTTCACGACCCGTGCGCCGCGCAAGGGGATGTTGTCAATGTGACCAATATCGATCCAACTCATTCTGCGGCCTCCAGTGTCAGGTCTGCGAGGGGCGCGTAGGACGCCGCCTTGGTTGCAACGTGGTTTGCCCAAGGATCCTTGCGGTAGATGCTTTGGCTGAGATCAAACGCAGCGATCAAGCGGGCGCGTTCATCGAGGTCATCGACCACTTGCGTTTTCACCCAATCCAGCCCGACCTTGGCAACCCACTTATACGCCCGGTCCAGGTATTTTGCGTTTTCGCGGTAGAGCTGAACAAAGGCGATGGTCAGGTCGATTGCCTCTTGCTCGGAAGCGGCCACGGCAAGGGCCTCGGTTTCCTTCAAGTCCATGCCCGCAGCCCCACCGACGCTGATCTGATACCCAGAGTCCACGCAGATGATGCCAATGTCCTTGCACGTCGCCTCGGCGCAGTTGCGCGGACAGCCTGAGACCCCCAGCTTGACCTTATGCGGCGTCCATGAGCCCCAAAGTACTTTTTCCAACTTGATGCCCAAACCGGTGCTGTCTTGGGTGCCAAAGCGGCAATGATCGGTGCCGACACAGGTTTTCACCGTGCGCAGCCCCTTTGAATACGCGTGGCCCGACACCAGCCCCACTGCATTCAGATCAGCCCAGATGGCGGGCAAGTCCTCGCCCTTGACCCCCAACAAGTCGATCCGCTGGCCGCCGGTAACCTTGACAGTCGGCACTTTGTATTTGTCGGCAGCGTCGGCTAAGGCGCGCAGCTCAGCCGGGTTGGTGATCCCACCCCACATCCGCGGCATAACGCTGAACGTGCCGTCCTTTTGGATATTGGCGTGTTTGCGTTCGTTGACAAAGCGGCTCTGCGGGTCGTCTTGGTACTCGGTCGGCCAATCCGCGATCAGGTAGAAATTGATCGCTGGGCGGCAGCTGGGGCACCCGTTGGGCGTGTTCCAACCCAGTTCCTGCCAGACGGCAGCTTGAGATTTGAGCGCCTTCGATTTGATCAAGCGGCGAACATCTTCATGCGTCAAGTCGGTGCAGCCGCACATAGGTTGCGCGGTCGAAACCTGAAAGGCATCACCCAGAGTGACTTGCAAGACCTGCTCAACCAACCCGGTGCAGGTGCCACACGATCCGCTGGCTTTGGTCTTGGCGCGCACCGCACTCAGATCCGTGGCACCCGCAGCAATGGCGTCAACAATCGTCCCTTTGCACACGCCGTTACAGCCACAAATTTCCGCATCAAGCGGCAAGGCTGCAACGGCTGAGAGCGGGTCCGAGGCGGCACCCCCTTGAAAAGCTGGCCCAAAGATCAGCGTCTCACGCATCTCGTCGATGTCGGTGCCATCTTTGATCAGGCCAAAAAACCAGTTTCCATCGGCAGTGTCGCCATACATCACCACGCCAATCAGGCGGTCTTCTTCGATGACCAGACGTTTGTAAATGCCGCGCGATGGGTCACGGAACACGATGTCTTCGCGTCCCGGCCCTTCCGCGAAATCGCCTGCACTGAACAGATCGCAGCCGGTGACTTTCAGCTTGGTGGCGGTATCTTTGGCGACAAAGACGTCATCTTGCCCCAGCAAGCTGTTTGCGACAACTTTGGCTTGGTCATACAGCGGCGCGACAAGACCAAAAAGCTGCTCGTTGAATTCGACACACTCCCCGACCGCAAAGATATCCGGATCCGACGTTTGCATTTGCGCCGAAACCTCGATCCCCCGGGCGACCACCAGATGCGCATCGTTGGCAAGCCGCGTTTCGGGGCGAATGCCCACGGCCATGACCACAAGATCCGCCGGCAGCGTCTCGCCGCCTTCCAGCAGAACCGCCTCGACGTGGTCTTTGCCCAGAATTGCCTGCGTCGAGGCTTTGGTCTTGATCGTAATGCCGCGTTTCTCAAGGTCATTGCGCAACAAATAGCCCGCCGCCGCATCGAGCTGACGGTCCATCAGATGCCCCGTCAAATGCAGCACCGTGACCTGCATACCCCGCATCGCCAGCCCGGCGGCGGCCTCTAGCCCCAAAAGCCCACCGCCGATTACCACCGCCGAGCCGCCTTTGCCGCAGGCGTCAATCATGGCATTCGTGTCGTCAAGATCGCGGTATGTGATCACACCCGGCAGGTCCTTGCCCTGAACCGGTATGATGAACGGGGCTGAACCGGTGGCAATCAGCAGCTTGTCATAAGCGACCGCACCATTCTTCCCTATGACCTGCTTGGCGGCGCGGTCGATCTTGACAACGCTCTCGCCAAAGCGGCAGGCCACATCATGCGCCGCATACCAGTCATCGTCATGGGTGACGATTTCGGCATATGATTTCTCGCCCGAAAGAACCGGAGACAACATGATCCGGTTGTAGTTGCCGCGCGCTTCGGCGTTGAACAGGGTCACGTCCCACTCATCGGGCTGCGCCTCAAACAGGTGTTCGAGCACACGGCCAGAGGCCATTCCTGCGCCGATCACCACCAACTTTTGCTTACTCATGGCTTAAGCCCCTTTAGTTGTACCAAGCAACGATGTGCGACAGCTCACCGTTGTGAACCATCGACCGGCGACCAAGGCTTTGGTGGCCGGCAGGCAGTCCGGAAGCGCCGCCATCAGGGCGGGCAGGCTGGTGCCAAGCCCCTGCCCGACCGCGCCGTTCCACGCGCTGACCGTCGGTGCCTCGACGCTGACGTCGTCACCGGTTGCGTGCCACAACACGCCCCCTGCGACTTGGATGAATGTGTCGATCACTGTTTCGGGTTTTCCGTCCATATCAGACAGTTCCTTCCGCCGCGGTGACCAAAGCCTTTGGCGTGGGTTTCGGCTTCGCGCCGTGTTCGTATTCCTCAAGAAAATCAAGAACCTGCTGGCGGTATCGGTAATAGTCCGGATGCTCTAGCAACGCTTTGCGTGTGCGCGGGCGTGGCAGATCCACATTGACGATCCGGCCGATTGTCGCCTGCGGTCCGTTGGTCATCATGACCACGCGGTCAGCCAACAAGATCGCCTCATCCACGTCATGCGTGACACAAATCGCAGTGACCTTCGTGCGCGACCAAACCTCCATCAAAACCTCTTGCAGTTCCCATCGCGTGAGACTGTCGAGCATCCCAAATGGCTCATCAAGCAGCAGGAGTTTCGGCGACAATGCGAATGCGCGGGCGATGCCGACACGTTGACACATGCCGTTGGACAGCTCAGAGGCCTGTTTGTTCATCGACTCAGCAAGGCCGACCCGTTCGAGGTAGTATTCAACGACGTCTTGACGCTCGGCTTGACTGGCGCGGGGATAAACCTTGTCCACTCCAATCGCGACGTTTTCACGCGCGGTCAGCCACGGGAACAAGTTTGGCGACTGAAACACCACGGCGCGTTCCGGGTTCGCCCCCTCGACGTGATACCCGTCCAACTTAATCGCGCCCTCAGAAATGCTGTTCAGCCCGGCCGCCATCGTCAACACAGTCGATTTACCGCAGCCCGAGTGCCCAATCAGGCTTATGAACTCTCCGCGATCAATTTTCAGGTTAAAGTCCTCAACAACCGTAAGCGGGCCTTTGGGTGTCGGATAGACTTTGTGCAATTGGCTAAAATCAACGAAACGCCGGTCAATAAGGCCCTTCTGCGCGTTGACAACAGCAGAGGGAACACCGTGGATCGGTGTGACGTTCGGCAAGATCCGCGTGCCTTCAATCTTGGCCTCAATGCCCACTTCCATCAGGTAGTTCGTGACCTGAGCGCGCAGGCGTTTGAACTCTTCATCGGTGTTCATCGCCATGCGGTCGCGTGGGCGGGGGATCGACACTTTGATAGGGTCGGCCAGCGTTCCATCGGGGTTCAAGGGGATGATGCGGTCGGCCAGCAAAATCGCTTCATCTACATCGTTGGTGATCAGGATGCAGGTCTTCTTGTCGGCCTCCCAAATGCGTTCGATCTCATCGGCCAAATTGGCGCGGGTCAGCGCATCCAACGCGGACAACGGTTCATCGAGCAACAACATCTCAGGGCTCATCGCCAAGGCACGCGCCACGGCAACCCGTTGCCGCATCCCGCCTGACAACTCCGCAGGCTTCCGATCGGCAGCGTGACCAAGACCCACCATCTCGACGTAGTGCATCACCTTGACGAGTCTTTGCGCCTTGGACAGTTCCGGGAACACGGCATCCACAGCCAACAAGATGTTGCCCTTGACGCTAAGCCACGGCATCAAACTGTAGCTTTGGAACACCAAACCACGTTCTGGGCCGGGGCCTTCCACTGGCTTGCCCCTGAACAGCACCGAGCCGGTATCGGGGGTATCAAGACCCGCGATCAGGTTCATCAAAGTAGTCTTTCCGGTGCCTGAAAAGCCAAGGATCACGATGAACTCGCCCTCGGACACCTGCAAGTTGATGCCACGCAGGATTTCACTACGATTTAACCCGGAGCCAAAGCCCTTGTTGACGTTTTTGAATTCAAGAAAGCTCATCAGGATCACCGATTGTTCGAAAAGGTGAACATCGATTGGATCGCAAACATCACGCGGTCCAACAGGTAGCCAATGATGCCAATTACGAACACCGCGACCATGATCTTGGCGAGCGACTGGCTGGAGCCGTTCTGGAATTCGTCCCAGATGAATTTGCCAAGCCCGGGGTTCTGCGCCAGCATCTCGGCGGCGATCAGCACCATCCAGCCCACCCCCAACGACAGGCGCAACCCGGTGAAAATCAGCGGCAGCGACGAGGGTAGCACCAGCTTGGTGATCTTGGCCCAAGTGCCCATTTTCAGAACCTTAGAGACGTTGACCAAATCCTTGTCGATCGAGGCCACGCCCAGCGCGGTGTTGATCAAAGTGGGCCAGAGCGAACACAGGGTCACGGTTATGGCAGAAATCAGAAAGCTCTTGTCGAACCAGCCGTCTTGCGTTGTGTAAACGGCTGAAACCACGATTGAAACAATCGGCAGCCACGCCAGCGGGCTAACGGGTTTGAAAATTTGAACCAACGGGTTGATCGCAGCATTTGCCGTTGGCGACAGGCCCGCCATGATACCCAGCGGCACGGCAATCGCGGTGCCGACGACGAACCCAAAGAATACCGTGACAATCGATGTCTGTATCTGCTGGTAGAAGGTCGGGGCACCGGTGAATGTTCGAAAGCGCGGCTCTTGGTTGTTGGCAATCCGGTCAGCGTTGCGNTCATCTTGGCGNGCATAGAAATCGTTGGCGCGGTCCATCTGACGAATATGATCNGAGGTCAGGTTTTCAACCTGCTCCCAAACTTGCANCGGNCCAGGAATGGCCCCAAGCGACGTTTGAACCTTCGGCGCAAGAGTGCCCCACATCAACATGAAGGCTAAGATTGCGAGCAAGGGAACGCCCAGAAGACGCCAAACCTCACCGACTTGTGCGCGAGGGTTGTCACCGGCAATCGCTTTAAGAACCGGTGTAATCCACGAAAGGCCAAGAACTTTGAACCACGCATCAGCCTTGTTAATGCGGGTAAAAAGACGGGCGCGGCGCTGTTCGCGGGCGGCGTCAAAATCGGGATCTAAGGNGGTCATGTCTGGGGACCTCTGCGCGTCTCAAGATGTCATCAATGGGGATGGGTTGGTGCGCCAGCATTGCGGGCGCACCAGCTTTGCTTAGTCGTGGACCATGCCGTCCGAGACGTGCTGAGTGCTGTGCAGGCCAATTGGGAAGGCATCGATATAGGCGTTGGGGAAGCGCCCGTCATAGGGAAGCGCATCAATCATCTCAGTGACCGGGGCGCGGAAGCCGTCAGTGTCCCAAGGGAAGTCTGCCTCGGACACCAAGCCATCCTCGACCAGCGAGCGTGCTGCCTCAAGATAGATGTCCGGACGATACACTTGAGCTGCAACTTCGTGATACCAAGCGTCGGATTGTGGCTCTGCAATCTGCCCCCACCGACGCATCTGCGTCAGGTACCAAACGGCATCGGAGTAGTACGGATAGGTTGCGAAATACCGGAAGAACACGTTGAAATCCGGGACTTCGCGCACGTCACCGGCTTCGTATTCGAATGTCCCGGTCATCGACGCCCCGATCACTTCTTCGTCGGCCCCCACATACTCAGGGTATGACAATATCTCGACAGCCTCGCTGCGGTTAGCGTTGTCGTCGGCGTCCAGCCACATGCCCGCGCGGATCAAGGCACGAACGATTGCACGGGTGGTGTTGGGGTTTTGCTCGGCAAACTCTTCGGTGATGCCAAAGACTTTTTCGGGGTTGTTGGGCCAGAGTTCATAATCGGTGATCACGGGAACCCCGATGCCACGCTGCACGGCCTGTTGGTTCCAAGGTTCACCCACGGCGTAACCATAGATCGTGCCCGCGTCCAAAGTGCTGGGCATTTGTGGCGGCGGCGTCACACTGAGGAACACGTCTGCGTCAATCGTGCCGGTGATATCCTGCGGGCTATAGAAGCCGGGGTTCAAACCGCCAGCTGCCAACCAGAACCGCAGTTCGTAGTTGTGCGTCGAGACGGGGAACACCATGCCCATGTCGAACCGACGGCCATCGTTACGATATTCCTCGACCACCGGAGCCAGAGCCGACGCGCTGATCGGGTGCTGCGGGCGGCCATCTTCCATCGACGGGACATGCGGGCGCATGGCCTCCCAGACGGCGTTGGATACGGTGATGCCGTTGCCGTTCAGGTCCATCGAGAATGGCGTGATAATGTTGGCTTGCGTGCCATAGCCGATGGTCGCGGCAATCGGCTGCCCCGCCAGCATGTGCGCACCGTCCAAAGTGCCATCAATCACACCGTCCAACAGAACGCGCCAGTTTGCTTGGGCGACGAGCGTCACGAAAAGCCCTTCGTCCTCGAAATAGCCGCGCTCATAAGCGATGGCCAAGGGGGCCATGTCGGTCAATTTGATGAAACCAAAGGTCAGTTCATCGATTTCCAGATCTTGCGCTGCCAATGGGCTGGATAGAAATGTGGCGGCTGCAAGGGTCGCGATAAAGCGATTCATGTGGCTGTCTCCGTGGTGATTTCGGCCGCTGAGGGCG